>Ga0114931_10001804_pt1 | contig 27191 bp, 27 predicted proteins | sample 2SBtaG_FD_89579 | JGI IMG/M metagenome (GOLD analysis project Ga0114931, IMG submission 89579) | Deep subsurface microbial communities from Kolumbo volcano to uncover new lineages of life (NeLLi) - 2SBTROV14_V59a metaG | ecosystem: Environmental > Aquatic > Marine > Volcanic | place: Kolumbo... | reverse complement strand
TCTCCTGTTGAACCTTTGGCAGATTAAGTACCTGACCAACTGCCATCGACGGCGCAGCTTTACGTATTCGTTCAGGTGAAAAATATCTTGAGCCAGTCACGAGAACTCGCTCGACACGCCCCTCGAGAATCTCCAGTTTCACAATACCGGCATCAACGTTCTGTTCCGGAATATTAACGACAACCGCACCAAGACCAGCATCTCGATATAGCTTCTCAATATCGTTGCTGGCCTGTCGAACGTCCGAAATGGTTTTGTCCGGTCCGAGATGAGCATAAACCACTCGCTCAATTTTTTTAGCGTCGAGCTGCGTGCTGCCGGTAATCTGAAACTCCCAGATAGAGAAGTTCGGTTCTTTGTCATCGGCAATCGCGATTGATATCAAAAAGTGCAGCGCGCAGAGTACAAAACCGCAATATTCTAACAAACTATGTGAACCATCAAAGATCATTTTCTGTATTCTGAATGACGTAGCTCCAGATGATTAATTCAGCACTAGCCGCTACACGTTCGTATGATCGTAATACGCCTGTGTTTCAGAAATATTAAAACCCGGTAAGAATTGCTCGGATCAGGTTTTGCAGCCTACAAAAAGTAGGCATGCCTCTGTTTCTTACATTTACGTTAAAAAAAGTGTAAAGAAATTGTCATTTTCATCTGCTCTACTACACATCAAGGGCTTGCCGCCCCCACGATGACCCACTTCAACACGGCCTGGCAAAAGATCAGATTACGAATTACAACAATCAAATAATTTCAGAGGATACAGACAATGAAATCTGTTTTGATCGTGGAAGATGACAAATCCATTCGCCAGATCCTATCTTTTAATTTAACGAGCGCGGGCTACGATACGTTGGAAGCGCCAGATGCAATTACGGCTATTGACATGGTGTCATGTAACGAACCTGACCTAGCTATACTCGACTGGCACCTGCCGGATATGGATGGCATCAAGCTATTACGGTACTGGCGCGCTGACGAAGCAACTTTGAAGATGGGTGTGATCATGCTCAGCGGTAAGACAGAAATGGCGGATCAAATTATGGGCCTGCGGGCCGGCGCCGATGACTACATAACAAAGCCATTCAGGAAAGAAGAGCTGATAGCGCGCATGGAAGCAGTTTTTCGACGCACCAAGCAAATCTTAACGGATGACGAGGCACCCGCTCTTAAACACGTCAATGGCCTCGAACTAGATGTTCGAAGTTTGCGTGTAATGGCAAACGACCAGTATATTCATCTTGGGCCAATTGAATTCAAGCTCCTGAATCTATTCATGTCGCAACCTGATCGCGCTTGGTCACGTTCGCAAATCGTCAACAAAGTCTGGCGACTTAACTCATATGTGGATGAACGGACTGTCGACGTACATATACGGCGACTGCGTCGGGCACTTGAGCCAACAGGACACGCTGGGTTAGTTCAAACTGTGCGCGGTATCGGTTACCGCTTCACTGCACAAAATATTCTGCCACAATCCAAACCAACTTTGATTATTGAGTCTTGACAGAAGCAAAGGATTGGTTACTTTGATTTATAGATGCGTGATCTTGCAGATATTTATTCCCATACGGAAAGTGCCTAATATTCCACGATGCGAATGGGAAAAACGGCATAAAACCGCGCAAATCTGAGCGAAACTATTAGGCAAATTGAGGATGGAATTGCCATTTAAAACAATTCCTTAGTACGTCCTCGGGAAGCTCTCTACGAACCAGAAGGTCGGGAGTTCGAATCTCTCCGGGCGCGCCAATCTTTCTTTTTTCAAATCAGATCGTTAGGCCCGGTGCGTTACATGAGCTGTTCACCTGCCATGCAACGCTGTGTGAGATCTGTGTGACTTTTCTGCGGTTCCTGTGCAGAAACGTCACCTACTCCGACCACCTGGAGCCTCGGTCGCACGACAATGCCTTCTCTGCGATCACACAGGCGTTCAAACGCATCCAGCAATTCCCGAACTTCGGCTGCTGAATAGTGCGTGGTGATATCGCCATTCTTGTGACCGAGACAGACCCTGCGTGTTTCCAATGGCACACCCGCCGCACGCAACCTGCGACCGCAGGTGTGCTTCAAGTTATGGACACCCCGGCACACCCAAGGGTCCACCGGTAATCCAGCCAAAGGCCACGCACGTTTCCAGCCACTGGTGCGAATCGTTTTGAAGGGCTTGCCGGTACGCGGGTTGGGAAACACATATTCGTTGTTCCCCTGCCAGCGCCGGCGTTGCTCGTCAATCACGGATCGGGCGATCCGGTTCATGACAATCAACCGCGCTTCGCCATTCTTCACATGGCCTTCGGGCACGATGAACACGGACACGCCGAGTTCAGGCACCTCATGCTCCCAGTCCCACCGGAGCTGGCAAACTTCCTGTTCACGCGTTCCGGTGTTCACCTTGAACAAACACATCCGCTGCAGGCGCGGGTTGAGCCGTGCAAACAGGGCGTCTTGTTCAGCCCAGGACAGGGAATAGGGTTTGGCGCTGTGCTCAGCACCGGGTGCACCCTTGGCGGGTTTGGTCGGCAGTAATGTGATGATCGGGGCCGAGTCGATCCACGGCCGACCCGTCAAATCACACCGCCAACGTCGCCAGGCTGAAATCAGTATGGTCCGCACCACCTCCAATTCACGGTTGATACTGGAATTTCTGATCTCTCTGCGCACCTGTATATATTCCCTTGTCTCGGGGTCTCTACGGGTAGTCAACTTACCTTGTGTCTTGCGCCATTGGACGTACGGCTTCAAGGTTCCATCATGCAGCTCAGCCAGAGCCAGCTGCCCGATATGCGGCATCATCCGCAAGATCGCAGCTTTGCGATCTCCAAAGGTGGACAGGTTCTGCCGTTCCTCAAGATATCGCTCAGCGCCATGATGAAAACAATAGATCGGCCGTTCACCGAACAACGCGGCTTGACGGAGTTTCTCCAACTCTGTATTCAGCAGTGCTTCCGCTGCATCCGGATCAGCCGTGAAAGTGACGCAGTAAATTCTGCGCTTGTTCCAGACTTTATCGATGACCCAACAGTTGCGACGGTTACACCACTTGATTCCAGGTCTTGGATGGCTCCGCGTTGCTTTAATGCGTCCCATAATGCCTCCTTTGCGGCGGGACGCCCGTTGCGGGTCTTATACTGCGCCCACCACCGGTCCAGTTCAAGGCGATCAAAGGCAATGCCTTGCCGGCCGATGGGGACTTCGGTGATGGTGGGCCGTACTTCGGCATTGAAGCGGTTTTTGCACATGCCGAGATAGTGGGGTGCGTCACGAAGGCGAATGACTCTGGGCAGGATCGGAGGTTGCGATGGGCTGCCCGTCACTGGACACTGCTGAGACTGCGAGCAGCAGGTGGGGCCTGGGTGGCCCCATCTCTGCTGATGATTCTGGCCACGTCCGATGCCGGATAGTAGACACGCCGACCCACGCGCCGGCCGCAGCGTCTCAACGCTTCGGTCTGGCGGTCCGGAGGCCTTGAGAGGCTGTAGCGCAGGCCGTTAATGGACCGGCCGAGTAAATGGGCGAGATGGCGTTGCGTTAGCAGCACCCCATAATATGCAATCAGCCGTTGCTCTAATTCGTCGTTACCGTTTTCGTGTTTTGCAAGTTTCATACTGGACCCTCCTTGGACTCAGGTCCAGCATCACAGCGAGTTGTCAACAGAAAATCAATAGAAAACCCATGCAAGTGGATGCAGGGTTTTCTATAGAAAAGGGGCACTTGATGTGTTAGTTTTTATTGTTCTTCGAGTTTTCCACAAAACTCACGTTACCTGTGCGAAACTAACATGGCCTTTTAACGGGCCGTCCAGTTGCGAGTGGTTCACTGTGTCCGGTGGGCCGAAGCCAGGGTCCCTGCAAGTGCGGGGTCCAATTCTGTTCTTTGCCAATTGCGCAAATCAGCAACCGTAACGTCAGCCAGTGCCGATATCGGGTGCTCGGTGAGAATGCTGTGGTGACGGTAGTGAGGTACCAGCGAACATGCTTGACCTGCCATTGATACGGTCCCACCTGCCAGCGTTGCCAGACAGTACCGGCAATGAAAGTGGCACGCTGAAAATGGGCACGGACCGAGGTTCTTCGAGCTCCGGGCAATCTGCGAATTAGAAGGGACCGGGCCTGACGGCAGACCATCTGTCGGTTTGCAGGACGGGCCACAATATCAGCTATCGGGTGCTGCCTACGTAAGCTGCGACGACGTCGGTGCGGCCGTGGCCGAGCTCCTGAGCAATCGTCTTGCGGGCTGATTGATCGATGGCTTTGTCCACGATTCGGCGGCCGACCACACACGGTGCGGCATGGCCGGTGACTTCCTGGTATCGATCACAGGCGTAGGCGGCGCGAAAGTCGTGAAAACCCTTGACGCTATTTGGCCCAGTGATCTGAGACCAGACGTGATAAGCATGATCCCGCCATTGTTTGAAACTAAGATGTTCGGGCACCAGGTTTCGCCCGTCGTCTTGGAGATGAGCTGCCTCCAGCAGTGTGTGCTTCGCCCGGGCAGTGACCGGCACCCAGCGGTCCTTGCTTTTGCCACGAGCACCTTTGGTGCCCGCGGTGATATTCACCTGGCCCTTGGAATCAGCTTGCTGCAGGGCTTTCTTGGCATCCAGTAACGTTGCTTCACGGAACCGCAGGCCAAGACGCCTGGCCAGTTCAGCGACCAGCGCGACGCGTGGTTCGTTATTTACTTTCAAAGCTGCCACGATCTGTTGCACCTGATCGATATCCAATCCCCTGGGCGCATTCTGGCGGACATGGGTACGCGTACCGACCAGATTCGCCGGCGAGATTCGTAATGTTCGGTCGCCGCGCAGCGTTTCTGTGACCACGTTGACCGTGGATAGCAAATTTTGAGCATAGCTGATCGCCATTGCGCCTTTTCGTACCTGTTCCATGAGTGTCTTGCCGTACTCATTGATGAAATTCCTAGTCAGCGCTCTGGCATCCTTGATGTCTTTCGCCTTGGCGTATGCCGCAAATTGCCGCCACCTGGCGACATGTGCAGCCTGTGAGGCGTAATGACCTCTGCCATATCGATCACCCAAGGCATTCTTCCCCGCCCAGGCCAGCGTCTTGCCGTATCCATAGTTTCGTTTTCCTCCAACCTTTCCCATCCGTCCCGAGTCCTTCGATCCTGATCTTGGTGAGTGTTAAACCGGATTGAGCGCCGGTCGCGCTTTCGAGACCACCTGTTACGCCAGGCTGAGCGGCTGTCGTACCGGACAGCGCGGCAATGGCCGCTGACTTTGCATCTACTTCACACCGCTGAACGATCCCCTTCAGGATCGCGGATCTGGTGCCGGCGTCATTACTTTTTGTTGTTGTTCGCCACAGAACAAAGTTGTTGCGGGCTTTTGCAGCAGGCAAACGCCTGGCAAAGCCGCTGTTCAGCCGGTATTGCACCGGCTGTCTTCCGCCCGTCTCTATGGAGAATCCATAGAGACGGGCGGAAGCAGAATCGTAGCAACTGCATAAACTTGCATTTGCCACGCTGACCGCAACCGCGGTCGGTGGGGTGGACCTAGGTTGGTTGACCATCGTGGTCAACCCTCCCGCACTCGCTTCAGGATCCGCTGAGCGCTTTTACGTCGCTCCCTACGGAGCAACGGTGCCGCTGATATACCGCAACGACACGGTATTAATGCAGCCAACATAGAAGGATTAAAACCGGTTAGCAAAATCGCGTATTTGTTCAGCAGAAATAGTGTGAGGGATGGTTAGTGAATCATAGCTGCTGTGTTCATATTTTCTTCGTACTTGCGCAATAGCCGTATTGAAATTATGAAGCAAAGATAGTTTGCGAAGCTGCTGCGAATTATCAGTACCGCAGATTTCATTGAAAATTGAGCATAAGCAATTGATTACTAGATCTTAGTTTTTACCATAATCTGAGTTTTTTGCTGCTGTGTGGTACGAACCTGTATAATTGGATTGACTAGTCAAATCGATGGCACAATGACAAAAAACTAATAACCAATTCTGCAAAATCATTGGCGAAATGTGGATTTTCCGCAAGTATTGCAGGGCAGCCAAGCAATAAGGGGCTTCACTATGATTCGTATTACACAATTTATTTTTACGGTTACCGTATGCGTCGCGCTGATGTCCGCTACACAGGCTGCTGGTTTTATACCGCTTGGCCATTTACCGGACGGGAGTAGCGGCGCAAGCATTGCCAACGGTGTTTCCGCCGATGGTAGCGTGGTAGTGGGAGAAAGCAGTGCCATGGGTTTCAGCGAAGCGTTCCGCTGGACTGCCAGCAGTGGCATGGTGGGCCTCGGTGATCTCGCTGGTGGTTTCACCGAGAGCAAAGCTTTTGGTGTCTCGTCCGATGGTACTGTGGTGATAGGTACCAGCAGCAGCGCCTCGGGTGATGAAGCTTTCCGTTGGACTTCCAGCGGCGGCATGGTGGGGCTGGGTGATCTCGGTGGACCCATTTTTGGCAGCCGAGGTTCTGGTATCTCCGCCGATGGCAGTGTAGTCGTAGGCGATGCTTTCAGCCCCTCGGGTACAGAGGCCTTCCGCTGGACTTCCAGTGGGGGCATGGTGGGGCTGGGAGGTCTTCCTGGCAGCATTGGCGTCGGAACCGAAGCCTGGGGAGTCTCAGCAAACGGTAGCGTGGTAGTAGGCTTGGGTAACAGTGCCACAGGAGGCACGGAGGCCTTCCGCTGGACTTCCGGTGGGGGCATGGTGGGGTTAGGTGATCTCCCGGGTGGCCTTTTCAGAAGCACAGCTAGGGGTGTCTCCGCCGACGGAGGTGTTGTTGTGGGTGATAGTTCGAGTGCGGCCAGTGGCGACTTCTTTACTGAGGCTTTCCGCTGGACTTCCGGTGGGGGCATGGTGGGGTTGGGCGATCTCCCAGGTGGTCCTTTCAGAAGCTTAGCCTTGGGCGTCTCCGCCGACGGTAACGTGGTGGTAGGTTGGAGCATGATTGCCTTAATGGGTAGCGAGGCCTTCGTCTGGACACAGGCCAATGGGATGGAGCGACTGATTGATGTTCTGATGGCTAACGGCGCAACTGGCCTCACCGGCTGGACGCTCGAAAGTGCACAGGCCATCTCGGCCAACGGCCAGTGGGTCGTTGGTTTTGGCACTAACCCTGTGGGTGCTTCCGAGGCGTTCCTTGCCAATATTACTCCAGTACCTATTCCTGCCGCTGTTTGGCTATTCGGATCAGCTTTAGGATTTCTAAGTTGGACGCGGCGAAATAGCAAATGAATCCGCAATAGGCAATTATTTCGAAGACGGGATGCAATGATAATCACTGGACTAGGATTATTTTACATCGGTCTTTCAGTATACGGATACTCTCGTCATGATCGTCGCTGAAACCTTGAATAGCAGCTGTATGCTACTTTCCAGTACCAGCTTTGTTATCAGGCAACGACGTACCTAAGCTCTGAATCAGATACTCCTCTATTGCTGGCGCCTCAAATGACAGGTTGTCTGGTACGGCAATTGTAGCAATGAACTTAGGACACTCACTCCAGTATTCCTGTCCTTTGACTTTGCACGTTTTCTTGTCGTCTGCATATGAGAAATATGAACTTAGGCGACTGCCCAGCGTATTATTCATTGACGCCTTGCCGATGTACAAAACCTGTAAATCCTTCCCGAATACTACATAAACCCCGTGTTTCTGCGCATTCGGATACGTATCGGGCCATTGTTTTTCTACTTGGATGGCTCCTTCCTCTTGAGGAAAGAGTGAATAGACCTCGCTGATAGACAGACCGGGAAGATTTGGCCTCCTGAATTGTTCTACGTATTCATTTAGCAATACCTTTATGTCGTCAAAGCTCACCATAACGCTGTCTCCTTTGCGGAACATAGCAGCCCCGAGATCAACTCGCAAACTGGTCGTGTTCAGCTAAGACCCGACCGTACTAACGTGTGTGAGATCTGTGTGACCCGGCTATGCTCAGTCGTGACCAGTGGTGAAATTTGCAACGAGCGCCACTACCGCTAGTTTAAAGTTAATCAACAAGTTACCATTTCGTCGTCGTTCTACGAACCAGAAGGTCGGGAGTTCGAATCTCTCCGGGCGCGCCATATAGCAAGGGTTTCAGCCTATCAGCATTTCGAAAGTGCCTAATAAATACCGGCATCAAGACGGGCTACATCCACATAGAATGGAAAGATCTTTGGGATGCGACGAAGGACCTCAAAGTTGGCGAGATCAGCGAAGCACACTTCAAACTTGTCCTTCCCGAAAATACGTACTGCCTGATATTCTTGACCTTTTTCAGAGGCGACGTCAGTCTGGTGTCCTGAGTAATTGTTAGGATTCAGAACCATGAAGCCCATTGTCTACGCCCTGTTACTCCTTGTGTCTACTGTGATCCGTTCGCGGGTTTCCTTGCAACTCGAGATTGTGGCACTGCGACATCAACTTGCTGTGTATCAGAGAACAACCAAACGCCTGAAGATTAGCTCCGTAGACCGTATTCTCTGGTCGTGGCTCTCGCGCCGCTGGTCGGGGTGGCGGGATGCCTTGGTTTTTTTTGTCCAGACGGGGACCGTGATAGCCTGGCAGCGTAAGCGTTTTCGCGATCATTGGGCCAAATTGAGTAAGCATGGAAGACCCGGTAGACCGCAGGTGCCAGAAGAGATTGGGCATTGATCCGCAAGATGTCGGGAGCCAATATCGGCTGGGGTTCGCCACGGATTGTCGGGGAGCTACGCAAGCTCGGCATTGATGTAGCTAAATCAACCGTGGAGAAGTACCGGGTGCGGTCCAGGAAACCATCATCTCCGACGTGGAAGGCCTTTCTGAATAATCATGTCAGAGATTTGGTGTCTATCGATTTCTTCATGGTGCCAACCGTGAGAAACAAGGTGCTGTTCGTTTTGGTGGTCCTCGCACATCATCGGCGTAGGGTTGTGCACTTCAATGTCACGGAGCATCCGACTGCTCAGTGGGCCGGTCAGCAGATCATTGAGGCGTTTCCCTGGGATACGGCGCCGAAGTATCTACTGCGGGACCGAGATGCTATCTATGGGAATCAATTCCAGAAGCGCGTCCAAAGCATGGGTATCGAAGAGGTGCTCTCAGCGCCACGAAGTCCATGGCAGAATGCATTTGTCGAACGCGTGATTGGCAGCATCCGGCGAGATTGTCTGGATCATGTTGTCGTATTTAACGATCGTCATTTGAAACGAATCCTGACGAGCTATTTTACCTATTATCATAGCTGGCGTACGCATCTGTCGCTGGGAATGGATAGTCCTGAGTCGCGATCGGTGCAGTCACCAGGCCTTGGGAAGGTAGTACAATTTCCAGAAGTCGGTGGTCTACATCACCATTACGAACGGTTAGCGGCATGATAGTGTGTGACATGAGTTTTCGGGAAGGACAAGGTGATGCAGTTCGCTCGCTACGCTCGCCGGACCGGCGTGACCGCCGGCCGCTGATCACGGCGTGTGTGCCGGGCACGGCACTTAACTGGAGAGGTGCAAGTCCTCTCACCAGGTATTCGCAGAGCCGAAGGTTAGCGAAAGGGCAAGGGCATTGTCGCGAGGTAATGTCTGAAGGAAGCCCAACGCAAAATCGCGGGGCGATGGACAAGAACCCAATATGAGGTGTGACGTATTCGGGGCCAGTGGGCACGTGACCACGAAGCCCTCCATCTGCAGACGGGATACGTTTTATAAATTGGGCGTCTACGCGATGAAAGTTAAGTGTCTTACCCCGGGAGGTCTGTATTGTGTTGAAGCATCAACTGACAACGGAGAGATTTGTTGTGATCGCAGTACAGAAGTCAGCAGAAGGCATAGTAGGTTGCGCTCTCGCAACTGAAGGCCGGAACAAATCACGGAGAGTAATCGTTGGGGAAGTATTTGCGAATGGTGCCTGTCAAGCAGTTATCTTTGCCTCTGGTTAATCCGGAGGGTGAATCGGAAATGGGAGTGTTGATTTGCACCGAAAAGTGACCCGGTATTTGCATCGAAAAATCACCCACCAAAATAATCAGGAACTCAACGGATTTCGCTATCCCATAGCAATAGGATGGGTCAATCACCACTGCAAATAAGCACCGGTATTGGACTAAATTTCAGTGCAAATCAACACTAACCAGCCATAATCTGTCTCATTTAAATAATATACATAATATCGCATAATATCGCTTGATTTTTATGCGTAATACTGCATAATTTATTCGTGGGGCAGGAAATTAAAAACTTGAATTGGGCAGGTCGAGCTTACGATGATTTCATCAGCTTCCCGAAAACTGTCCTGAGAGAGTTCGGATATGACCTGTACCTATTACAGACAGGCCAAGAGCCAAGAGATTCACGCATCATGCGTACCGTTGGAGCGTCAGTTAGAGAGATACGAGTTAAAGACAGAAAAAACCAGTACCGAGTAATTTATGTAGTGAAAAAGGCAGACAATATCTGGGTACTGCATGCCTTCCAAAAGAAAACCCGGACCACACCAAAAGAGGTAATTGAGTTAGCAAAAACCCGATTCAAACAAATATAAAAATAATCCAGACAACCACGGAGAACCACCATGACCAGAAAGGAGACAAATGAGCGAAAACAAGAACCCCGCATCGGACACGTTACGAAGGGCAATGTATTCAAAGATATCGGATTCACCGATACGGAAGCGTCAATTCTCGCCATGCGCGTAGATATTGCTGTAGAGCTTGAGAAGTTCATCAAGCGCAAAAAGATGAACCAAGCGCAGGCTGCTGAATTCTTCGGCGTCACACAGCCGAGAATCAGCAACATTCTCAAGAAAAATCTCAATGGATTCACTATCGATTTTCTTGTGAAAATGATTAGTAAAGCCGGAAAGAATCCTCGGGTTTCCTTCCGAAATAGTCGAACAGCGGCCTAACCGCCCTAGTCGTTGGTTGACTTTACTTTACAGGGCGGATGTAGGTTTGAAAAATGCCAAGGAAAGGCGGAGGTCGAAACGAAAAGACCTCAAAATCGGTGGCAAGTAAGGCAGCGAAGATTCTTCGCAACCCAAAGTCAACCAAAGCAAAAAAAAGCGTAGCGGGATCTGCCCTCACACAAGCCCCCAATAAGAAGCGCAGATAGTACCACTGAGAGGGCTTCGGCCCTCTTTTTATTTTTCGTGTATTTCGGCGTGGTAGGGTCGAGAGCTGGCGCGGTAACCCAATAGAATATCCCTTGTCTGTATCCGGGGTTGCCCCCTTAGTGCCTGCGTATTCCGGTCCATGTCGGTCCAGCATTCCGAATGATGTCGGGCCACCGTTCCGGGCCATGTCGGTCCATAGTGTGATGCGGGTAAACCACGGCTACCGTGGTCTCTTTTTCGTTGTTGAAGGAGATCGTCGGTGGCACAGAAGATGTCTGTGGCGAATTAGTATTTCATAGTGCACATCCGGTAAGCAGTCGTCGCCGATGCTACCGCAGAATTGTTCAGATTCGACGGCTGAAATTGGCAAATATTTTGGCTGGAAATACGGATTTACAAGGACTTATTGCGCAAATTGCAGGGTTATTTTTGCCAGCTAGATTCCTGAAAACATTTATAAATCATAAGGATAAGCCTGATTCGTGGGCAGGCTACGAACCAGAAGGTCGGGAGTTCGAATCTCTCCGGGCGCGCCAATTATAGACTCCGAAATGGCGCTGGCCGTTACTGCTTACAACCTGACCCGGGCCATCAATGTGCTTGGCGTCCGGCATCTCTGCCAGGCACTGACCGCCTGAGCTCCCTTACAAAAAGGCCACTCCAGTTGAAGTGGCCTCTGAGTTTTTACACAGCCTCAGAATGCGGGCTTTTTATTGGCACTGATTTGGCTCAGGCTGGTTACTTACGTCGCGCAAAACCCAACAGCCCAAACGCCGATCCGAAGAGCCAGAACGCCGCCGGGATCGGGACAACAGCAGTGGTCACAAAATGGCCCTCCGAGAAAAACAACATAGGAGATCCGGTAATTGTGACTTCCGTATCGTACAAACCCGTATCGCCAGCAAAAAGTATTGGATCATTCACGAAAACAACATCGTAAGCTATCGCCGCCAGCGGAGGTATGCTGCCGCAAACATCGTTTGTTCCTCCGTCATCGCAGAAATCAATTATGCGAGTGCCCGAGGGGGTGCCTGAAAAATCCAGAGAATCAGACCCGGTCATAAAAACAGGACTGGAAAGATTACCGATACCATCTGTGCTCAGTGACCAGCTGAAATCCAAAGTCGTTGCGGTAGCGGTACCACTCCCGTTCATAGTGTAGTCGTCAAACAAATTACCGCCATCAATATCCAGAGACCCTCCGCCGTTGACACCGGCGAAAAACGCACTCGCAGCGGTTGAAAAGGTCATCAATACAGCCATCACAGCAATGGCATCGACCCTGAGCAGCCTGTTCATCGTGGTTTCCCCTCGCGACATAAACTTTGCCGCTCTTAGAAATTTATTCTTCGGATTCTATAGATATTACCGGTCCGTATAGGTAGTCACCCTACCAAGTCTCAGGCGATAGTACAAATTCAAATTGACATAACACACGCCCCTTTCTGCGCCTGGCGCCGCTGAAAAAACCTCCTTACAATGAAGGCAGCGCCATACGAGAGATGTTGAAGCCTGGTAGGGTCGAGAGCTGGCGCGGTAATCCAATAGAACATCCCTTGTCTGTATCCGGGGTTCCCCCCTTCGTGCCCGGCTAGGGATGTTCGTGATCCCGTTTCCAGCTCCCGCCACATCACACGCAGCATGGGGATTTGGAGAGTAGCGGTGGGGATCCCCGTAGGTACGCCCCACCGCCCTCATAGAACCGAACAGGGTGCGTTACACCATTCGGCTCCCAGCTCGAGTCTTCCACAGCGGTATGGGATAGAGATTGTGATAAATACGCAGCGGTGGCAACCAACGATTATGCAGCGTCGTCCGGAAACGAGCCCAGGTCGTCGAGCGCCGCTGACTACGGCGGTTCAGCCACTTGTACAACAAACGGCTGGCGAAGTAAGCATACGCCGCCAGCTGGCGGTAATTGCCACTCACACCGTAGTAACGGATATGGCCCTGCATATGCTGCCGAAAATAGCACAGCATGGCAGTGCCCCCACGTGCGCGCAGCGCACGCAGGCGCTCATTAAGCTCCTGAAGCTTCCTTTGAAACCGCTTGCGTTCCGTTCGCCGACCCACAACAAAACATCCTCGGCGACTACGATGCACGTAGTGCGTAAAGCCGAGGAAGTTGAAGGTCTTTGGGCGCGCCTCCTTCCGACAGTGCCAAGGTGCGGCACTACCAAACCGGATGAGCCCGGTCTTACTCGGTTCGACTTCCAGTTCGAAGTCCGCCAGACGTTTTCTGAGCTCTGCCAGAAATTGTCGAGCATCACCCTCATGCTGAAAGCAGGCGATGAAATCATCACAGTACCGCACCAGAAATGCTTTGCCACGACAGTGTCGGGCGAAGCGCTTCTCAAACCACATATCCAGCACGTAGTGCAAATAGATATTGGCCAGCACGGGCGAGACCAATCCGCCTTGCGGCGTACCTTCCTCACTCGCCGTTACGGCACCATCTTCCATCACCCCCGCTTTGAGAAATCGATGTATGACTCGCAACAAGCACGGATCTGCTATGCGATGCTCAAGAAACCGAGTCAGGTGGCGATGACTAACATGGGTCGCCTCGGCAACGCGCTGGATGGCACCAGACGCCGAGCGCTTCGGCCGGTAGCCAAATGACCCCGGTTGAAAGTCCGCCTCAAAGATCGGTTCCAGGATCAGCTTTAATGCTCCCTGAACCACCCGGTCACGGATTGCAGGAATCGAGAGCTGACGCGTACCGCCGCCCGCTTTTGGTATCCCCACTTTCCGCAGCCGCAAGGGACGATACGTCCGCTGCAACAACTCCTTGCGGAGTTGCCCGAAAAAACCCTCAAGCCCATCGGCCTCGATGGCCTCGAATGTCACCCCGTCAATACCCGGGGCACCATCATTGGCTTTTGTCAGCCGATACGCTTCAGCGAGCGTCTCTCGTTTGCAGACATGAACATACAATCCCCAAAAGCGCCAAGACGGTTCAGCCTTCGCCTTGACATAGAGCCTTCGTCGCAGGTCCTGCAGATCAATCGGTGTCTTTATCACCTCACCCTGCCTCCCATGTTGACCAAGACATTATGTGCAGCAAGGTCCCTTCGCTCCACCGGCGTTACCCGGCTTCATCACTACTAGAACCTCGCCGCCACCGTCTCATCTTCGGCCGACTTCCCGGTACTGCCGGTTATACGACCTACCTTTCTCCACCGATTTCTCGATGGGACGAGGACGGCTTCTCCAGTTGCTTAGCATGTCCTTGTCACCGTGCTGTCCCTACCACCCCACCGAAGTGCTGTACCTCATCAATCAGTCTGCGACACAACATGCTGCCTTCGCCCCCACACAACGGGCTCGGCCTTCGGAACTTAAATTCTGACGAGGCTACCTCTGGGTTCACTCATGTTACGGCCCGATGACTCTCTCACCATCCCAAGGATGGCTTTGTCAGCCAGCTTCATCCGCTTCGTTTCCTCCACGAACGTGACTCAAGCTACGGGGCGCTGACTTCTACCCCGGTGGGACTCACTCCCACTGAACACACCAGCCTTCGCTGGACACACTGTGTGGCGAATTCCTATTTTGTCGCATAAATCCGTGCGAAATCCAAGTTTTGTCATGTCCGTGCTGATTGATACGATAGTGGCGCAATGCACGATCTAGCCATTTTGTTCATCCATTTATTAGTCACAGTCGCGAGATTGATGCGCCTTGGCGGCGCGCGAGCAGTGGTCGCAGAATCATTGCTCGTCAAGCATCAATTAGTGATCCTGAACCGGGGCAATGGGCGCGTGCACCCAACCTCCGTCGGATGGATCGAGTCATGGCCGGACTGTGTACAATTGCCATCCGTTCGCGCCAGTTACTTCGCGTTGCCGTCGTACTGAAACCGTCCACCCTCCTCGCTTTTCACGCAGCATTGGTGAAACGGAAATACCAGCAGTAATTCACACCAACGCGATGCGGCAATCCGGGTCCCAAGGGACCTTCACCGAAGCTTATTTCGGCCTCTGTCGAGATCAAGAGACTCAACCCGAATTAGGGCTGCCGCAGGATCGCACAACAACTTTGTCTCGTATTTGGCCTCGATATCGATAAGGACGTGGTTCGGCGCGTGTTGGCAAAACACTATTGTCCTGATCCTGGCTCATTCGGGCCTTCCTGGCTGACAGTGCTTGGCCATACAAACAGCCTGTGGAGCGTCGACTTGTTTCGCTGCGAGTCTGGTACTTGTGGTCATCGATCAATTCACTCGTCGAATCATTGGTTTCGGTGTACAGGCTGTTACCGTAGATGGAACGTCGCTGTGCCGAATGTTCAACCACGCGATTCGTGGCGCCGGATCACCAAGAAATATCGGCAGTGATAACGATCCTCTGTTCAGATTCCATCGGTGGAAGGCGAATCTTCGAATACTTGAGGCCACAGAAGTAAAGACAGTGCTCCACCTGCCTGTGTCGCACCCGTTCGTGGAACGGCTCATCGGGACCATCAGAGTATCTCGACCTTGTACCGTTTTGGAATGCTCGTGACCTGGAGAGAAAACTTTCTAGCTTCAAAGATTTCTACAACGACCAGCGCTGCCATTATGCGTTGGACGGTGACACACCCAGTCAAAAATACGGGAAGAATCGACCGAAGGTTGTAGATCTCGAATCCTACCGCTGGCAAAGTCATTGCAGAGGCCTGTATCGTCTGCCTGTCGCGGCTTGAATACTAATTCGCCACGGACACGTGCTGGCACAGCCAATTCAGAGCATCAAACTCGGCCTCATCGGTGCCTAATATTCCGTCCTGAAAACAGGGAAAACCAGGGATTTCTGCGCAAAACCAAGGAAAAGCATTAGGCAATCGACCATATAAAATCATTGCCACAACAACAGGTTATGCCGATCAGAATATCCAGCTACGAACCAGAAGGTCGGGAGTTCGAATCTCTCAGGGCGCGCCAATTAAATTGAATTTTCAATATGTTACGCTGGCAACAGAATCGCATAAGTGGCAAAAATCGTGCACCTTGGCAAAAAGTATTTACCTGCCTGCGCCGCCAGGCCATCTCACATGCAGGTATCAGAAAAGACCTTCTGTAATGATCAACAGAATGAATTCTGGGGACAGCCATAAAGCCCTCGTCCCTCGTAAATCATTTCTCTTGGCTTGCCGCTTATCGAAAATCGGCATCGATGACGGAGAGGATCTTTGATCGAACTGCCGATGGCACAGCGGTATTTTTCAGACGCTTTTTGAGCGTCTGGCGTTTTGTCATAGCTTGCTTGGCAAGTTCTCGTGTAAATTCCCGATCCTTCGGGCGACTCGCGATGTACTTTGATATTGCCAGGTCATGTACATCCAGACAAAGTCCGGCAACGCCATTCGTGTTTTCATTATCGATACGAGCAAGGCGATCTTCCCAGCCTGCGGGCAGAACCGCAGTCTTCGGACCTACTCCCTGGGCGTAATAGCCAAACTGTTCATGAAAAAACGATCCTTCACCAATCGAACCATCGACCAGATCTGCCAATTCGGGTTTGTTCCTGGGATACAGGTCGGTTTCCATAGAGACACGAAGCGCGGCCGGAGCTTGTGGAAACTGCGCCAGAATCGACTGGCTGCCTATGATGATCAATTCGTTATCGTCTGCAATCGCGCCGCACGCACGAATGAGATGTTCAAGCTCTGAACGCGTCATAAATCTGCTTTCGTTCCTTCGGGGTGAGCACGCCGGCGAACGGCGAAGATTGTCTCAGGCGCACGGCTTCGTCCGAAAAGCTGGTTATGAATGCCGCAATATCCGGCCACGGGCGATCCAGGATCTTTTTCCACTCCTTTATATACGCCGGTAGTGGTCCTGACGCCGCTTCGCTCCAACGCTGCAAGTTACGCCGTGGCCTCTCGAGTAATGCCGGGTTCTGGTCTATCTTCCGTGCGATTTTGCAGTGCATTGCAAGGCTTCTGGCATCGAGAACTCGATGATCCGAGTCAGTAGCCTGATTGTCGACGTCAACTGGCTGCCATTTACTCACCACCTTGTAGCCCGCCGCACGCTTGCGGCACCGATAGGCACGCATACGCTCAGCCGGCGTCAAAGGATGCTCCTTGCGCGGCCTGCCACGTTTGCCGGGTTGCCTATTCATACCATTAAGCGTAACGCGTTACATTTAAAATGACAACCGGGCACAAAGACCAGAAAAGCAGCCAAACAGTGCTCGTCCTGGATGGATAAGAGGCTCTCGGAACTTCTGGGTAAGCATCCCGTTACATACGCAGATGTTACAGGCAGACTGGATAAGGAACGACCAGGTGTATGATCGTTCAATCCGTGGGGAATGGCTGATACGGCGGCCATTGTACAATCAATGCATACAATATATCATCAGACGATGTCATTATTCGTGCCTTCTAACGGCAGGAGCGACTCATGAGAACCACACTGAATATCGATGACCAATTGTTAGCAGAGGCCCAACGGGTTACCGGGGTGAGTGAGAAAGTTGCGCTGGTGCGTGAGGGATTGCGCGCCCTGATCGAACGCGAGAGCGCCCGTCGGTTGGCGAAGCTGGGTGGCAGCGAACCACAACTGAAATCGATACCCCGTCGGCAGTCTGATCCGGCCGCATGATCCTCGTCGATACCTCGGTCTGGATCGATCATCTGCGATCTGGAGACGAGCGGCTTATTGAACTGCTCGACAGCAGCCAGGTACTGGCGCACCCCTTTGTCATTGGCGAACTGGCTTGCGGGAATCTGCGCAAGCGCGATGAGGTGCTCAGGCTGCTCAACGATTTGCCCCAGGCGGCGGTAGCCTCTCAGGAAGAGGTATTGCACTTTATCGTACACAACAAACTAATGGGGCAGGGAATCGGTTATATCGATGCCCATCTTCTGGCATCTACCGCATTAACAGATACTGCCTTGATCTGGACACGCGACAAGCGCTTGCAGAAAATTGCCAGGAAGCTGAAGCTGTCATTTGACTGATCGACTGGATGTTCATGTTACTTATAGGGAAATATTCCCTCCACAATCGCAATAAACGACAAGTAAGCCGTACGGGACTTTTGCGGGATTCAGCTATGAATCATGCCGCATAGTCCCGCAAAACAGGCAACGGACGTTCTTATTATTACAATTAAAACAAGTAGTTAGAATTCATGCTGCTAACCACGAACCAGAAGGTCGGGAGTTCGAATCGCTCCGGGTGCGCCAATTTTTTTTCAAGATCAGACCGTTTCGCCCGATGCATAACATGAGTCGTTTCCCTGCCATGAAGCGCCGTGTGAGATCTGCGGGATGTTTCTGCTGTTCCGTTGCATAAACGTCATCTGCCAGAGTTTTACCCGTATTAAATAAGTTGCAACATGCATAATCCGAACTCCAGCCGTTATGGGCTGCCTTCATCGGTGTCATTACTGCTATCGGCGCTATCCTTGATGACGGTTGGTTCGTAACCGGTGGCTGGCTCATTTATGAGTAAATCACCATATAGAATATCTGAGTTGTCATTATCAAAAGTTACAATTACGTTCATTTCCTGTAGAAATGCCGCGTCTGTACTATTGAGACTGGCATTCACATCAAGGGGATCTGCGAATGCCCACCGCAGAAACAAAAGTAACAATACAGCCCCCGTCACAGTAACGCCAATAGCCCAAAAGGCGCCTACAAGTATTGCTTTAAGCTTATCCATTGGTAAATGATCCTCTCATGCAGTAATCAAAGTACCGTGAAAGTGCCGATTTAGCTCTCGCCTCGGCAGTGTCTACGAGTATCGTGCCTGCTTATGAGCAATGACTCGAAATATTGCATCACTGATGGCCGGTCTATAGCGAATTATTCATCAGCTGCAATATTAGCCCAGTAGTCATGCACATAATTAAACTCGCTGATCCAACACAAAAGAACATCCGTTGTGTCTTTCCCCTGGGACTTGGCCAATTCGACTTGGCCAATTCAAAAAATCCTGGCCCTGGCTGCATATCTCCGGATTTGTGAACGACAATTGCTGTGAGCATACCCCTGCCCGCTGCATCCTCTTCACGGCTGATCTCACCGAGCAGATGAAACATCCGGGGATCATGAGCCTCCAAATAAATTGATTCAATTTGGCTTGCAAGCTCTGAATATGCAATACGGCCCTTGCGACGCGCCACCTCAATCAAAATAGACTTTACTTCAGTTTTGGCCTTATCCCAATCTACCTCTTTAAAACCGTATATGTTAGTCACTGGTTGCTACCGAAAATAATATTCAGAATTGGTTTGCCGAGAACTATCCGCGTTGAAAGCGAACCCAGCCACCTGATTTTTCAAGCTCAAAAAATGATAGTGCAAGCTCGATCTTATCATGCTCTTGGAGCATAAACAGGCCATCCGTCCCAACATTTCCCGAGATAAAAAAGGAAATACGGGTTCTCAAAGATATGTCGCGAAAACGTCGAGAGATAATCTATAGTGCGTAAATCGCACTCCACAACATCAAACCACCAATTACGACGATAAACAAAATTCCTACTGCTAAATCACTCATTTTTTTCTCCAGATTTACGACCAGGACAGAAAACGGCCATCGGCCTTACCGCATTGAAACATCTGTTCAACTGCAAATGCCATGCGTGCAAACACCTATCCTGCCTGTTTGTCTTGCAAAAGACTCACAATAAAAACGGAATGACTCCCAATCAGGAATCTGAATCGGCAGAGACTTTGACTGGCGATGAATTCCCGGAGAAATTTTTCCTGATATCGCGGATCTGCCAATACAAGCAGGCGTTCACACGGTAGCTTTATTTTCAGCGCAGCCGCCATCTCTGTACGCGGTGATTGCCGAAATCGGTTACGAACACATCGCCATTCGGCGCTATCGCCACGGCGACGGGATGCTCGAACTGCCCGTCGCCGCTGCCTCTTTCGCCGAAACTGGTCAGAAAAGTGCCATCCGGGGCAAACTTTTGTACCCGGTGGTTATAGAAGTCAACGACAAATACATTGCCGGCCTGATCCAAGGCGATGCTCGTCACTGTCGCAAACCAGCCATTGAACGGACCGAAGATATTCATGGCGAACGGTCCGCCCCACTTGCGGACGAATTGACCGTCGGCCGCGAATACCTGAATTCTGTCGTTGTATCCGTCGGCGACATAGATGGTTCCGTCGGATGCAACCGCGACATCCGTCGGGTAGTTCATTTGTCCGGCGCGGATTCCGATTTTACCGGTCTCGCCCCATTGACGAATAAAGCTGCCGTCGGGTCCGAGTTTCTGGATACGTTGATTGTAAAAGTCCGCCACGTAAATGGCACCTTTTGTATCGACGGCCACACCGCCGGGTGCGTTGAATTGGCCGCCCTTGCTACCCGGTTCGCCCATCGTTCGTTCCGGTTTACCATCGAGGTCAAACACCTGTATCCGGTCATTGAAGTATTCCGGGACATATAGTTCTTCATTGTGGATCGTCAGATTCATCGGACGTCCGAGCTGTCCGAAGGCCTGGCCCGTCTGTCCGAATGTTCGTAGCAGATTGCCGTTCTCATCGAAAACCTGGATCCGCCCGTTGCGCGAGTCGGCAACGAAGATTTCATTATCCTGAATCGCGATGCCGGTCGGATCATTAAATTGCCCCGGCGTATCGCCTTGTCGCCCCCAGCTGTCGATGAACACATAACCGGGTTCTCTCGGAGACGGCATGAAAGCCAGCCATCCCAGGACAATGAGCCCCGCCAGAATCAGCAACGCCAGGCCCAGCCAGCGCAACCCTGTTTTCCATTGCATTGCGCCGTCCCCTTAAAAGTTCACCCTGAAACCGGTACGCACGACATAATTGTCCTCGAGGGCCGTACCCTTGAGGTTCTGGGTCACGGGCAGTTGCACGATCGCCTCCAGAACCCATCGTTCCATCGCATACTGAATGCCGGGGGAGAGAAAAAAGGAGGTGCCGCCGGAATTGTCATCCCTCACGCCGGAAGCCTTGTTTTTCTCCTGGTGGACTAAATTGGCTTCCACGACGCCATAGAAAAAACCGGGCACTCCGGTGCTCAGCTCGCGCGGCCATAGACGGTACTGGAAGGAGGCGTCCAGCCTGACCTCGTCACCGAACTCGAACTGATTCGCCCCGGTATTAAGCTTATAGCTGACCTGGGCATCCATCTCGTAATCCAGGGTCTGGCGTGTCGCGACAATCCCGCCTGACAGATCCCATGATCCGGAACCGAGTTGTAAAGGGGCCGGCAACGGCCCCAGGTTGTCGCCGTCATCATCGTCACCTGTCGGCAGTTCCACTCCGAGAAATGGCGCGATGCGTAGCGTACGGCCGGGTGCATCCCGACGATACACGGTATAGCGTGCGAACAGGCGGGCATCGGCAATGCCGCTGGTATCGCGTGTGAGGCGTTGCCGGCCGGGTGTCGTGAGTTTCAGTTCCTTATCAAGATACGGCAAGATGCCGAATACGGCCAGGTTGCCGGTAACGCCGTAGCCGAGCACAGAGAGCGCGCCGCGGACTTTCAGTTCCCGATCAGCGGGACCCGGACCGTCGCCGGCCTTTCGATAGATGAACTGCTCGCGAAAAACGAATTCTCCCGCGGCTACCGGCAGTGCGTTGTTGAAGGTCTGGGGAGCTGCCCGTGCCGGGGCAAAAAATGTAAAACCGTTCAACAGAACCAGGGCCAACGAGGCGGTCAGGGATCGCCTCATGCATCAATCTCCTTTTTTAAAACTGCGCAATGTAAACCCGGCTTTTTCGACAGCATGTCTGGCTTCCGATTCATCCAGGCTCGCGCCTGCTTCCATGGAGACTGTGACCGTGCCGCTCTCGATGTCGGTAGAGACCGACTCGACGCCTGCAATGTTGCCGAGTTGCTTCTCGATGCCATAGGCGCAGAACGGATACGAGAGACCCTCGGCTTTCAGACTGTAAATGGCCGCTGGTTTCGCCGCGGATGCCATCATCGGCGACAGTGCCACGATCATGATCGCGGCAAATACGAAACCGCATGTTTTGAATGTTCGCTTGTTGCTGCTCATCATATTGCCTTCTTCAAGTGTTCCCGGCTTCGTACTTTGTGCTTTGCGCCATTCATACGCTTCTCGTCGGCCAATGACCCCAGAATAGAGCAGCAATGCTTCGGACCGCTGCCCGGACAATCATCTGCGAGACGCTGAAGCGCTCGTTGCATTCGCTGCAGCGAGCGAATTTTTTCTTTCAAATCGGCCAGTTTCCTGTCGGTGAGCCGCTTGACGTCTTTTGCCGTGGCTTCGGCACTTTGGTCCAGGGAGAGTAATTCACCGATTTCCTTCAGGGAAAAACCAAGTTCTTTTGCTCGTTTGATAAACACCAGCTGCCTGATGATTTCCGGCGAATACTCCCGGTAACCGGACGGTCCGCGCGGCGGATCCGGCAACAACCGCTGTTGCTCATAGAACCGGATCGTTTGCACGCCCACTCCAACCGCTTGCGCCACGGCACCGATTTTCATCCCGTCTCTCCTCATGTTTTGAACTATAAACTCTATAGTATAGTATAGACTCAAGTATTGAAGTCACGTTTGCCGGAAGCGGGTCCGGCCAGGATGGAATTTCATGGCCTGCGGGCAGTAGACTGAAACGATGGCCACCGCGCTTCCAGTCAACCGGGTGCTCGTATACGACGGGGACTGCGCGTTCTGCCGCTATTGCGTCGAGTATGCCGAGGCGGTGGCGGGCGAGCGGATCCGTTTTCGACCGTTTCAGGAAGCGGCGGTTGATTATCCCGAAGTGGCTGTCGAGGACTTTCGTGCCTCGATTCAGCTGTTCACTCCGCAAGGCCAGTTCTCGGGCGCCGATGCGGCGTTTCGCGTACTTGCGTTGCAACCACGCCTGGCAGGATGGCTTTGGTGTTATCGCCACCTGCCGCTGTTTGCGACACTCGCCGAGTTCGTCTACCGATGGACGACCCGGCACCGCAGCTGGGCGCTGGGTGCGGCAAAACTCGCGTTCGGCGCCAGGCTGCGACCCCTCGACTATGCCGTTATCGCCGGCATCATGACACGCGCAATCGGTGCGATCTTCCTGATAGCCTTCGTTTCATGGTCCGTGCAGGCCAATGGCCTCGTCGGTGAAGACGGCATTTTGCCGGTGGCGGATTTTTTTGCGGCTGCGGCCCGGCAGCTCGGCATGGCCGGTTATTATCTGGTGCCGAGTGCGTACTGGATCTCGCCTTCGGACACCACGACACGGATACTGGTCGGAATCGGTGTCGTTGCCTCACTGGCGCTGATGGCGAATCGTTTTGCCGTAATCGGCGCCCTGGCAGCCTACCTCGCGTATCTGTCTCTGTACTACGGCGGTCAGATCTTCATGAGTTACCAGTGGGACAGGCTTCTGCTCGAGTGCGGGGTATTGCTAATACTGTTGAATCTGAATACGCGTATCGGTATCGGGCTGTTCCGGCTGCTCGTATTCCGTTTCATGTTTCTATCGGGCGCGGTAAAACTGCTCTCCGGCGACCCGGCCTGGGCAAATCTGTCGGCGCTCGACTTTCATTTCGAAACCCAACCGTTACCGACGCCGCTCGCCTGGTATGCAAGTCACCTGCCCGACGCGATATTGCACCTCGGTGTGGCTGCCACACTGGCCATAGAACTGATTCTTCCGTTCTGTATTTTTATGCCGCGTAATCCGAGATTGCTGGCAGCGGGCGGGTTCATTCTGCTCGAGCTGCTCATCCTGGCGACCGGCAACTATAATTTTTTCAATCTGCTGACCATAGTAATGTGTATCTCGCTGCTCGATGATCGCCTGTTTCGCCGGGATCATAAAAAGAAAGAAGAACGTCATGGCAACCGATATGTGTGGCGCGCCATCTTCTGCACATTCCTGCTCCTCGGCACGCTGCAGACCCACGCGACGTTGGCCCGCCGTGATCTGCCGGGCTGGGAACGGGCATTGATCTCCCGGGTGCAACCCTGGGCCCTGGTTAACGGCTATGGCGTCTTCGCTGTCATGACCAAAGAGCGTGATGAATTGATCGTTCAGGGATCGGACGATGGAGAACACTGGCGGGACTATGTATTTCGGTACAAGCCCCAGGCACCGGACGCACTCCACTGGGTAGCGCCGCATCAGCCACGCCTGGATTGGCAGATGTGGTTTGCGGCTTTACAACCGGCCAAACGGGTCTATTGGATCGATAACTTCGTGGTACAACTGTTGCTGGGATCAGACAGCGTAGCCAGCCTGATGCGCCCGACCGGTCGGCAGACGCCGCATTTCGTTCGAATCCTTCGGTACCGCTACCAGTTCGGTTCGTACGCCGAACGGGCCAACGGACACTGGTGGCGCCGCGAGTACCAGGGAATCTGGTACCCGGCAACATCACTGGGCCCGTGGGGTCGGACCAGCGTAAGCCCTTGATAGATATAGATAACCTTACCTTAAGAGCCCTGAAATCGCCCTAAATACGCTATTTTTACCGGCAATACGCTATTTTTACCGGCAAATTTGGCTAGTTTAAGTCCCGGCAGGGACATAATTTTTTCTCTTCTGGTCCATTTTTGACGCTAAAAACACCGAATTTAGCGCGCAATAAGAGCGATTTTTAGGGCAATATCTTTATTAGCCAAGGAGTTACGATGGTCCGACCCCCCAGCATCCGATATCTGGATGGCATTCGTTTGAATCGTTGTCTGTGTGCCAGCATTGAGGCTTTGATCGGTGCGCAGGATCAGCTCAACAAGATCAATGTGTTCCCGGTTCCCGACGGGGACACGGGCACAAATCTTGCGGCGACTGCCGATTCCATCGGTGCCTGCATTCAGCAGCTCAATACGCGCCATGCCGGGGAACTGCTGATCCAGGTTGCAGATGCCGCGCTCGATGGCGCGCGGGGTAATTCCGGCGCGATCATCGCGCAATTTCTCCAGGGGCTTGCCGATAGCTGCCAGGATAAACAACGTTTGCTGACCAAAGACCTGGTCAAGGGCTTTCGAGCCGGCGCCGAGTATGCGCGCAGCGCTATTGCCGAGCCCAAGCCGGGAACGATATTGACACTGATTGACGAAGTTGCCCGAAAGGTTGCAGATCATCACCGGCAACATCCGGACGGAGATTTCGTCTCGTTGCTGACACGCACGGTGGAGCGTGCCCGGATTGTGCTTGCCGGCACCCAGGAACAGCTCGAGGTGCTGCGCCGAGCAGGCGTGGTCGATGCGGGCGCCAAAGGTTTCCTGCTGCTGCTCGAAGGTGTCGGTCATTTCCTGTCGCAGGGTTCGTTACGTTCTGTGCCGGTACCCAGGGTCGAGCCGGAGGCCGCCAATGCCCTGTCCGGTTTCGAAGCACACGAAGGAGATCATGACCAGCGCTATTGCACGGAATGCCTGATCCACGGCGAACATATCGAGCTTCGCAAGTTGCGCGAGCAATTGTCGGTGCTTGGTAATAGTTTGATCATTGCCGGCACGCCAAGAAAAACGAAAATCCACATTCATGTGAATGAACCTTCGGCAGTATTTGAAATCGCCGGAAGTTACGGAACGCTGACCGGCCGCAAGGCAGATGACATGCAACAACAGGCACACGCGGTCAGCACCGGGAACAGGCGCTATGTCGTCATCTCCGATTCAGGCGCCGACCTGCCGGATAGCGCAATGGAAGACTTCGATATTCACACGGTTCCGCTCCGGGTCCATTTCGGCAGCAAAGGCTATCTCGACAAGGTCGGGATGTCGCCGCAGCAGTTCTTCGAAGAATTACGCGCCAACCCTGTTTTGCCGCAGACTTCACAGCCGGCGCCGGGGGACTATCGGCGCATGTATGATTTTCTGAGTTCGCATTTCGAACATGTGTTTTGCATCAGCCTGGCCCGCAATCTCAGCGGTACCTGGCAGGCGGCAATGAGTGCCGCCGAACGGGCCCAGAGACCCGAATCCATCACCGTCATCGACAGTCGTAGCCTGTCGCTGGGCCAGGGTCTGATCGCGCTGCACGCCTCTGAATGCATTGCCGCCGGCATGGAGCACGACAAGATCGTCGCATCGGTCAAAGCCATCCGGAAGTGTACCCGAATCTTCGGGCTGGTGGCGGACCTGGGCTATGCAGTCAGAGGGGGCAGAGTGCATCCGACGGCACATCTGCTGGCGCGGATCCTGGGTATCCAGCCTGTTTTGCATGTACCGGGAAATGGCACGGTCAAGCCGGGTGGTTTTGTCTTCGCGGGTCCGGGGTCACTTAAGCGCTTTATTCGCTATGTAACGAAACAGCTCAGCCCCGGCACTCACTATCGACTTGCCGTCGCCCATGCGAACAACGAAACGGCGGCCATCGAGCTGCACGACCGACTGCGGCAGCTGAACGGGAATATTGGCGACAGCTTCATCACGGAACTGGGGGCTGCTCTGGGCGCCCATATTGGCCCCGGCACGGTGGGGGTCGCGGTGCAGGAATACACACCGTTGGCCGCCGGATAATCCGGGCGGGCTCGCATGGGCAGCTTCAGCTGCGATCCCGGGACGATTGCTGCGTGTTTTTTGCGGCTGCAGCTGCGCCCGCTGCTGATGCCCCACGCTTCGGCGATACATACATCGTGATGTCAGCCTGCACGACCTCTCTGCCGCGGGTATCGGTCACGCTGACCGGCACAATCACATCCTGTGCCCTGGACCAGGACGTCGCTTCGACCCGGGCTGTCGCACTGATATCGGTTGGCGCCTTGGCCAGATACCGAATCTGCATACCCTTGGGTATCCAGCGCATGTCCCGCGGTGTCGTGGCCTCCATCAGAACCCCTGCAGCCAGTTCGCACAAATTGCCCATGGCCAGCGCATGCACGGTACCGATGTGATTCTCTACCCTGCGGCGCTTCTTCATCGACACCCGGCACAGTCCCGGCGCCAGCTCATGAATCCGTGGTGAAATCGTGCCGAAATACGGTGCCCGTCGACAAATCGTACGCGTGAACAGCCAGCGCCCCAGCGCACTCGGCGACAGGCGCTGCCACATTTTCAAAACTACGGGTGGTTGCATCTTCTACGGGGTCGGACCAACGTAAGCCTTAGAAAAACAAGAGAAATGATAACTGAACAACCCTCGCCTATAAGGCGAGGGGTTCTCAAGGAGGGTCGATTTGAAATCGACTGTCGTCAACTACGGGCTCGCCTTCTTGCTCGTCGATATAGGCCTGAATCATCTCATCCGT
>Ga0114931_10001803_pt1 | contig 27212 bp, 26 predicted proteins | sample 2SBtaG_FD_89579 | JGI IMG/M metagenome (GOLD analysis project Ga0114931, IMG submission 89579) | Deep subsurface microbial communities from Kolumbo volcano to uncover new lineages of life (NeLLi) - 2SBTROV14_V59a metaG | ecosystem: Environmental > Aquatic > Marine > Volcanic | place: Kolumbo... | reverse complement strand
TCCTCGACATGGCCGGCGTCGCCACGGCGCCGCACCTGGTGGAGCGGGGCTTCTTCGAGACGCTGAAGGCGCCCGGCTTCGGCGAGATCCGGCTGCCGGGACACCCCGCACGCTGGAGCTACGGTGCGGCCGCGCTGCGCGGGCCCGCGCCGCGCCTCGACGAACTCGGACGGGCCCCGGCGGCACCGCCCGTTCCGGCCCCGGACCCGGCTGCGACCCGGACCGGGAGGCCGCTCGAGGGGATCCGGGTGGCCGACTTCAGCTGGGTCTGGGCGGGCCCGTTCGGCGCGATGCAGCTTGCCCACCTGGGGGCCGAGGTGATCAAGCTCGAGTCGCCGACGCGGACCGACATCGGCCGGCGCCTGCCGGTCTTCCACCCGGACCACGAGCCGGGTCTCGACCGGTCCGGATACTTCAACCAGTGGAACCAGGGCAAGCAGAGCGTCGAACTGAACCTGGCCCACGCGGAAGCCGCCGCGCTGGTGAAGGAACTGGTGGCCGAGTGTGACGTGGTCGTCGAGAACTTCGCCACCGGCGTGATGGACCGCAACGGGATCGGCTGGGAGGCGCTGCGCCGCGTGAACCCACGCCTCGTCTTCGCCTCCATCTCCGGGTACGGCGGAAGCGGGCCGCTCGCGGACTACATGGGCTACGGCCCCGCGATGGGTCCGCTCTCGGGCCTCTCCCACGCGACGGGTTACCTGGGCGGCCCGCCGCAGGAGACCGGGATCTCGGTCGGCGACCCGGTAGCGGGGATGACAGCGGCGATGGCCATCTGCGCGGCGCTCGTCGAACGGGAGCGCACCGGGCGGGGGCGGTTCCTCGACATCTCGCTGTGGGAATCGACGGTGGCGATGGCGCTCGAGGCGTGGCTGCCGTACGTGGTGAACGGGGACGAACCCGAGCGCATCGGGAACCGGGACCCGTGGATGGCGCCGCACGGCCTCTTTCCGTGTGCGGGCAACGACGCGTGGGTCTCGATCGCGTGTCGGGACGATGCGGCGTGGCGCGCGCTCGCCGGCTGCATCGGCGGCGGCCTCGCGGACGACGCGCGCTTCGCGACGGCGGCCGATCGGAAGCGGAACGAGACGGCGCTGGAAGAGATCGTCGGCGGCTTTACCCGGGGACGCGATCGCTGGGAGATCACGCGCGCACTCCAGGCGGTCGGGGTCGCGGCGTTTCCGAGCCTGACCCCGGAGGACCTGGCCCGCGATCCGCAGTTCGCGGCGCGCGGCTTCCTCGAACGGCTCGAACATCCCGAAGTCGGCGCGATGACGCACGCGGGCATTCCGTGGCGGCTCACGAGCGGGCCCAACGGGGTCCGGGCGCCCGCGCCGTTGCTGGGCCAGCACACCGAGGCCGTGCTCGGCGGTCTGCTCGGATACGATGCCGAGGCCATCGCCGCGATGCGGGCCCGCGGCCTGCTCGGCTGATCCCGAGCTCCCCGGGGCCGCGTTCACTCTTTCGGCGGGCGCGCGATCGATCCGTTCCGCTGCGCGACGTAGATGCCGTGGCGCCGACCGCCGCGGCCCGGTCGCCAGGTCGCGACCCGGAAGCCGGCCCGCTGCAACGCGCGGGTGAAGGCCGGATCGACGTCCTCGGCCCAGACGCCCAACACGCCCGCGGGCGCGAGGGCCGACGCGACCCGGGCGATCGCGCGCCGCCCGAAGAGCGGATCGCCGGGCGGGGCGCCCGGAGGCGGACCGAAGTAGAGATCGAGCACGATCGCATCGAAGCGGCCCGGCGCCGCGGACGCGATCCGCTCGCCGACGTCGGCGATCCGGACGGTCACGCGCGGGTCGGCCACCGCGTGCGCGGTCAAGCCGCCGAGGGGCCCCCGGCACCACGCCACCACGGTCTCGTTCAACTCGGCGACCTCGACGCGCGCGTCCGGGGCGCAGCCGTCGAGCACCGCGCGCAGCGTGCACCCCATGCCGAGGCCCGCCACGAGCAACCGGGGCGCCGCGCGGCCCGAGAGCGCTTCGACCGCGCGCGTCCCGAGCGCCTCTTCCGAGCGGCGCGCGTGGCTGTTCATCAGCACGCGGCCGTCCTGGGCGATCAGGAAGTCGCCGGCGCCGCGGCGGCGGAGTTCGAGCACGCCGTCCGGGGTGGCGACACGGTCGAGGGTCTCCCAGGCCCGCGCCATGCTGGCGTCGCCCCGCTCACCGCGTGGCGCCGAACGCGGGCGCGGCGTCGGGCCGCGACGGTTCCAGCACCACGAGCGGAATCTCGCGCGAGGTCTTTTGCTGGTAGGCCCGATAGCGGGGATGCGCGTGGGTGATCGTGGCCCACAGGCGCGCGCGTTCGGCCGGACGCGCGCGGCGCGCGTGTGCGGCGACCGGCGATGCCCCGAGTTCCACCGAGACCGCGGGCTCGGCGTCGAGGTTCCGCAGCCACGCCGGGTCGCGGTCGCTCCCGCCGGACGACGCGACGACCACCAGCCGGCCGGCGTCGCGGAAGTACGGCAGGGGCGTCGTCCGCAGCGCACCGCTCCGGCGGCCGCGCGTGGTCAGCAGCAGCATGTCGAGCCCGTCGGCGCGCCGTCCGACGAGGCCCCGGGTCGCGCGAAAGAGCCGGACGTGCCAGCGGCCCATCCGCTTCATCAGCCAGGGACGCGGGACCCACGGGATGTAGAAGCCGGCCAACATCGCCTCCGTGCGGCGCATGCTAGCCCGGTGCGCGCCTCCCGGAGCGCGATACCCTGCCATTCCACCCCGGAGGCGCCGTGAGCCCTTCCTGCGACGAGATCACCACCGCGGACATCATCGACCCGGATCGCTACGCGACCGAGGGCTATCCGCACGAGGTGTGGAAGACGCTGCGGCGCGAATCCCCGGTCCACTGGTTCCCGATGGGCGAGCGGCCCGGGTTCTGGGCCATCACCCGGCGCGCCGACATCGTCTGGCTCTCGAAGCAGCCCGAGCGCTTCCGCAACGGGCCGCGGCTGGCGATCTTTGCCGACAGCCCGCCGCCCGATGCGACGCACGACGGGCCGGTGCTGGACCACCTGCTGAACATGGACCCGCCGGTCCACCCGCGCTACCGGAACCTCGCGAGCGCCTGGTTCACGCCTCGGGCGATCTCGCGGCGCCGCCCCGAGGTCGAGCGCATCGCGCGCGAGCTGCTGGGTGGGCTCGCCGAACGCGACGAGGCCGACTTCGTGCTCGATCTGGCCGCTCCGCTGACGCTGTCGGTGCTGGCCGAGATGCTGGGCGTCCCGCGCTCCGACTGGCAGCAGCTCTTCGCCTGGACCAACCGCGTGGCGGGGTCGGCCGATCCCGAGTTCCAGAGCGAGCCGAGCTCGATCGGCACGATGACGGCCGCGCGCGACGAGATGTTCGCCTACTTCCTCGAGATGGTGGCCGACCGCCGCGAGCATCCGCGCGACGACATGGTGAGCGTGCTCGGCAACGCCGAACTGGACGGCGCCCCACTCCCGGACTTCCAGCTGCTCTCCTACCTGATCGTGCTCGTGGTCGCGGGCAACGAGACCACGCGCAACGCCGCCAGTGGCGGCCTGCTGGCGATGATGGAGCACCCGGACGAGCTCGCGAAGCTGCAACGCGACCCGTCGCTGGTGAACGCGGCGGTGGAAGAGACGGTGCGCTGGACCTCGCCCGTGATCCAGTTCTGCCGCACGCCCACCGAGGACGTCGAGCTGCACGGGCAGAAGGTGAAGGCCGGCGAGAGCCTGTGCCTCTTCTACGGCAGCGCAAACCGCGACGAGGAGGCCTTCGACGAGCCGGACCGCTTCCGCGTGGACCGCTCGCCGAACCCGCACGTGGGCTTCGGCATCGGCCAGCACTTCTGCCTCGGCGCCAGCCTGGCGCGCCTGGAACTCCGCGTGATCTACGAGCAGCTCTTCCCGCGGCTGCGCCGGGTCGAGCCCGCCGGGCCGGTCGAGCGGATGCGCTCGAGCCAGCTCGGCGGCGTAAAGCGCATGCCCATCCGCTACGAACTCGGGGCCTCGGCCTGAGCGACGGCCCGACGGAAACGCCCCGAGGCCCTCGCGGGCCCCGGGGCGTCGTCGTTCCGGGGTTCTGGCACGCCGCCTATTGATTGCCCGTCCAGTGGAAGCCGATCCGGACCCCGTACGTCCGCGGCTGCAACAGCCCGAAGTTCTGGGCCGTGCCGGTGAGCGCGACGACGATCAACCGCGGGTAGACGATCTCGTCTTCCAGGTTCTCGCCGAAGAGCTCGACGAAGTACCGGGCATCCACGCTCTCCCAGCGGATGCGGAGGTCGGTCTTCGTGTAGCTGTCGACCTCGTCGATCTTGGTGTTGAAGGGCCGCGTGAACGACTTGTCCGTCCAGGTGAACTCGAGGGTCGGCTTGATCGTGCCGCGCTCTCCGAGATCCCACTCGTAGGACGTGAGCAACGAGAACTTCCACTCCGGCGAGTCTTCGGGCGTGTTCCCGGACACGTCCTTCGTCTGCAGGGTCTGCTGTCCGCGGAACTTCTCGCAGGCCGGATCGAAGTTCGCGGCGAACGGGTTGGGCGCCAGCGGATCCACCGAACAGAAGGCGTCGAACTCCGCGTTCAGGTAGCCGAGGGCGCCGCGCGCGAACCAGCTCTCGGTGATGTTCCAGTCGGCCACGACTTCGACGCCCCAGATCGTGGTCTGCTCGGCGTTCAGGTTCGGGATCGAGGTCGCCAGGATGACCGGAACCTGCTGGTTCGTGTACTTGTAGTGGAACGCGCTGGTCTGCAGGTTGAGACGCCCGTCGAGCCAGGTGGACTTCCAGCCGGCCTCGGTCGCCAGGATCTGCTCGGGCTTGACGGCGTTGACGATGGCGCCGCCGGTCAGGGGGTTCGGAAGCAGCTGGACGAAGCCGGCCTTGTAGCCGCGGGACCACTTCAGGTAGACCATGTGGTCTTCGTTGATGAACCACTTCGATCCGAGATCGATCGTCGTCTCGCGGAACACCTCCGACCCCTCGAACAGGGTCTCGGGCGTGAGCGGGGTCGCGAACGCATTCTCGCGGTTGTCGGTGGAGTCGTGGTTCCAGCGCACGCCCGCGGTCAGCTCGACGTCATCGATCGGGTTGACGCGAACGTTGCCGAAGAATGCATAGCCCTCGTCGGTCTGGTGCTTGGTCGCACCCGAGATCGTCAGCGGCGTCAGCGTCGCGCGGTTCTGGAAGACGTTCTCGACCAGGTAGAACGCCCCGAGCGTCCAGTTGAACCAGCCGTCATTCTGGGAATCGAGCCGGACCTCGGCCGTGTACCACTTGTCGGGCAACTGCGAGCTCACGGTGTCGAGCGCCTCGAGCTCGGTCCCGTCGGCGTCGGAGATCCCCTCGTTGGCGAGGTGCTCGAAGCCCCCGAGCGCGGTCAGCGTCACGTCCCCGAGGAACGGCAGGTCGTGCATCGCGTATTCGATCGTCGCGTCATAGCCCCAGATCCGGACGAAACCGGATCCCAGCGATGTGGTGCTGGTGTTCACCTTCTGGTCGCTCTGCGGGATCGGCAGCGCCGGGTTCAGGAACTGGGGATCCCGGATCAGGGGCGCTCCGGCGAGACACCCGGGTCCGGCCGTGAAGGTGCCACCGCAGGTCGCGATCCCGATCCCGATCGCCGGGATCGGCGGAAGCCCGAACGCCTGCGCCAGGTCCGCGCCGAACTGCTGGAAGCCGCTGGCCCAGTCGAACGTGACGGTTCCGAGCGGGCCGAGCGGGAGCGAGCCCACCGGGACCGTGCTCCGATCCCCGAGCGGCCCCCCCGCGTAGGCCTGGTTGTTCGTGACGAACTTTCCGCGCATCTCGATCGAGAGATCCTCGGTCGGGTTCCAGAGGAGCGTGCCGCGCAGCGCGAGATCGTCGCGCGCGCCGAAGCCGGTGCGCTTCGTGCCGAGCTGGTTCTCGATCAGGGCGTCCTGCGTCTCCCGGACGCCGACGAGACGCAGCATCAGCGTGTCGTTGCCCGCTCCCAGCAGCGGGATGTTGACGCCGCCGCGGAACTGCCAGTTGCCGTACGGGGCTCCGTAGGTCGCGTCGCCGAAGACCTCATACTCGTCGTGCGGCCGCTTCCAGCGGATGTCCATCGCGCCCGCGGTCGCGTTGCGGCCGTAGAGCGTGCCCGAGGGCCCGAGGGCGACCTGCACCGACTCGAGATCGTAGAACTGACCGAGGTAGGACTCGCTGCGGAACTTGTAGACCCCGTTGACGTGCTGGGCGACCGGGGACTGCGAATCGAAGGCCGCACGCGAGACGCCGCGGATGGTCAGATCGGAGCGCTCGCCCTTGACCTGCACGTTCGGAAGCAGCCCGATCAGGTCGCCGACGCTCTCGATGTTGGCGTTCTCGATCGTCTCGGCCCCGAAGGCCGCGATCGTGGCCGCGACTTCCTGCAGCGATTCCTCGCGCTTCGTGATCGTGACGATGATGGTGTCGATCCCACCGAGGTCGTCGTCGTCCTGGGCCCACCCCGCGGTCGGCAGGGCCAGGGCCAGGGCCAGGGCCGCGAGCCAGGGGCCCCGCCACAGCAGCATTCCTTGCCAGTCACAGCACATCCCACGTCCCCTCCGTTGCTGGGATCCAACCGGGGAACCGTACCATCGACCGTCAGTCAGTGAGGGACAAAACGGCGCGCGGTGTGGGAAACGAACGTCGCTTCCCCGAGGGGAATCCGAATGCGACCTCCGAATCGGTGCGCTTTTCGCGCCGCGCGCACCACATACCGCCGGGAATCTCCGGAGGTCTCATGTCGAACCCGATCCATCGCGCCGTCCGCGTCGTCCTGCTCGGCGCCCTCACGACCCTGCTGCCGCTCGCGTCGGAGGCCGTCTCCACCGCACTGGTCGTGGCGATCGACTCGTCCGGTTCGATCGACCAGGGCGAGTTCGACCTGCAGCGTCAGGCCTACGTCGACTACTTCGCGAACAATGCAGCCGGCTTCGCCGGGGCCGACGTGGCCGTGACCGTGGTCTACTGGGGTGGCGAAGGCGTGCAGCAGCAGGTCGTGCCGTGGACGACGCTCAACACCCAGGCCGACGCGACCGGCCTCGCGAACGCCATCGCGGGCACCACGCGGCCGGACATCTCGGGGCCGAACGCGGCCCTCACCGGCGTGGCGCGCGCGATCGACTTCTCGCGCGGCCTGTTCGGCCAGCAGAACTTCGCCGGGGCCGACCTGGTAATCGACATCTCGGGCGACGGCACCGAGAACCTGGACTTCGGCACCACGTCGGTGCTCGACACCGTGATGATCCCGATCCCGGGCTTCGGTCTCCAGCCCGTCGATGTCCAGACCGGATGGGGCAGCGTCTTCGCAGCCCGCAGCGCCGCGCTCGCGGCGGGCATCCTGATCAACGCGCTGCCGATCATCCCGATCCCGGCGACACAGGCCGTCGAGGTGCAGGACAGCTCGCCCGCGATCGACTTCTTCCCGCCGCCGACCTTCACGGTGGGCGGCATGCCGGTCGACGTATCCGCGGACTGGATCGCGGCCCTCACCGCCCTCGGTTACGACAGCACGACGCTGGTCGAGTTCTTCTACTCCCGGGTCATCGGCTCGCCGGACTCGCGGATCCCGCTGCTGGTGACGGCCAACGGCTTCACCGCGCAGGAACTCGGACAGGCCATCAGCACCAAGCTCGCGGGCGAGCTGGGCGTGCCGGAACCGGGCGCGCTGCTGTTGCTCGGCGTGGCCGCGCTGGGCTTGCGCCGACGGGCCGCGCGGCCGGCGCGTACCTAGCGAGACCCCTTCGACGGCGTCCGGCCGCCACGCGCCGCTCGCGGGTCCCATCGGCGCGCGCGACGGGCGGGGCGAGGGTATCCTCCGCGGCATGGATTTCGGACTACGTGGCCGCAAGGCCCTGATCGGGGGCGGCTCCTCCGGGCTCGGGCTCGGGACTGCAAGGGCGTTGGCGGCCAACGGCGTCCGGGTCGCCATCGGCGCGCGCGACCCGGAGAAACTCGCCGCGGCCCGCGACGCGCTCGGGGGCGACGCGATCGCGATCGAGGCCGATCTCTCGTCGGTCGAAGGAGCGCTCGCGTTCGCGCGCGACGGGCGCGCGGCCCTGGGCCAGGTCGACATCCTGATCGCCAACGCGGGCGGCCCCCCGCCCGGCAACTTCGCCTCCACCGGACTCGACGCGTATCCGGCCGCGATCGACCTGAACCTGATGTCGACGGTGGCGCTCTGCAAGGAACTCGTCCCGGACATGCAGGCTCGCGGCTGGGGCCGCGTGGTCGCGATCACGTCGATCTCGGTACGCGAGCCCCTGCCCTACCTGATCCTGTCGAACACCGCGCGCGCGGGGACCACCGGGTTCCTGAAGACCCTGGCGCGCGAGGTCGCCGGTGACGGCGTGACCGTGAACTCGCTGCTCCCCGGCGTCCATGCCACGCCGCGCATCACGGGCATCGCCGGCGACGACGCCGAGCGCCGCGCGGAGATGGCCCGGGACATCCCGGCCGGCCGGCTGGGGACGGCGGAGGAGTTCGGTCACGTCGCGGCCTTCCTGTGTTCGGAACACGCCGCATTCGTCACCGGCGCGGCTCTCCCGGTCGACGGCGGACAGGACCGTCACCTGGTCTAGCCGGTTCGACGGCGTCGTCCCGGTCGCGATGTCGGACTCCGAGTCACGGGCGCTGAGGCACGATCCCCCGAACCCATCCCGCGCGCGGGGCGACATACTCGCCTTCCCGTCACGAGGCTCGGGTCCCCGGCTGCGTGCGTCGGCGTGCCCGGCGCTGGCGCCGGGCGACGCGGGTCCGCTATGACAGGCAGCGTTCCCATTCCGGGCCCCGCGTCGAAAGGACGACTCGTGCGCAACCTCTCCCCCCTCCTCTTCCTCGTCTGCCTCGCGGTCGCGATCGGTTGCCAGGCGCCGCCACTGACGCCGGTCTCGCCGACCGCGGTCGATGCCACGCGTGCCGGCGCCGGCCAGCAACGCATCGCCGACCAGGTCGTGCTGCTGACGGATGCGTCCGGCACGATGTACGGAAACGGCACACTGGCCACTGCGAAGGCCGTGACCCGGTCGCTGGTCGCGGCTCTCCCGGACGGCAACGTCCGTTCGTCGCGCCCCAAGCCCTATCAGGCTGGATCGATCGCGTTCGGCGGCAGCGACCGGATCACGCACGGGGTGACGCCGTTCGATCGCGCGGGCCTCGCGCGCAAGGCGGCGAGCCTGGTCCCGCTCGGCTCGGTCGACGGCCGGGGCGGCGAGACGCCCTACCGTCACGTCTTTGCCTAGGTCGCCGACCAGCTCGCCGGAAGGAGCCAGCACGCGGCGGTCGTGCTGATCTCCGACGGCCTTCCGGACCACCCGGCCGAGGCCACGGCAGCGGCGCAGGCCCTCGTCGGCGGCTACGACGGCCAGGTCTGCATCCACACGGTCCTGACGGGTGACGATGCGGCCGGTGCGGCGTACCTCGAGAGCCTCGCGGCCCTTTCGGGCGGCTGCGGCAGCTCGACCACGGCGGCCGCACTCGCCTCGGCGAGCGGGCTGCAGTCCTTCGTCCGCAGCGTGATGATGGGCGCCGCGCCGGTGGTCCGCCGGACCCCGGGCCCCTGCGACGGCGTGATCCGGTTGCGCGGCGTCGAGTTCGGCTTCGACAAGGCGAACGTCACGAGCGACAGCTCGGTCGTGCTCGACATCGCGGCCGACCAGCTCAGGCAATGCCGGACGCTGCGCGTCCGGATCGAAGGCCACACCGACTTCATCGGAACCGAGGCCTACAACCAGGGCCTGTCGTAGCGGCGCGCGGAGGCCGTCCGTGACTACCTGGTGGGCAAGGGCATCGCGAGCAACCGGATGGAGACCCGGGGCTTCGGCGAGAGCCGGCCGCTGGCGCCGGGGAAGACCGACGAGGACCGCGCGCGCAACCGCCGCGTGGAGCTCCACCCGATCCAGTAGCCCGGGCTCTCCGGGATCGAAGCGCCCGTCGCACCCGGTGCGGCGGGCGCTTTCGCTTCCGGCGGGAGGGCGCCTGCGCGCGGGCGTCGGGAACCCGGTGGGACGAGGTCCGGCGGCCGCGCCGGCGACGCCCCGGGCGCCTCAATCCCAGGGTGTTTCCGTCTCGTGCTCCGAGACCGAGACCACCTGGACCCGGGCACCCGTGGCTTCGAGGCCCCGGGCCCAGCCCGCCAACCCGGCGTCGGAAGCCGCGTGGACCTGGGTGACCACGTCGGCCCAGGGCTCGGGGCCCAGCGCCAGGTTGTGCAGACACCACGCCGGACTGGCGACCGCGTCGAGGAGAGCCGCGGTATGCACGTCCGCATAACGCGCGACGAATTCCTCGCGGTCCGCGTCGGGCGGCCGCTTCACGCAGACCGCCAGCAGCAGACCCGCGTCCCGCGCCTCGGCGCCCATCACGGGCCTCTCCTCGACGACGAAGAAGGTGTTGCGCGCCCTGTCCATGAAGCTGTGCTCGTCCGCGATGATGCGCGCGCCGGCGTCGGTCGCGAGCCGCGCCACCAGGGCCGCAGCCTTCTCTGGGCTCGCGTACTCGAACGCGGTGATGACGTCGAAGAAGGGATCCCCGTGCACGACCTCGCAGACGTGGTGGCGGACGTAGCGGGTCGTCCCCTCCATGACCGTCTCCATCGCGAGCGGCGCATGGATGTCCTCGTAGTGCGCGCGGAAGGCCTCCCGCGTGTGGTCGGGTCGGCGGACCAGGAAGGCCAGGTTCTTCACGGCACCGGGTCCTCGTGCGCTGTAGGGGGCCCCGGCGGATCGCCGGGCCCCGGAGCATGCGCCACGCGGGCCGCGCCCGCACGGCCTCCCGGGTACCGGCCGTTGCGGCGCGGCATTCGCCGCCTGGCGGGGCGGGGTTGACCCGGAGGCAGCGACGGCGTTCCCTCCCGGGACCCGCCCGAGAGAGGATCTGCCATGAGCCGCCACTTCGACACCGGCACCGACGACATCCAGGCCGAGGTCTCCGACCGGGTCTGCTGGATCACGCTGAACCGGCCGGCACGCCGCAATGCGCTCTCGGGCGCGATGCTCCAGGGCCTCGTGGCGGTCCTGCGCGACGCGGAGACCGCGGACGATGTCGGCGCCGTGGTGTTGACCGGCGCGGGAGGAGCCTTCTGCGCCGGCGGCGACGTGAAGGGGATGGCCGAGCAGAACGAGGGCGGCGGGAGCGGAGGCGGCATCGACGCCGCGATCCACCGTCAACGCCTCTCGCAGCGCGGGACCGCGGGCCGGCTCTACACGATGCCGAAGCCCACGATCGCGGCGCTGCCGGGAGCCGCGGCCGGAGCCGGTCTCTCGCTCGCCCTCGCCTGCGACCTCCGCATCGCCGCCGAAGACGCGGTGATGGTGACCGCATTCGCCCGGGTCGGGTTCAGCGGCGACTACGGCGGCACCTACTTCCTGAGCCAACTGGTCGGCTCCGCGAAGGCCCGCGAGCTCTACTACCTGTCGGAGCGCGTCTCCGCCGACGAGGCGCTGCGCTTCGGGCTGGTGAACCGCGTGGCCGAAGCCGAGCGGCTCGAAGCCGAAGCGCGCGTGCTGGCCCGGCGCCTCGCGAATGGCCCCACCGTCGCCTACCGCTACATGAAGGAGAACCTGAACCGCGCAGCCGGCGGCGCCGACGTCTTCGAGTGCCTCGATCTCGAGGCGACCCACCACGTACACACCGGGCTCACGCGCGACCACCGCGAGGCCGCCCGGGCCTTCGTCGAGAAGCGCGAACCCGCGTTCGAGGGACGTTAGTCGTGGACGCGAACGAAGGCGACCTCGGCCCGATCGCGACGACCGTGCTCTACGAGGACGACGAGATCCGCATCTGGGACCAGCGCATCGGGGCCGGCGAGACGTTGGGGCGACACCGCCACGCGCACGACTACGTCATCGTCAACGTCCGCGGCCGCGGGCCGCTCCGCGTGGACTTCCACGACGGAACCGGCGGCCCGCTGGGCGACGGGATCGAACTCTCCCCGGTCCCCGGAGAGGCGCTCCGCGTTCCGGCCGGGCACACCGAGACCGCCCGCAACGATGGCGACGACTACCGCGCGATCCTGGTCGAGTGGAAGCGGGGGATCCCGGACCGTTCGTGAGACGGGCGGGCCGCGATCTCAGTTGCTCGCGAGCGCGGACAGGTTCGGCGCGACATCGGCCGCGAAGCGCCGGAAGACGAGCCGCGCGCGGTCGAGTTCGTGCCAGGAAGGTACCGAGAACGTCCCGCCCGGGAGCGGACGGCGCACCGCATAGCGCACCAGCGTCTCCCCCGTGATCGCATCCAGGAACTCGAGCGAGAAGACCACGCTCCCGCTCGAAGAGACGAGCGCGGTCGTACGGGTGAAGTTGGACACGTCGGGGGAGGAGAACTCGATGTTCGACACCAGCGAACGGACCCGGACCACGCCGGGGCCCGGCGCCTCGACCCGTTCCCAGCGGAAGGCGGACTCGACCTCGCTGGCGAGGCGACGGCTCATCGCCCGGCTCAGGTTGCGCGCCTGCCCGCGGGTGGGCTTGCCCGAGAGCGGCACGAAGTGCAGCCGCGTCGGTTCCAGGAGATAGGCCCGATATGCGTCCAGCGAGGGCCGGGGCGGCCGCACGAAGAGGGCTCCCGAGGCCTCCGCCACGATCCAGGGCCGCAGCCCCTGGGCGAGCGCGACGCTCGCGGCTCGCTCGGCGTGGGCCTGGGCGGTGGAGACCACTTCCGGGGCCGGTGTGCGCGAGGCACAGGCCGAGACGGCGAAGACGAGGACGAGAGGGGCCAGACGGGCGAGGTGGACCGGGCAAGCCCGATGGACCGAGCGGGACGAGGGAACGAGGCGTCGCATCGCGAACCTCCTGGGCGCTGGACCAGAGTCTACACGACGTTCGGTCCGCTGGGTTCCCCGGGCCGGGAGCGAGTCGGATCACTCGAGTTCGATCGTACCGTCCACCACCACGCGGACCTCGCTCTCGCCCCGTTCGAGCGCCGGCCCGGCTTCCGCCATCCCGCGCATCGGGAGCGCGGGCGGCCGAGGCGGCGGCGCGCCGTCGTGCCCGATCGACAGCGCCACGAGCGACCAGCCCGCGCGGCCCATCGCCTTGGCCACCCGTGTGGCCCGCGCCCGGAACGCCGCGAGCGCCTCGTCGATCAGTTCGTCCTCGAGGGCCCGCCGCGTCTGCGCCGAGACCGAGAAGTCGATCCCGGACAGCGTCAGGCCGCCCGCCTGGAGCTCCCCGACGAGGCCCGAGAGCGCCTCGACGTCCGAGGTCGAGAGCCGCACCTCCTGCTGCGCCCGCCAGCGGGCGATCCTGCGGTCCTCGTGGACGGGCCGCGTCATGTACGCGCCGCTCGCCACCTCGAGCCCGGCCACCTCCTTGGCGCGCGCGATCGCGCTGGCCATCCGCCGGTTCACCTCGCGCGCCGCGGTCACCGGATCCTTGTGCTCGGCCGTGGCCTGCATCCGCGCCACCGCCCAGTCGTTCGCGACCTCGCGGACGGCCTCCACCTGGAACGCGACCCGGTGACGCCCCTCCTCCTCGTGCGCGCCGGCCGGGAGCGAGAGGACTGCGAGGGCCAGCGTCGATGCGAACGAGAGCGACGGGAGTCGGGGCATGGGCTTCCTTGCGTGCAATCGGACGCGAACGGCCGCGATCAGGCGCGCAGCTCGGAGGCCGCGTCCAGCACTGCGCGGACGATCTTGTCGTACCCGGTGAACCGGCACAGGTTGCCGGCCAGCCAGAAACGCACCTCGCGCTCGCTGGGGTCGGGGTTGCGGTCGAGCAGCGCCTTGGCCGCGACGACGACGCCGGGCGTGCAGACGCCGCACTGCAGGCCCGCGTGTTCCAACAGCTTCTGTTGCACCGGATGGAGGTGCTCTGCGCGCGCGACGCCCTCGACGGTGCCGACCTCCCGGTCCGCGACCTCGGCGGCAAGGACGAGGCACGCGCAGACGAGGCGCCCGTCGAGGGTGACCGAACAGGCGCCGCAGTCGCCGGTCGCGCAGCCCTCCTTGGTGCCCGTGAGCCCCATCTCGTTCCGCAGCGCGTCGAGCAGGGTCGTGTGGGGCTCGCACAGGAACTCGACCGGTTCGCCGTTCACGCGGGTCTCGATGTGCATCTTGGCCATGTTCAGCTCCGCTCCGCAGCCCGCCGGGCCGCGATCTCGACGGTTCGTCTTGCCAGGACTCCGGCCACGTGCCGCCGGTAGGCGGCCGTGCCGCGTTTGTCGTCGATCGGGCGGGCGGCGGCGCGCGCCGCGGCGGCGACGCGTTCGAGCGCGGCCGCGTCGATCGGGCCGCCGACCAGCGTAGCCGCGGCATCCGCTGCGTCGATCACGGTCGGCCCGACCGCGCCGAGGGCCAGTCGCGCCGCTTCGCAGCCGCCGTCGGGATCGAGGCGGACGAACGCGCTGGCGCCGACCACGGCGATGTCCATCTCGCTGCGCGGAATGAAGCGCAGATAGGCGTCCGCGGCGCGCGGCCCGGGGTGCGGCAGGTGCAGGGAGACCAGGATCTCGCCAGGGGCGAGCGCCGTCTCTCCCGGACCCGTCGGAAACTGCGCCACCGGGAGGCGGCGTCGACCGCCGGGGCCCGCGATCTCGCAGACGGCCCGGTCGGCGACCAGGGCCGGCACCGAATCCGCTGCCGGCGAGGCGTTGCACAGGTTCCCGCCCAGCGACGAACGGCCCTGGATCTGCTCGCTGCCGATCAGTTCGGCGGCCTCGAGGAGACCCGGCAACAGGGCCACGAGGGCCTCGTTCTCGCGCAGCGAAGCGGTGCTGCAGGCCGCGCCGATCGCGATCTCGTCCGGCCCGATCGTGACCGCGGTCAATTCGCCGATCCGCTTCAGGTCCACCAGGAGCGCCGGGGTCCGCGCGCCGCCGCGCATCTGCACGAGGAGGTCGGTGCCGCCGGCCAGGGCGCGGGCGTCCTGGCCGTGCGCGGCCAGCAGTGCCACGGCGTCGTCGACGGTGCGGGGTTGCTCGAATGCGGCTTGCAAGGGGCCTCCGGTCAACGGCCGCCGGCGAGGGCGGGAAGGAAATGGACTTCGCTGTCCGCGGCGACCGGCTCGTAGAGCGCGTCCTGGAACACCTCGCCGTCGATGGCAACCGCGAAGCTGTCGCCGAGCGCGGCACGGAAGCCCGGGAACCGCGCCTCCATCGCGCCGAGCACCGCGCGCACGCTCCCGGCCTCCACCTCGACGAACTCGTGGTGCTGGCAGTGCGCGCGCAGCGAAGAGGGAATGGCCACCGTCGTCACGCGCTGGCCTTCTCCATCAGGTTCGCGAGCAGGCGCGGCGGCGAGATCGGGAGCGAGACCATGCGCACCCCGGTGGCCTGGTGGACCGCGTTCGCGACCGCGGCCAGCGGCGGCACGATCGGCGTCTCGCCGACCCCGCGGACGCCGTACGGGTGCGAGGGATTCGGCACCTCGACGATCACGGCGTCGATCATGGGCAGATCGCTTGCGACCGGCATGCGGTAGTCGAGGAAGCCCGGGTTCTCGAGGCGCCCCTGGTCGTCGAACACGTACTCCTCGTTCAGGGCCCAGCCGATGCCCTGCGCCGCGCCACCCTGCATCTGGCCCTCGACGTAGCTGGGATGGATCGCGCGGCCGGCGTCCTGGATCGCGGTATAGCGGACCACGTCGACCTTGCCGGTCTCGGGGTCGACCTCGACGTCGCACAGGTGGGTCGCGAAGGCCGGCCCGGCGCCGCGCGCCATCAGCTGGGCCTGCCCGTTGACGGGACCGCCGGTCCGCGACATCTGTCGCGCGATCTCGGCCACCGTGAGCGGCTGGTGATCGAGGCCGCTTCCCTCGGCCGGATGGCAGCGGCCGTCGGCGAAGTCGACCTGCTCCACGTCGCACTCCCAGATCTTCGCAGCGCGGGCCCGGAGCTCGCGTACGACTGCGCGACTCGCCTCGATCACGGCCCATCCGGTGGCGAAGGTGACCCGGCTGCCGCCGGTGAGGTCCGTGTAGCCCGCGGTCTCGGTGTCCGCGACCACGGGCCGCACCTTCTCGACGTCGATGCCGAGTTCCTCCGCGCACATGATCGCCATCGAGGTCCGGGAGCCGCCGATGTCCGGGTTGCCGGTGACCACGACGGCCGTCCCGTCCTCGGTCAGGTGCACGTCGGCGCTCGAGTTCATGCCGTTGTTGAACCAGAAGCCGACGGCGAGGCCACGGCCCTGGTTCGGGCCGAGCGGCGCGGTCCAGTGCGGGTGCGCCCGCGCCGCCTCGAGGGTCTCGACCATCCCCACCTCCTTGAAGCGGGGGCCGTACGGGAGCTGGGTGCCCTTCTTCGCCGCGTTGACCAGCCGCAGGTCGATCGGGTCGATCTCGAGCGCCGATCCGAGCTCGTCCATCAGCGACTCCATCGCGAAGGTCACCTGGGGTGCGCCCGGCGCCCGGTAGGCCGCCACCTTGGGCTTGTTCACGACGACGTCGAAGCCCTCGACATGGAGGTGGTCGAACGCTTAGGGAGAGAAGATGCACATCGCCCCCGCCTGGACGGGCGAACCCGGGAAGCCGCCGGCCTCCATCCAGATGCGGGCCGTCCCGGCGACGATCCGCCCGTCGCGCCTGGCCCCGATCTTCAGTTCGATGCGCGCGCCGCCCGCCGGACCGCTCGCGCGGAAGACCTCTTCGCGCGTCATCACCATCTTCACCGGCCGCCCGCTCTTGCGCGAGAGCAGTGCCGCGACGGGTTCCAGATACACGGTCGTCTTGCCGCCGAAGCCGCCGCCGATCTCGCTCGGCGTGACCTTGACGCGCGAGTTGTCGATGCCGAGGACGTTCGCCGTCATCGACCGCACCGCGAAGCCGCCCTGGGTGCAGCACCAGATCTCGACGAGCCCGTCTTCCTTGGTCTCGACGACGCAGGCGTGCGGTTCGATGTAACCCTGGTGCACCATCTGCGTCTCGTAGGTGCGTTCGAGCACGATCTCGGCGTCCGCGAACGCGGCCTCGGGGTCGCCGCGAGAGAACTCGCAGCGCGAGGCGATGTTGGTCGGCCCGGTGTCCTCCATGTCCTTCGGCCGTCGCGTCTCGTCCAGGATCGGCGCGCCATCGGCCAGCGCCTCGTCGAGGGACAGCACGGGTTGCAGGACCTCGTACCGGACGTCGATGGCGTCGAGCGCGCGCGCCGCGATCTCGGCCGTGGACGCCGCCACGGCAGCGACGGCATGGCCGTGGTAGAGCACCTTCTCCCGGGCCAGGATGTTGCGCGAGAGGTCCGCGACCCGGGGGTCGTCGTCCGGCAGATCTGCCGCGGTGACGACCGCGTGGACCCCGGCGATCGCTTTCGCCCCGCTCGGGTCGATCGATACGACGCGCGCGTGGGCGTGGGGACTGCGCAACACCTTGCCGACCAGCATGCCCGGCAGCGTCAGGTCCGCCCCGAAGCGGGCTCGCCCGGTGACCTTGTCGATCCCGTCGTGGCGGATCGGGCGGGTTCCCACCCAACGGAACTTGCGGTCTTCGGCCATGGCGAACCCCCGGTGCGATGCGGGAAGGTACCACCCGTCGGCCCGTTCCCGCACGCCCCGAAAGGGGTGTGCCGCTGTCGGCGTTCCGCCGAAGATCTCCACCACCGGGGAAGCGCAAACGCACCGATGAGTTCCGCCACCAGTCGACTGCTCGAGATCGCGCACCTGCTGCTGTCCTTCACGGGCGGCTGGCGGGCGCGCCGCGAACTGCTGCGGATCTACCGGCTGGCGCTGGCGGATCCGACCTGCGACGAACGCACCGTGGTGCCGATCCGCCTCGGCGGGCGCCCCTGGCCCTTCCACCTGCGCATGGCCGACATCTACACGCTCGCCGAGATCCTCCACGAGCAGCAGTACCGGCTGGAGACGCCCGTGCCGGATGCGCCCGTCGTCCTCGACGCGGGCGCGAACGTCGGCGCGACCGGGATCTGGTGGTTGGCCCACCTTCCGGGCGCGACGCTCCACTGCTTCGAGCCGGAGCCCGCCAACTTCGCGCTGCTCGAAGCCAACCTGTCGCCCTACCCGCGCGTGGGCCTGCACCAGGCCGCGCTCGGCTGCGAGGAAGGCACTGCCCGCCTCACCGTCGCTGCGCACGGCGCGATGCACACGCTCGCGGACGAATCGCTGGGCAGCCGCCACATCGAGGTCCCGCTCTGGCGTCTCGATCGCTTCCTCGAGCGCGAGGGACTCCGGCGCGTCGATCTCCTGAAACTCGACGTCGAGGGCTTCGAGATCGAGGTGCTGCGCGGTCTCGGCGACCGGCTCGCGGACGTGGGCGTCATCGCCGGCGAGGTCCACGAGGACTGGGTGGACCCGTAGGAGTTCTACGCGTTGTTGGACGCGGCCGGCTTCCAGGTGGTCTCGCGCCGCCCGGTGACGAACCCGGACGAACACGTCCACCTCTTCGAGGCCGCCCGGATCGACCCGGCCTAACGAAGCGCTTCGGGAACCACTTCCGGGGCCCCGTCCCGGATCGGCTCGGACCCGATGCGCTGGTGGAGGGTCAGGACCTGCTCGCCCCATCCGCAGACGCGGGAGACGCGGGTCTGCCGCAGCGGCACGTAGCCCTCGATCACGGGCTCGAACGAGAGCAGCAGGTCGTCGCGATCGACGAAGATCCGGGTGCTCGAGGAGTAGTGGGGACGGCGCTCCCAGTCGTAGTGCGACGCGTTCCAGGAGAAGCCCCCGTCGATCCGCGCTTGCGACACGCCCAGTCCGTCGAGCAGGGCCCATTGCGCGCGCGCGCGATCCAGGCCGAAGCGGGCTTCGATCGCACCGAACGCGCCGAGGCCCACGAGCGCCACCGCGGTTGCCGCGAGGGCCGCGGGCCCGACCCGTCGCGGTCCCCATGCGACGGCCAGGATGACGAGCGCCGAGGGCAGGGCCAGCAGGATGTAGCGATCGAAGAACGGGGAGCGCGTGATGTGGGGCGCGAGGATCGTCGCGCCGAAGGCCAGCGGGAGCAGCCACTGCGGGGACCGCAGGACGACGGTCGGATCCCGTCCGGCCGTGTGGACCGCGGCCGCGAGCCAGGCCGCCGCGACCCCTCCCCCCAGCATCGTGAGCCCCCAACCCGCCCACTCGGGGAACGCGGGAAGGGCGTCTTCGCCGTGGATGCCCGAAGGCCCGACCCCGGTGACGCGAAGGATGTTGCCCCAGGGCGCCGGCGGCGAGCCGAAGAGCCACACGATGCCCACCGCGGCGATGCCTCCGACGACGAAGGCGGGTGCGGCCCATCGCCCCGGCCGCAACCACCCGAGCAGCGGCAGGAGGAAGATCCCGAGGCTCACGGCAGCCTCGACGACCTGTCGCGACAGGTGCCAGAGGCCGTTGCGGCTCGCGGCCTGCGTCGCCAGCTCCGTCACCCCGTAGGTCTCTGCAGGGGCCCCGGACGTCCAGAGCACGAACAACGCGTAGCCCGCGATCGGCACCGCGTTCGCGATGGCGACGCACGCCCATCGCCCCTTCTCGCGGGTTCCCAGGATCGCGGCGACGGCATAGGCGATCCCGAGGGCGAGGCCGACCTGCCGCGTGAGGGTCGCGAGCAGCGCGCAGAGGACGCCGAGCAGGAGCGCCGCCCGGCTTCCGGTGCGCAGGGAACGGGCGTAGGCCGCGAGGGAGACGAGACACGTCGCCAGGAAGAACGGCTCGGTCATGAACGTGAACGCGAGGTTGATGAAGATCGGGTTCAGCGCCAGGGTCGCAGTCGCGAAGAACGCGACCCGCGTCCCCGCACCCGCCTCCCGCATCCACTCGAAGAGCGCCAGCAGACCGATTCCGCCGGCGACCCAGGACGAGAAGCGCAGCACGGCCACCGAATAACCGCCGGCCCCCGTGAACAGGAGCCCCCAGCCCGTGCTCGTGAAGATCGGCACCCAGGTCCACGGGAGGCGCTCGAAGGTTCCGTGCTCGAGGGCCGTGCGGACCGCCCACAGGTAGGCGAAGTCATCGTTGATCGCGACCTCGCCCGCGAACCCGACGAACGCCGCGATCGCCCCCCACCCGGCGAGGAGCGCCAGGATCCAGCGCCCGGCCGCCGCCCGGGGCTGGGGCCGGATGGCATGCGGGTCATCCATCGTCACGCCGCGCGATCCGGGCCTTCGGGAGCAATCTTCGCGAACTCCTGCGAGACGCTTCGGGAGGACCTCATGATAGCGGTCGAACCGTCGCGGGCGGGCCCGGCGCTAGAGTTCGACTTCCCCGCGCTCGGCCACGGCGAGGAATGCGCGCACGACGGCGGGGTCGAATTGGGTTCCCGCACACTGGGCGATCTCCTCGCAGATCTCGGAGAGACCGAGGCCCACGCGATCGGAATCGTTCCTGCTCATCGCATCGACCGCGTCGGCGAGACCGATGATGCGGGCCTCCAGCGGGATGTCTTCGCCCGACTTCCCTTCCGGGTAGCCCGAACCGTCGAACCACTCGTGATGGTAGAGCACGAGGGGAGCGACCGGCTCCCAGAGGCGGATGCGTTCGACCATGCGCGCCCCGACGAGCGCGTGCGTGCGCACGGCCTTCATGTCGAGGTGACGCCCGGGTTCCGTCTTCAGCATCCCGATGTCGTGAAGCATCGCGCCCCAGTGGAGACGCTCCTTCTGGTCGCCGTCGAGGCCGAGTTCGTGGCCGATCCGATTGCACAGACGCGCGGTCTTCATCGCGTGACCCTGGCGGCCCACGACGTGGGCATCCAGTGCGGAGACGAGCAGATCGGTCACGTGCGCGAAGAAGTTGCGCTGGGAGTCGGCCAGGTCGCCGCGCTCGATCGCATTTCCGGCGATCCCGGCGATCGTCGCGACCGCATCGACCGTGTCCGGCGGTGGCCGATCGGTCGCGTCGAGCACGAGCGTGCCGCGGATGCCGTTCGGCCGGGCGAAGGGGACGGACACCACACCGGCACCGTCGCTGGCGGGCGCGCCGGAGGCGATGGCCTCTTCGTTCAGCGTGGCCACCGCGTCGGCCCGTCGCCCCGCCCAGGCCCGGCCCTTCTCGTCGGTCGAGCCGTGGAGTTCGAGGGCCTTGTCGGCACCCGGTGCGAAGTAGACGGCCAGGTGGGCAGACCCGCCGAGCTCGCGCACGCGCGCGGCCGTGGCGGCCAGGACCGCTTCCGGATGCGTCGCATCCGAAAGTTCCCGCGAGGCTTCGAGCAGGCTCTGGAGTCGCTGGTTGTCGCCGTCCATCTGCGCCACGGCCGTCGTCGTGATGTGACGGAGCGCGAGATAGAGGAAGAGCGAGAGCAGGCCGACCGAGACGAGACCCGCGACCCAGCCCCAGCGCTCGGGGCCGTCCTCGATGCCGGGCAGGACCCAGTGCGTCACCACGAGCGCGAGCGCGCCGAGCGTCACGACGCCGCCCAGGAAGTAGGTCGCGAACACCGCGCGGTCGAGTCGCTGCGAGAAGATCGAGTGCCTGGATACGCTGCGCGCCATGGATGGAGCCTCCGATCCACCCATCGGCGCGCCGAACCGGCAGCTTGAACGCGGTTCCACGCGCGGGGCCTGGAGAATTCGCCGGGATCCGGCGCGTTCCCGTCCCGGGCGGAGCGGCGGCCCGCGAACCCCGCGCGCAGGCGCGGGGGCGCGGGGCTATTGCTTCTCGTCGACGCCCAGCAGCGAGCGCAGCGCCCCCACCGCCTTCTCCTTGACATGGCCCAGCCGTTCGTCCACGCGCGAGCTGAGTTCGTCGCGCGCCACCTGCCGCACCGCCGCGCCCAGGAAGGCGTCGAGCAGACGGCGCCCCACCACGTCCGGTGTGCCGCGGAGATTCCGCAGCTCGAGCGGCGGGAGCGCGAGTTCGCGGGCCGCACCTCCCACCGCGGTGGAGTCCACCCGCAGCCGGCCCTCGGCGAACCGGAAACGCGCGATGTCGAGCCGCACCGGCGAACCGGCCTCTCCCCCGGACGAGGTGGCGTTGCGGCGCAGCACGTCGAGGTTCATTCCCCCCGCGGTGACCTCGGCGTTTGCGACCGGGGCCATCACCTCGATCAGGCGAAGCGGCAGCGGCGCCGCGAGCGGGTCGGCGACGTCGAGCCGACCGAGGTCGATCGCGACCGTGATCCGGCCGAGTTCGAACGCGGGTTCGGCCGAGAACGAGAGGCCCTCTCCGCGGGGATTCGCGACGCGCAATCCGCGCAGCGTGGCGCTGCCCTCCCGCAGATCGACATCGACGCCGCGCACGGAGACGTCGGTCCCGAGCAGTGAGGTCGCCGTGGTCTCGATCAGGTCGGCCACCGCAGCGTCGAGACGGTTCAGTCCCCAGAAGACGCCGGCTGCGAGCAGGGCGGCGAGGACCGACGCGACCACGAGGATTCGTTTCACAGCGGGACCTCCTGGGGACCCGGTGCGCCGGGTTCTGACCGGCAGCGGCGACGGCTCCAGTCCCTGCGGGTTGCGAAGGTCCCCCCCATCACGGCTCCTGGTCCTCGAGGAACACGTTCGCGGCGGACCCCATCAGCACGTTCTTCAGCACCTTTCCGGAAGGGTTGCGGGGGAGCGGTTCGGTCCGGATCTCCCAGGCGGTCGGGACCTTGTAGGCCGCGAGGGTCTCGCCGACCCAGGCCGCCAGGGACGCGGGGTCGGGGGCCGCGCCCTCTTCCGGCACGACCACGGCCTTCACCTCCTGGCCCCACTCCGGATGCTCGACACCGTAGACCGCGCTCTCGCGAACGCCCGGATGCCGGTCGAGCCGGTACTCGATCTCGACCGGATAGATGTTCTCCGCATTTCGCAGGATCATGTCGCGCGCGCGGGAGTTGATGTAGAGCAGGCCGCCCTCCTCGATCCGGCCGATGTCGCCGGTCGCGAGCCAGCGGCCAGGGAGGATCGTCTCGGCCGTCGCCTCGGGATCCCGCCAGTACTCGAGCATCGACCACGCGCTCCGGACGAAGATCTCGCCCTCCTTCCCCTGCGGCAACACCTTGCCACTGGGATCCCGGATCTCGACCTCGTGGCCGATGGTGATGCGGCCCGTCGCTTCCGGGTGCGCCAGGTAGTCGGCCCCGCCGAACGTGGCCGGCACCGAGACGGTCTCGCTCGACCCGTAGCCGATCCCGAGGTTCGCGCGCGCATTGGGGAAGGCCTTGCGCATCATCTCCTGCACCGCCGGGCTCGCCGGCGCGCCGCCGAACCCGACCGCGGTGACACCCGACAGATCGTAGTCGAGCAGCCGGGGATGCCTCGCGAGCCGCGGCCCCATCGCGCCCATCGCCGTGAACTGCGTGACCCGTTCGTCCTGCATCAACCGGAGGACCGCGTCGGGCTCGAAGCGGCCGCGGTGCACGACGAGCTTCCCGCCGCCGGCGGCCTGCAACACGACCTGGGCGTACAGACCCGAGAGGTGGAACATCGGCGAGGTCGCGAGCACCACCATCTGCGGACGGGGCGCGCCGAACGGAAACTCCTCGCCGCGCTCCGCGTGCTCGACCATGGCCCCCGCCAGGCCGTTCGCGTTGGCGCCCTGCACGAAACCGATGATCGCGCGGTGCGAGGCCACGGCGCCCTTGGGCCGGCCCGTGGTCCCGCTCGTGAACAGGATCACCGCGCGGTCGTCCTCTGCGATCGGTGTATCGGGGAGCGCGGCGTCGGGCACCGCCTCCTCGAGCTCCGGGAAACCGGATTCGATCTCGAGGATCGGGACGCCCGGGTCCGCGCCATCGAGGCGGGCCAGCCGCTTCCGGTCGCCGATCAGCAGCTTGGGATCGCTATGCGAGACGCCGTAGGCGATCTCGTCGCGCGTCCACCAGCCGTTCAGGGCCGCCACGACGCCGCCCAGGCTGACCGTGGCCCAGAACGCGATGGGCCACTCCGCACAGTTCGCGGCCAGGATCGCGACGCGGTCCCCCTTGCCGATCCCGTAGCGTTCGCGCAGGCCGTGCGCGACGGAGGCGACGCGCTGCTGGAGCCCGGCGTACGTCAGCCGGCGATCGCCATCGACGATGTATTCCTTGTCGCCGTGGAGCCCCGACGTCTGGAGTACCTCGCGCAACGAGCGCGGGCGATTCTTGAAGACCCGGAGGCGCTCGCCGAGCACCTCTTCCTCGGCGGTCTCGAAGAACCCGCCGGGACCCGTGAGCCGGGCCAGGATGTCGTCGCGCACCGTCATTTCGGGAGGTTTCCCTTCATCACGTCGTCGCCGAGCGCGGGGGCGATGAAGGGGCCGAAGTCCGGACCGCGGCGGAGGTGATGGCCCCCATCGACGTCGATCGCGGTCCCGGTGATCCAGCGCGACGCGTCGCCGATCAGGAAGCGGGCCAGGTTCGCGACGTCTTCGGGCTGGCCGACATCGGCCATTGGCGTGTTCTCGATGTAGGAGGCGTAGGTGGCGCTGTCGCGCGGTACGCCCTCCATGATCTCGGTGGCGATGAAGCCGGGACGGATCGCGTTGAAGCGGACCTTCGATCGGCCGAACTCGTCCGCGCAGTTGCGCATCATCTCCTCGATGCCGGCCTTTCCGACGCAGTACGCGCCGAAGTACGGGTGCGGGACGTGTCCCGCGATCGACGACATCCCGACGAACGAGCCGCCGCCGCGCGCGACCATGTGCGGCACCGAGTGTTTCACGCACAGCATCGTGCCGAGCACGTTCAGGTGGAGGACGCGGATGAACTCGGCCGTGTCCTGCACGTGATACGGGCCCATGCCGCCGCCGCCGCCGGCGTTGGCGATCACGGCGTCGAGGCCCCCGGTCGGCTCGATGCTCTTCGCGACGATCGCGCGGACGCTGTCCTCGTCGGTGACGTCGCCGGTCTGGATCTGGACCGATCCGCCGTGACCGGCCACCGCCGCGATCGTCTCTGCCGCCTGCTCCAGCACCTCGGCCCGCCGCCCGCAGATCGTGACCGCGGCGCCGTCGCGCGCGGCTGCGGCCGCACAGGCGCGGCCGATTCCGGTGCCCCCCCCGGTCACCAGGACCGCGCGTCCTTCCAATCCACCCGACATCGGCTCGTCTCCCCCGTTTCGTGGCTCCGGCGCGCTGCCGCCGCGCACGGCGCGGGCAACGGGCGGAGGGCCGTGCAGTGTAGCCGCTCGCCGCCTCCCGGAGGCGCCCGGCCGGATGCGCCCGAACGGCTCGATCCGGTCACTTTCCTCGTGGCGCGTCCTCTGCAAAACTGGCACTTGCTCTGCCAATTCAAACGCGCCGCCGCCCGGACGGCGCGCCCAGGGAGCCCCCCATGAAACTCGGAATCCTCGCTGGTGGCTTCGGCGCCAGGGCGAAGCTGGACCTCGACGCCGTCCGCCACGCCGAGCACCTGGGGTACGACAGCGCCTGGACAGCCGAGGCCTACGGCAACGACGCGGTGACGATGGCCACCTGGATCCTGGCCGGCACCGAGAGGATCAAGGCCGGGACGGCCATCATGCAGATGCCGGCGCGCTCGCCGGCGATGGCCGCGATGACGGCGATGACGCTCGACCACCTCTCGGGTGGCCGTTTCATCCTGGGCCTCGGGCCCTCGGGCCCCCAGGTCGCCGAGGGATGGCATGGCGTTCCGTACGGCAAGCCGCTGACCCGCACCCGGGAGTACATCTCGATCATCCGCAAGATCCTGGCGCGCGAGGCCCCGCTCACGCACGAAGGCGAGCACTACACCATCCCGAACACGGGACCCGGGACCACGGGCCTCGGCAAACCGCTGAAGAGCATCCTGCACGGAAACCCGCAGATCCCGATCCTGACCGCATCGATCAGTCCGAACGGCCTGCGCTGCGCGGGCGAGGTCTCCGACGGCGTGTTTCCGCTCTGGATGGATCCGGAACGCACCGAACTCGTCTCGGACCACGTGAACGAGGGCATCGCGCGGCGGACCGACGGCAAGACGTTCGCTGACTTCGCGGTGCAACCGGGGGTGAGCGTCGTCATCAGTGACGACGTCGAGAAGGCGCGCATGCCGATCAAGATGAACCTGGCGCTCTACATCGGCGGCATGGGCGCGCGCGACAAGAACTTCTACAACGACTACTGCAAGCGCCTCGGCTACGAGGAGGCGGCCGTGAAGATCCAGGACGCCTTCCTCTCGGGCGACCGCGCGACGGCCGTGAATGCGGTGCCGGACGAACTGGTCGACGCGATGAACCTGGTCGGCCCGGTCGACCGCATCCGGGACCGGCTCGGCGCGTGGCGCGACGCCGGCAAGCGCGGCGAGGTGACGACGATGATGATCGCGGGCGGCCAGCCCGAGGCGATCGAGCTCGTCGCACGCGAACTCCTCTAGGAAGGGTTGCCCCGATGTCCGACGTCTACCGCATCTTCGGCTCCGAGATGTCTCCGTATTCGATCAAGGTGCGCTCGTACTTCCGCTACAAGGACATCCCGCACGAATGGTGCGAGGGTCAGGCCGAGGCCGCGAAGCCGTACCAGAAGCTGCCGCTGGTCCCCGTGGTCGTGACGCCCGAGGACCGGGGGATCCAGGACTCCACGCCCATCATCGAGGAGATGGAGGCGCTCTTCCCGGAGCCCTCGATCCATCCCGACGACGCGACCCTGGCCTTCCTCTCCGCCCTGGTCGAGGAGTTCGGGGACGAGTGGGGCAACAAGTGGATGTTCCACTACCGCTGGGCGCGCCCCGCGGACCAGGTGTCCGCGAGCGAGCGGCTGGTCCGCTCGATGGCTCCGGCCCTGGACGACGAGCAGGTCGCGGCCATGGCGGCCGGCATCCGCGAGCGCATGGTGCCGCGCGTCTGGTTCGTCGGCTCGAACGAAACCACCGCGCCCCAGATCGAGTCGTCGTTCCACGAGGTCTGCGAGGAGCTCGAGGCCCATCTGGGCGAGCGCCCGTACCTCTTCGGCGGCCGCCCCGCGTTCGGCGACTTCGGTCTCTGGGGCCAGCTCTACAATGCCTGGTCCGACCCCACCTGCAAGGCCATCGTCGAGGCCGCTGGACCGCATCTGGTCGGCTGGATCCAGCGCATGCTCGCACCGAAGGCCGAGGGGCCGTGGGAAAGTTGGGACGCGCTCGCGCCCACGCTGCTCCCGATCCTGAAGGATCAGGTGGGCGGGCTCTTCTGCCCCTGGACGGTGGCCAACGCGAAGGCGCTGGCCGACGGCGTCGACGAGTACTCGGTCGAGATCCGCACGGGCACCTGGACGCAGAAGCCGCAGAAGTACCACGCGCGCTCCCTCGGAAAGCTGCGCGAGAAGTACGCGGCCGTCCGCGACGAGGCCGCGCTCGATCCGATCCTGGCGCAGACGGGCTGCCTCGCCGCGCTGCAGGGCTGAGAGCCTGTGAATAAATCCTCCAACTCGCGTGTTCTTTTGCGAGAATCGGGTTTGGGGGGATGGGTTATGTCCGAGACGCCGCGAGTGCTGCGCCCGAATCGCGCGCAGCTGGAGCT
>Ga0114931_10001802_pt1 | contig 27238 bp, 19 predicted proteins | sample 2SBtaG_FD_89579 | JGI IMG/M metagenome (GOLD analysis project Ga0114931, IMG submission 89579) | Deep subsurface microbial communities from Kolumbo volcano to uncover new lineages of life (NeLLi) - 2SBTROV14_V59a metaG | ecosystem: Environmental > Aquatic > Marine > Volcanic | place: Kolumbo... | reverse complement strand
TTTTTGGAACACCCGCCCATCACGAAGCCTTTGCAAAACTATCCCGCCCAATACGGAGCGTCGTGTTATATGCCCTCGCCCCAGCCGCTTAGCGACCGGCAAAAGGGCAAAAGTCGAGCTGAGTCCGCGGTTCGCTGTACCACGTCCCCCCCTTTACAAGGGGGGATTCAGGGGGGGTAGCCCGAGAAACCTAAGCGCGATACGTCCCGTCACATCAAAGCATTGCCCGTTTTCCCATCCTCGGCGTCGGACAAGGCTTCGAACTCCGTTACGCAAACCAACCAGACCGCAAAACAGGACCGCGATGCCTCGTCTCGGAGATTTTCTCCTCGGGGTGGGGCACCTTTTTCTTGTGCGGCTCGGACCGTTTCTCTTGTTTTGTTGCCCGGTTGAGTTGGGATGAAACTCTGAGGATGACTCCGGGTCAATCTAATCGTCGCTTGCGAGTTTGTCGCAAAATGCAACGAGGATAAACGGAGCGATGGGACCGAGGAAAACAGCTGCGAAAAACCACGCCAGCCCGCTGCGGTTTTTCGACTGGGCAAGCCCCGCCGTAAGCAGGGCAAGGGTTCCCCAGCCAACCGTGTATTCTGTTGCGTTCACACTGGAGGGCATGGCCAACTTGTAGCATATTTTCGACAATGGGCAACAATCGACCCTTCCCGACTCCCGCTCGAACCGCGCATGGCAAAGCATTTCGGCGGTCATGCGAGTGCTTCACGGTCGTCCGATAATGAGTCCAACCACAAAATAAGAACGATCTTTATCTGCAACCTAATAAAAGGTGCCGGCGAGCGTCGATATCTGAGTTGGATCGTGCGATCCGGAAAGGTGGGGAACGGGAAACAAAAGCCGCCTGCAAAGAAAGCGTATTCCAGGGGCTTAGGCGCGTGTCCGGTCTATACGACCGACCGAGAAGAAAGGAAAAGATCATGCAGGTCAGCGGAATCGAATCATCGGGCAGCTTGTTGCGAGCAGCCATTCAACAACAACTCAATACGAACATCTTGTCCAAAGTTCATAGCGCCCAGCAGGCGCAGGGCGAAGCGGCGCTGGCGGGTATCAAAGCCGCCGCAGACGAGGCTGAACAGGCTTCTGATGGGGATGAGCGAGGCGGACGTTTTCAGGCGACCGCGTAACATCTTTCAACAATCGCAGGGCGGGAGTCACCCGCCTTGCGCAACGCCCGACCAGTGCCGGTCGTTCTCCAGCTCGCACGGACTTGGGTGGGAAGAATGACTCGATCAGTGCCGCGACCGTGAGGGAGGGGGCAAGCGTTCACGGCGCTTCAGTTGGCCTGCGCCACTGTCAAAGACTCAACGGTGGAACCTTCCGGTAGCGGCTGGCTGTTGCGACACTTGGGATACGTGCTGCAACCGAGAAACGGTCCGGTTCTCCCCGTGCGGATCACCATGTGAGCACCACACTGTTCGCACGGAATCTCCGTTGGGATGGGTTTGGGCTTGGTCGCCCCCGGCATTTCCGCCTCCGCATGTTTTTTCGCCGCCCCACGGAGATTGGCCACGAATCGGCATTTGGGGTATCGACTGCAACCGAAATAGGGACCAAATCGCCCGGTTTTGGCCGTGCATTCCGCACCACATTCCGGACAGGTCAGGTCGTCCTTCGGCCACGTTTCGACTACCGGACGTCCCGTACGCGTCCAGGCAAACCCCGGTGGCGGTGGTCCCAATGCGGCGATGTCCACCTTGCCTTTCGCGTCACGGGGAAGGTTTTTCGCTGCGGCGCTTGATCGACCGTTGGCTCCGGGTGGCGGGGCATCTGGGATTTCACCCTTGGCTTCGAGTTCTTTAAGATGCTCAAGCTTCTCCATGGGCATTGCGTTGCGACATCGCGGGAATCCCGAACAGCTTAGAAACTCACCGCGTCGTCCCTTGCGGATTACAATGGGTCTGCCACACTTGTCACATCGCGCATCGGTTTCCTTGGGCTTGGGTTTTTCGACATAGACGCCCTCGGGCATCTGCTGGGTGGCTTTGCACTTGGGGTAGGCGGTGCATCCCAGAAACGCCTTTCCTCGTGCCCATTTGACCGTCATTGGCGAGCCGCATTCCCCGCATCTTTCCTGAATGTCTTTCGCGTCGACTTTTCGAAGGGCTACCCCGTGCTCGTCGCAGGGAAGCGTGTTGGTGCATTCCGGGTACCCGGTACATCCCAGGAATGGACCCATTCGGCTTTTTCGCAGGATCATCTTCTTCCCGCAGACCGAACAAGGATCTTTGGCCACAACGTCCGCGACGGGATTGCCCTCCTCGTCGATGTTCATTGCACCCTTGCATTCCGGGTATCCGGAGCACGCCAGGAATCGACCGTTTTTGCCAATGCGGTAGACCATCGGCTTTCCGCATTCCTCGCATGAAAACTCGCTGGGTTCCGCCCGAGCACGCTCCATTTCGAGCTGCGCTTTGTCCAGGGATTCCTTGAACGGATCATAAAACTCGCGAAGCACGTCGACCCAGTTCATGCCCGCATCTTCGATCTTGTCGAGTTCGTCCTCCATGTACGACGTAAACTTCAGGTCCATGATCTTTGGGAAATGGGCAACGAGTTTCTCGGTCACCAGTTCACCGCGAGCGGTTGGTTTGAGTTTCTTGTCCACCAGATCAACGTAGCCGCGATCTTGAATCGTCTGAATAATCGCCGCGTAAGTACTCGGACGGCCAATTCCCTCCGCCTCGAGTTTTTTCACCAACGCCGCCTCGCTGTAACGAGGCGGCGGAGAGGTATACTGCTGTTGCGGATCAATCTGCAGCGGTGCCACCGCCGCACCGGTCTTGAGCTCTGGAAGCACGACATCACTGCTGGAATCGACTCCCATCACACGAAGATAACCGTCGAAGATCAGCCGTCGCCCGCTGGTTCTGAAAGTGGCCTCACCCGCTGAGGTTTGGGCACGGATAAGAATTGTCGTACTGTCCCACCGGGCAGGTGCCATCTGACAGGCGACAAAACGCCGCCAAATCAAATCGTAAAGCTTCGACTGTTCCGCCGTGAGCGTTCCCTTCAACGAATCGGGTGTATGGTGTACGTCGGAGGGGCGAATCGCCTCATGCGCCTCCTGGGCCCGCTTGGCCTTTCCGAAAACGTTGGGCCTGTCGGGCAGGTGATCCTTGCTGTACTTTTCGGCGATCAGGTGACGTGCCGCCTCCACCGAATCCTTGCTTAGATTCGTTGAGTCCGTCCGCATGTAGGTGATCAGACCGACCGGTCCGTCGCTCGCACCCAGGTCAACACCCTCATAAAGCTGCTGGGCAACGCGCATTGTCCGAGACGGGGCAAAACCAAGAGCACTCGATGCCGCCTGCTGCAGCGTCGCGGTCGTAAAAGGCGCGTTGGGTCTTGTCGTCGTGCGTTTGGTTGAGACGTCGGCAATTTCAAACGATGCAGCCTTCTCCGGATTCACCGTGCCCTTGACGACGGTTGATCGATATCCCTTTCCTGCAAACCCCTCCAGCTCGGTTTCCTCAACGCCCGCCACCTCAAACCCGAGCGCTTCGGCGACGCTTCTGGCTTCACCGACTCCATCCGGCTTGAATTCGCGTCCGTCAAACTTGATGAGTTCGGCATACAGTGCTTCGTGCTTGCTCAACCACTTGTTGCGTTCTTTTACAGTGGGACCGCCTTTTTTCCCCTTCCCTCCTTCGAGGAAAGCATTCCATGCCTCGCGGTGTTTGGCCGCCTTGGCGATATCGGTGCCAAAACATCCCAAGATGCGCCAGCTTTCCTTTGGCACAAATGCGCGAATCTCTTTTTCGCGGTCAACGATGACGCGAACGGCAACGGACTGAACACGACCTGCGGAAAGCCCGCGTGCGATTTTGGCCTGAAGAAGCGGGCTGAGTTGGTACCCGACAATCCGATCGAGCAAACGGCGAGCCTGCTGCGCCGAGACCTTGTCCATGTCGAGTTCGTGCGGGTTGGCAAAGGCTTCCTTGATCGCGGTCTTGGTGATTTCGTTGAAGACCACGCGCTGCGACGGCTTGTCGCCCAGCTCAAGGGCATGAAGAAGGTGCCACGCAATCGCCTCACCCTCGCGGTCGAGGTCGGTCGCCAGGTAGACCTTGTTCGCCTTGGAGGCGGCTTTTTTAAGACCATTGACCGTCTTTCGCTTCGAGGGAAGAACTTCGTAAATCGGCTCGAAGTCATTTTCGAAGTCGATTCCAACGTCGCTTTCGGGCAAATCCCGCACATGCCCCATGCTCGCCATGACTTCGTAGGCAGAACCCAGGTACCGGTTGATCGTCTTGGCTTTGGCGGGTGACTCGACGATCACCAGCGCCTTGCCGCCGCTGTTTGTTCTTTTGGCCACAAAATCCATCCCATCCGGGTAAAAACAGCCCGCCATAGGCCGCAACCCACCGGTCGTTACTATCGACAGGGAAGTCCGAATACTCCACAGGCGACCCCCGCGTGCCTTCTCCGGTTTATACGAACCGAAGTCCCCCAAAGTCCAGGGCGGCGGGGTTTATCCGCACTGTTATCGGTTGTCAAACGGGTTTGCTACTTCTTTGAGAATTGCTTGTTGATTTTCCCGCGATTCCATCTATATTGTTGGCGCTGTCGGCGGTTTTTCATAACCACGGCATTTACAAGGAGTTACGTCATCATGATGAAGTTTTTTCGAAAGTACAACAAGCAGCTTCTGGCCTTTTTCATGGTCGCGCTGATGATCGTATTTGTCGGTGGTAGCGCGTTGCAATCCATGCTTTCGGCCCGACCGGACCGCAAAATCGCAGATTCGCTTTACGGCGATGTTACCCTGATTCAACAGCAGGACGCGATGGCCACGACGAAACTGCTCGAAGCGGTGGGTGTGAATTGGCGCCGACCTCTTTTCGGGGGGCAGCCGCCGATCGAAACGGTCGACTGGATTCTCCTGCAGCGCGAGGCCGACCGCCTGGGGTTTACACCCAACGAGACGGAGGTTCGCGTGGCCTCCGAGACTTCGGGGCTTTCCAACAATGTCAAGGCCGTCGCCCGTGCGCGGGGAATCAAAACCAAGCGTGTGTATGAGGCGATGGCACAGTTTCGTGCCATCAGCAATGCTGCGTATGCGATGGCCAACGCGACGCGTCCGAGTGAGCTTGAGGTTCGGGCGGTTGCGCGCGATGCACTTGAACGCGTAAAGATTCACGCTGTCATCCTACCCGCTCACGCTTTTCTCGATGATTCCGAAGTGATCCCCGAATCCGAGCTGCAAGCACAGTTCGAAAAGTACAAGGCCACGGAAAAAGGGCCCGGAATGAACTTCGGTTATTATCAGTATCCGCGCTTGAAGGTGCAATATGTCAAGATAGACCGCGATGCGATTATGGAGACGATCGGGATCGCGAATCTTGAGCGTAAAGCCAAAGCCTATTACGACAAGAACAAGGCAACGGACCCACTGTTTCGAAACGATGCGCCGATTCCAGCGACCGAGGCGGGCGCCCCCGCAGCGGATAGAGGCATGGCTTATTTGGACTGGGACGCCGCGAAAAATATCGCGATTGCTGCGATCAAACGGCAACACGCCAGCGAGGCGGCCCAGCAGTTGGCGAGTTGGTTAACCCAGTACGCCGCGGAACCGTGGATCGACGCCCAGCGCGGCGACGATGGATACAAACAAGCCCCCGATGTTGCGACGGATCCGGCGTTCTATGCGAAGATGCTCGAGCGCATTCCCAAGTCGCTTCAGTTTCCAGGGGCGGTGACGATTGGTGAGACCGAGTTTTTTGAGCAGGCCAAGGCCTCCGAAGTTCCTCAGTTAGGGGTGGCTGCCTTCCGTCCGCAGAGCGGCGCGCCCAAGACTTTCGGCTCGCTGGCGTTTTCCTCGAAACCGATCATTGAGACGGTTCCCAAAGAGGCCGGTTCATCCGCCAACGATTTTTTGGCGTTATACCAGACGTGCGAATTGCCGATCGTCGATTCGAATCGACAGTTCTACTACATTTTCCGCGTCGTGGATTCCCAACCGGGACGACCTGCCAACTCGCTCGACGAGGTGCGCGAGCAGGTGATCGCGGATGTGCGGCTGGCGCACGCGATGGAGGTCGCCAAAAAGCGAGCGGAGCATCTGACCCAGGGATACGACACGATCGAGGACGCTTATGAACTTGATCCTGACCTGGCGGCCTTTCGAGAAAGCGAAGCAACCGGAATTGCCAGCGGATACTTCGACCCGGATCCGTTTCCACGCGTTTCTCGCGGCGATGCGATGGCGGGTCGAAGCGGGCAGGGCGTTTGGGCGGGTGTCGGTTTGGGGGTTCTTCCCCCCGATATTGTCGCCAAGTGCTTTGCCCTTGAGACCGCAGACTCAAAGATCGGAGTTTTCCCATTGCCGGAGCGGGCAGCGGTGTTGCTTGCCCAGTGGGTTGAGACGATCCGCGCGAACGAGGACGAGTTCAACGATCTCCGCAACACGCTCAAGACGCAACTTGCCGGATCACTTTTTCGCGACACGGTGGTCGAATGGCTGACCCCGGAAAAAATTCGCGCGAGAACCGGGTTCAAGTTGAGTCGGAATTGACGGGTCGTCGGTTTCAGCGTGGTGTTGTGCCTGCTTCGTGGGGTCGATCAGCGTCGTTGCCGCTTGTCCGCTTCCTTCCATGAAGCCGGGTCTGTCAAGCTACCCGTCCAACGATGTTTGGGGTCTTGTTGCCAATACGTGGTGGTCCCAATCTCCTATCCGAGCATCTCCCGCGAAGGATCGTTCGGTGGGTTGGGTCATCGACCCAACGCAAAGGGAGACGTCTTTGTCGGGTCGATGACCCAACCTACCCAGCTTGGATCGTCGCGTACGCGAGGTCACCGCTCTTTCGTCGCTGTCGCCTGTAGGGGGGTGGTTTCGTTTGCATCGGTGCAGTCCTCCGATTGAACCGTATACATGTATACGGTTTTCGCCTCGGTTTTGACCGCACCGCGAACGCTCGCGCGTGACGTAAGTCCTTACGCCTCAGTGCTTTATGAACCTAGCGGCGCCCGGGATCGAACCGGGGACCTTGGGTTTATGAATCCCACGCTCTAACCAGCTGAGCTACGCCGCCGTTGATGATCGACCTCAAAATAGCGAATTCCCAGGGATTGAAAAGTACTCGAAAAAAGAGCGGCGAAAAGCCGATGCCGATCGCTCGTTGCTGCAAACCCGGTTTCGTGGCCCCGGGATTCTACTGCGCGTCTTTGACTTCGAATTCCGCGTCGATGACGTCGTCCTTTGCAGCCGGGTCTCCGCCCGGTGGTACCGAGTCGCCGGAGGCGGGGGGTTCTTGTGTGGTTGCTTGGGCCTTGGCCGTCTCCTCGTAAATAATCTTGCCGATCGTCTGTGCGTCTTCCATCAGCTTGTCGTGGGCTTTTTTGATGGCGTCAGCGTCGTCATTTTTAAGCGTTTCGCGCAGGGCGTTGATGGCCGATTCGATTTTGCCTCGTTCATCAGCCGGAACCTTTTCGCCGTGCTCTTTTAGCTGTTGCTCCACCTGGAAGGCGGCGTTTTCAGCCATATTGCGGACCTTGACCAGTTCGGCCTTTTTGAGGTCTTCCGCGTCGTTTTCCTCGGCGTCTTTTTTCATCTTCTTGATTTCTTCGTCGGTCAATCCACCCCCGCCTTCAATGCGGATCGACTGCTCCTTACCGGTGGCTTTGTCCTTGGCGGAAACACTGATGATGCCGTTGCGGTCGATATCGAACGTGACATCGATTTGGGGCATGCCTCGCGGAGCCGGTGCGATCCCCGTAAGGTTGAAACGCTCCAGGGTTCGATTGTCGATCGCCATCGGGCGATTCCCCTGGAGGACGTGAATAGTTACTTCCGTCTGGTTGTCGGCGGCCGTCGAAAACGTTTCGGTTTTGGACGTGGGGATGGTCGTGTTTGCTTCGATCAGGGGAGTGGCAACCCCCCCGAGCGTTTCCACGCCCAGTGTCAGCGGAGTGACATCCAGTAAAACAATGTCATCCTTGTCGCCGCTGAGTACCGCTCCCTGGATCGCAGCTCCGACGGCCACAACTTCGTCGGGGTTGACGCTTTTGTTCGGTTCTTTTCCGAAAATCTCTTTGCACAGCTTCTGAACGGCGGGGATGCGTGTCGAGCCTCCGACCAACACCACGTCGTGAATGTCCTTGGCCGTTATTTTTGCACTTTCGAGTGCATCCATCACGGGTTTTCTGCAACGCTCGGTGAGTTGACGAGTCATTTGCTCAAACTGGCTGCGCGTCAGGGTCACCTGAAGGTGCTTGGGACCGGTATCTGTTGCGGTGATGTAGGGGAGATTGATGGTCGTTTCCATCACGGTGGAGAGTTCGCATTTCGCCTTTTCGGCGGCTTCCTTTAGTCGCTGGAAGGCCATCGGGTCGGTGCGGAGATCAATCCCCTCTTGTTTGCGAAAAGTCTCCGCAAGATAGTTGATCAATTCTTCATCGTAGTCGTCGCCGCCCAGGTGGCCGTCTCCGCTGGTGCTTTTGACCTCAAACGTTCCGATCTCCGGGTCTATTTCAAGAATCGAAATGTCAAAGGTTCCTCCACCCAGGTCAAACACGGCAATCGTCTGTTCTTTTTTCTTATCCAGACCGTAGGCAAGTGCGGCGGCGGTCGGTTCGTTGATGATTCGTTCAACCTTGAGCCCTGCAATCTCGCCGGCGTCCTTGGTCGCTTTTCGCTGTGCATCGTTGAAATAGGCGGGAACCGTGATGACCGCGCGATCGACTTTTTCGCCCAGGTAATCCTCGGCGGTCTTTTTCAGATCTTGCAGGATCATCGCGCTGATTTCCGGAGGCGTGTATTTTTTGCCCCGTGCTTCGACTTTGACGAGCTCATCACTGCTGCCGACGACCTTGTATGGGACCAGCTTTTCCTCGTGGCTGACTTCGTTGTGTCGGCGCCCCATGAAGCGCTTGATTGAGAAAATGGTGTTTTCGGGATTCGTAACCTGTTGATGCTTGGCAACCTGCCCGACGAGACGATCGCCCTTTTCGGTGATGGCAACGACCGACGGGGTCAAGCGCGATCCTTGGGCGTTGGTCAGAACTTTTTTCTGATCCCCCTCCATGACCGCAACGACCGAGTTCGTCGTGCCCAGATCGATTCCGATGACTTTAGACATTACAAAAACCTCCTCGTTTGATCGCGCACACGGCGGATGTCGATTTCGTACCTATCGGGAGAATTGCACTCCGCGTGCCAGGAATAGTCGGAATGGGTGGGTTGTAACCATCGCTGACGTAACGACTTACGGGAGAGCGGTTTTGCGGGATTGCGTTTCTGCCATGGTGACAGGGATTCGAACTGCGGATTTGGCAGTCGGGCAGATCAAAACAATCGAAAAAGGGGCTTTTGATTGCCTCGAACCCCGATAAACTGGGCTGACGATATGGAAACACAACCGTTTGAGACAGCCGAGGCTCACCAGGATCCGACCATCCGTCAACAGTCGGTTTTTATTGAAAACCGGGTGGGGCAGCTAATGCGCCTGACCCGCCTTTTTGACCACACCGACACGAGAATACTCGCGGTCTCTGTCGTCTATTCGGTGGACTGTGCGATCTGCCGCATGATTCCAGACGACCCGGATGTTGCCTACGACGTTCTCACGCAGGCTGGATTCCAGGTTAGCGAAACGGAGCTGATCGTTGTGAGTTTGCCGCACGGTAAGCGGGCTCTATTGCACACGTGGGCAGCCTTGCTGAGCGGCGAAATCAACATTCACTATGTCTATCCCCTCCTTGTTCAACCAAAAGGCCGCGCGGCCTTGGCGGTGCTCCCGGATAATGTTGAGCACGCCATCGAACTTCTGCGGCAACGAAACTTCGAGATTTTGAATCAAAGCGACTTGCTGGCCGAACGACATGATTAGCGTGCGCATCAGATGGTCTTGGCAATGAGCGACGCGAGAACCCGTGTGGTCAAAAGCGCCCGTCCTCCATAGAATCATCGCGGGCTTTTGGGGTTTGATGGTTGGAGATTGCTTCGATGGATCAGCTTGACGTTTTCCCGATCGTTGTTCGGTGGATACACATTGTGGCCGCCATTGTCGCGATCGGTGGAGCGGCGTTTATTCGCTTTGTGTTGCTGCCGTCTTTTCATGAGTCGCTGGATGACCAGACCAGACAAAAGCTGATGGGGTCGGTGCGTCAGCGATGGTCGAAAATCGTCGGTCTGTGCATCGTTATTTTGTTGGCGACTGGTGCGGGCAATTTTGTCTTGCTGGCGTTGCGGGCCGGGTTAAAGCCGATGCCCTATCACGCTCTTTTTGGCATCAAGTTTATTGCCGCCATGGTGATCTTCTTTCTGGCAAGTGCGCTGGTCGGTCGCAGTCCGGGGTTTGCAAAAATGCGGGAGCGACCGGCCAGACCGCTTACGGTCATCGTCGTATTGGGAGTGCTGATCGTTCTGCTTTCGGGCACGATGAATCAGATTCGGCACTTGCCCGGCGCAAAAAAGGTCGCACCCAGTTCGATAACCAAGCAACCATCGTGACCGTTCCCGTTGTACGCCGCATCAGCATCTTTCCCCTGACCATCCCTTTGCGTCGCCGGGTTGAGCACGCCGCCTCGACCCGTGCCGTCGCCGACCCGGTCGTCGTTGCGGTCGAGCTTCAAAACGGCGTGGTGGGTTACGGGGAAACGCTTCCTCGCAAATACGTGACCGGTGAAACAGTTGAGTCGGTCGTGGCGTCGGTACAGTCCGTTTTCGTTCCCAATCTAATGTCGTTTCATCCCGCGACGTTTGGAGATGCGCTCGACGCACTGGATTCACTTCCGTGGCAGAGCGAATCCGGTGTAGCGGTTCCCGCTGCCCGGGCAGCCGTGGAGCTTGCACTTCTTGACGCCTCGATGCGAACCTTTGGGCGCGGGATGGACGACGTGGTGCGGTTTCTGGACCTTCCCGGGTTTGAGCAACCGGGAAGTCTGCCGGTCATTCGTTTCTGCGGCGTGGTTGCGACTTCGTCCGTTCAAAAAATGCCGCGATTACTTCGCCTGATGTACTGGAGCGGACTGAGAGATTTTAAGTTGAAAGTCGGTTTCGAGGGCGACGTGCGCTTTGTACGAGTAGCGCTGGATTATCTTTCCGCAACGATCGCGCGGGCAAGGGCATCGCTGCGCGTCGATGCCAACGGTGCGTGGTCGGTTGAAGAGGCACAAGCCTGGATTCACGCGACACGCGACCTGGCGATCTCCGCAATCGAGCAACCACTGGCGAAGGAGAATGACAGCTTCCTGGCACGGGTTAAGGACACGATGCGCGAAGTGCACGGCGAAACGGCACCGTTGATAATGCACGACGAGTCGTTGGTGACAATCGAAGACGCAGAGCGAATCGCCGAAATGGGGGTAGCCGACGCTTTCAACATACGAATCAGCAAGTGCGGCGGAATGTTTCCGGCCCTGCGACTGGCCTGGTTTGCGCGTCGCCGGGGAATTGCAATTCAACTTGGGTGCATGGTGGGGGAGACCGGTCTTCTTTCGGCTGCCGGGTTGCGTTTTCTCTCCGTCTGCCCGAACGTTCGATGGGCGGAGGGATGCTTCGGGAGGCTTCTGCTCAAGTCCGACATCGTAAGTCGATCGGTCCGTTTCGATTTGGTGGAAAACCCCCAGCGCTGGGCGGCGATGGGTTGGGTGTGGAAGTGGATAGGCAAAGACTCGATCAGGTGTGTGAGACAAAGCCGATCACGTTGACTCTTTGACGTGCTACTTGTCGAATCGTGCGTCGGCGCTGCGATGATGGGGTGAACAAACGGCACCGGCAGGGCGTTGCGAGAAAACACAGCCCAATAACTGGAAGTGCTCTACATCGAGCAGGAATCCATGCCGCGTTTCTCAAGGTAACGTTGGTGGTATTCTTCCGCGCGGTAGAACTCCATAGCGGGCGCAATTTCCGTGACGATGGGGTTGGAGAATTTCCCCGACGAATTAAGCCTGGTTTTCAGCGAGTTGGCAAGGGCTTCCTGCCGGGCATCATGAAAGAACACGACCGAACGGTATTGCGTCCCCATGTCCGGTCCTTGCCTGTTGAGCGTTGTCGGATCGTGGGAATCCCAGAAAACTTCCAGAAGCTGCTCATAGGAGACTCGTTTGGGGTCGAAGCGAATCTGAATGACCTCCGCGTGGCCGGTCTTTTTGGTGCAGACATCCTCATAGCTTGGATGATCCAACGAACCACCCATATACCCGACGGCTGTGTCAACGACTCCAACGACCTTGCGAAAACGAGCCTCAACGCCCCAAAAACATCCCGCCCCAAATGTTGCCCGATTGCTCATCGCTTCCTTGTCCTTTTTTCTGCGTCAATGTCGGCGATTGTTCCTTGCACGGGTTCGGCCGCCGTTTGATCGCGGCGCGGCCCTGATCGGGCGGAACCCGAAGATTGAGCCGTGATGTTGCGTTCGTGTTCACTACGACCTCGCATCATCGCTACCCGATAAGGGCGAAGCTCTGGTTGGAAAACACCAGCCACGACCGCCGGGTCGTTGTCTACGATCTTTTTGGCGCAGTCCTCGTCTGCGGCCTCAAAGATCGCAATACCGGGCGGGACGTCCAGGCATCGACCGGCGAGGATTAACTGTCCTTGTTCGAGTAAACTGTTCAGGTAGACCGCGTGTTTTTCGACAATGTCCAGTTCCTCGGGGGTGGCATCGGAAAGAAACGTCGCGCGTGTCGGGTTGTAGAATGCCAAGTATTGATTCATCGCTTGCAAAGCTCGACTGCATAGAGTTCCGCAGACTCCAATGGAAATCCTCGCCCCCAGCAACGGGTTAAAACGACGTTGTCTCGCCTGCGTGGGACATGATCACCGCGTCGGGAAAGTACTTGCGAATGACGCGTCCGCGTGGTTCGGCTTCGCCCGTTGCAAAGTGGAGGGCGATGATTTTCTTGGGTTTGAGTTTTTTCTTCAGCAGAACCTGCCCATCATAGTTGGTCAGCCAGTGAAACGGGACGCAAGCAACGTCGACGCCGGGAGCGATGGACTCGATCGCTGAGAAGGTCTTTTCGTTGAGCACTCCGTCGCCGACATGAAGAATGCGCTTGCCTCCGATGTGAACGACGAATCCAAGGTTCACGACGTCGGCGAAAAGCGCCCCACCGTGACTCAGTCGCAGCACGTCCACCGAAACGCCCCCGTGAGAAAACTCAATCGACGAGTCTTCCTGGGGTTCGATGGTCCGAACGCGGTCGCGATACTGATCGAATCCTGCAGCGTCGCTTTGAAGCAGCTCCACCGCCGCTTCAGTGGAAAAGAACATCGCGGCAGGGTTCCGCCGCATGAAACGACTGACCGACATTGGATCGAAATGTTCTTTGTGAAAATGCGTGGCCAGGGCGATCTTCACCTTGTCGAAAGGAGGGCGGGCGACTTCCATAACCTCGCGTGTCTTTTCATCCACGCTATCATAGGCCTTTTCGCCTCGCCGAAACAGCGCGTCGATCAACACGCTTTTGTCGCCGGACGTAATCAGTACGCCCATGTTGGCGATGTACCGGATCGTATTGTTGTTCGCGCCGGTTTTCTCTACAACGGACTCGCCCGCGAAAGCGGTGCGCAAAAACAACCCCGACAACAACACGGCGACCGACATCGAAACTCGTCTGGACATTGGATCGATTCTCACTTCTTTGAGACGCGACTAAAGCTCGTCGATTGCGGATATTTTAGCAAAACAGTGATGGATTTATCCGCTTCACGAATGCGCGAGAGAATTTCATCGCGCCTATCCGGCGGGATGTGAATCGCAATGATACGACCCACCTTGAGCGTATCGTGCAAAAAGCGACGCCCGTCTTCATCGAGCGCCCACCAATAGGGAACGCACGCGGCATCGACTCCCACGGCATGGCGCAAAAGAGGCTTGCGGGTGATGTCGTTGAGTTGGGCATCTCCCACGTGCAGGACTCGCTTTTCTCCCATGTAAACGATGAAACCAAGATTGGTTACATCACTCATTTTATCCTCGCCGTGACTCAATCGCACGGCATCGACCTTCAACTCACCTACCGACAATTCGACCTTGCCATCGCCTCTGGGATCAACCGTCTTGATGCGCGACTCGATTCCGGGATCGTCTCCGACAACCGCGGAAAGCAGTTCGACGACCTGCGGAGAAGATGCGAAGATCGCCTTATCATTCTCCTTGAGAAAACGGGTGACGGCGTACGCATCGAAATGGTCGGCGTGTTTATGCGTGACCAGAACCAGCGGAACCTTGTCAAACGGTTTCCCCCCCGTCTCGAGATAGTTCTGGCGGAAGTCGTCGAGGCGATCGTAACCCTTCACCCCCTCGCGAAAAAGTGCGTCGACCAAAACCGAATTGTCGTCGCGACCAAAAAGGACGCCCTCGTTGGCAAGGTAAGTAACTCGCCAGGACCAGTGGATGGGCTCCAGGGCGGCTTGAGGGCCGAACTGTGCCTTGCAAACCGTGCCCGCGCCGGGTCCGCAAAGCGAGGACAAAAATGCGGCACTGACCCAAAACTGAATGAGGCCTCGTTGATTTCGCATAAGTCGCCTGAACGCAAGGTCTGCATCTCTCAACGGCGTTCGTACGCCGCATCCCACCGGATAGGTTAGCAATCGCTCGTTGGCAAGTCCAGACCAAACGTCCGGCAACCTGCCGCTTCGAGGTGCGGACGACACATAAGTGCCAAAGTCGTTACAGTTTCCCGCGGCGCGGATGCTTGTCCGCTCCCTTCTTATGAAGCCGGATCGCAGCGCGCAAGCAAAACCGAGAGAATCGGTTCACCGCTACGGGCAAGGGGTCGGGCCGCCATATGGGTACGGCACCAGCCTCACCGCGTCTACGACCAGCACGATGTCGACCACGTTGACTCTCGGTCCGATCATCGGATTCGGGTCGTCGGGTTTCATCGTGGATTGGTAAAGGGGGATCGCGCCGTTGCCATCCTTGACTGCATCCACTACCGCAACGATGTCGGCCACGTTCACGATCGAATCAGCACTAACATCGCCCCATTGCGTCGTTGCCACGGTGAGGTCCGTTGTTGCAAGGGCGCACGTTGTTTCCATTCCGGCACAATTGGCCGACAACATCGATACGTCGTAAAGAGAGCTTGGGACAACCGATGCGCCGGTGACGTGCAGGGTTTCACCGGCCAAAAGACCCGACCAATCCAAGTACACCGGGTCGCATGACAATCCCGCACACTTGAACGTGGTGGCAAAAGTGCTCGAATCGACACAGTCAAAAAGCGGCGCACCCGCACCGTCGAATGCCAGCGGAACCACGTAACGAAACTCGCCTTCGTGTGCGGTCAAATCCGGTGCGTTGGGCGGGGAGGGTGGATGGTGCAGGGAGGTCAGCTTCACGCGCAGCGCGGTGTTTTGTTGCAAAACATTAAGGGGTGGTACCTGGAAGGAGATAAAGCGGTTTTTGTCGACTCCGCCGGGTTCCGCCTGCAAAGGTGTTTGACTGAGAAACTCGCACGCGTCGGGGACGCCGTTGGCGTTGGCATCGCGTTCACACTCGTCGGGCAGTCCGTTGCTATTGCAGTCGCCGCTGGTCGCATTGGCGATATCGAGGGTATCGTCAATTCCGTTTCCATTGCAGTCGTAGTTGAGCACGAAAAGACCGCGGACGTCGTCGGAGAGAAGCACGATCCCGCTGGGGAGTTGGGTGAAGATGCCCCACGCTCCGTCAAACCCCCTGTTGTTGTTTTCCGGGTGGGTGTCGAAAAAAGCAACGTGTTGCGCGTTGGTCGGATCGGTAATGTCGAAGACCTGCAACCCGCTGGAATAGTCGGCATGATAGGCAAGGTTTCCCCTGATCATCATGTTGTGGTCTGTGGAACAGCGCCCCGTTGTATAGCTGTTAACGAAAAACGGGGCTTCGATATCCTTGACATTCGTAACGAAGGTCGTGGTTGGCTCACCCGTGTTGCGTTCGGAGCCCATAATGACAAAGCGTCGGTCCTCCGTAATCCATCCCTGGTGTCCGAATCCCACCGGGATCTGGGGGACCGACGAGACGGTGAACATGTTCGATTTGTCGGTGACATCGATGATGTAGAAGTGATCTCCGGTCCCGAACATAAAGGCGATTTCGCGTCCGGCGAACGGTCCCGTGTGATAGGTGATGACAAACATATCGTGACATCCCGCCTGGTTCCAAAACCCGGAAATGGTCGGGGCGATCGGGTTGGCAAGGTCGAGCGCGACAAAACCCTGCGCGATGTTCGTACTGCAAAGGTACGCGAAACCGCTTTCCGTGTTGACGGCGATGTTGTGGGCTGTCTGAAATCCGCCGCCGACAAACGTGTCGACAAGGGTCACGACGCCGTCGTCGATTTGCGCAAGGTCGAAGATTTGCATGCCGTTTCCAGTGCTGTCAACGACGTTGTAGGCGTAATGGCCAAACGTGCGCATATCGCTCCAAAGCGAAACGGGATCCGGGATCGTCGCTATGATCACCGGATTGAATGGATCGGTGACTTCCACAAACCCGGTTCCAAGGTTGAGTCCCATGATTGCGTATTCACGACCGGAGGGAGATGTGTATCCCCAGACGTCATTGCCGCCGATCGATCCGTCCGGGAACTCCGTCAGGTCGATCCAACTCAAGAGCTCGACCCCGTCGGATCGAAACATCTCACCCGGTGGCAGGCACTCGCGGGTGCAGCAGCTTGCGTCGGTCGAGAAAACCTGGTTTGCGCCGGAACAAAGTTCCTCAGTCACATTGTCCGTGCAGGAATTGGCGTCGAAGTCGCAGCAGGAGCCGACACAGACCTCGGCCGTGAGATGCATCTGGTAGGGACCGCGGTCGCTGGCGTTGGTCGATTTGATCGGAATGTAGTAGCGACCGGCGGGAAGATTGGCAAAAACCAGGGTAAAGTTCCCGTCGCCGCAAAACCCAGGCCCCCCCGAGGTAAAACCCATACGCGGGCCACAATCCGTACCCGTCGCGGGACAAGAGGAGTACAAAAACGTCGCGACCGACGATCGCTTTGGAACCGTACCGCAGAAGTCCAATCGAACCGTAGCGCATCCGGTGATCTCGAATGCTTCCCACCAGAGCGGTCCATCCCCATTACAGTCGGGACCGGTGGCTGACGTGTTGTCGCCCAGGATCGTGACGGGCACCGCTTGGCCGGGCAGGTCCGCGGGCAGTGGAATGACGCTCACATCGTTGCAATTGTCAGCACCGGTATTCTGGAAAACGCCCCCGGCGCTTTCACGCGGAGCAGACGAATTGGACAAGATTCGTTCGACCGCAAGGTCGTCATTGACGTTGGGAGTCTCAGACTCCTGTTTTGTCAAGGCTTGCAGTTGGTCGGCTCGCGGTCTGGCGTAAGTGACAGTCGTAATGAATGTGAAACCGGCAAGTGCAACCGCACAGATACCCCACAAAAATAGGCCTGGTTTTGTCATGAGTCCCTCTTTTCGTTAGCATGCCGCGCAGGTGCTGCCCGAAACGGCACGGGCAAACGCAGCATTCCGTCACGCCCCTCATGGCTCAGATTCGCGATGTCCGCTCCCATACGGTCGCGGCTCTGATCGGACGGACAGAACCCGAAAAGCTAGCCGTGACGCTGCGGCAGCGACTCCCCCGCGCGAAGATCGGCACACGGCGATCGACAGAGAGAATCCCCCCAACAACACCCCGCATCCCCCTTAGGGTATCAAAACCAGAACTTCGATTCAAGGTGATTTGCACGCAAAACCTCCCGTCCGTACCGTTTTCGACAATCGCGACCGTTGGGTGTAGTTTACGTCGCATGATTGTGACGATTGACGGTCCTGCGGGATCGGGAAAATCAACGGCTGCCCGTAAACTCGCCGCCCGCTTGGAGATCGCCTACTTGGATACGGGCGCGATGTATCGTGCAATCGCATTGGCGGCGCTTCAAAACCATCTTGACCTTGGTGATGAAAATGCCATCACGCAATTCGCACAGTGTGTGGATCTCGAGGTTGATTGTGGGGCGACGCACGCTCGTGTAAGGGTTGATGACCACGACGTGACCGAAGCGCTTCGATCCATCGAAGTCAGTCGGGCTACTTCGAGAATCGCACGCTTTCAAGGTGTGCGTGACCGATTGGTCTCGATGCAGCGCGAGATCGGAGCGAAACTGGAAGATTTCGTTACAGAGGGACGTGACCAGGGAAGCGTCGTTTTTCCGGGGGCGGATTTTCGCTTTATCCTCGAGGCTTGCGTGGATGTTCGTGCACGACGTCGCTACCAGGAAATGCAGGCAGACGGGCAGGATGTCCGATTGCAAGATGTGGCCAACAGTATCCGCGAACGCGATTCAATCGACGCGAAACAGTGGGAACCCCTCGTCAAGTCGGGGGCGGCGGTGGTCATCGACACGACGCGATTGACCGTCGCCCAGGTGATCGATCTGCTGGCCGAGACGATCGCTCGCTCCGGCGATTCGTAGCGCTTTGTTGCACCTTCTTGTTGGGGCTGACGATTATCCGCTCCCTCACCGTCGCGGCTCTGATCGTCTGCGCTAACGTTTCGCTCACTTACCTGGCGGTTGAACAAGTGTGGAGCAGGCTCTTCGCCGCTGTTTTCACCGGGAAGATGCCGGTGCCACACGCGGGCGATCGTTTTTCAACGGGCAGTTGCGGTCGCGGCTCCGTCACGCCGAGCGCGATGCCGTTCTAAGCGCGGATTCGTCGTCCGCCAATCTGTCATGCTGAGCGGAGCGAAGCATCTCGCCATCGGTATCGTAATGCGTTTGGGACGTGGGGAGAATCTTTTCTGAAAGCAGAGAGATTCTTCGCCCCTTGCGCGGGCTCAGGATGATGCGGAGGATGATACGAGGGGGGACAAAAAAGGGTACGTGATAAGACGGGGGGGCGGAAAGTCCGATTATCCTGCGTTAGGACAGGTTTTCCGTCGAACAAAGCCTGCAATCGTCCCGGGGCGATTGGTGTAAAAGGGGGCGGTAGCGCAGGGCGGGCATGGTTTTGCGCAGGCGATCGAGGGCGGTTTCTGGGCAAATCATGTCGGGAATTGCGATGATTCGGCGGGTTTGAGATCGTGGTATCGATTACGGCGAGAAGAAGCTGGTTACCAGCATTGGTTTCCCGGTTTCACTGCCGGGGTTTCGGTCAAGGTGAGGGTGTTTTTGCAGGGGCGGCCCTTTGCTCAGGCAGCGCAAGGAACCCCCGTGGTCCGAATGGGGGCGTCGTCCAGCCGGGTGTGCGGTGCCTCTCGTGCTCGATTTCGTGGTACAATCCCGACGATAAGCTTTGCGGGATGGGCCTTTCGTTGACGGGCGGGTGCGTTACAGAGTGAGAGCAGATGCCTAGTTTTACGTACAAAGCCGTGGGCGGTGACGGGAAGCAAGTCAGTGGTGTGCTGACGGCGGAGAATTACCAGGTCGCCCTGCGGATGCTCGAGGAGCAGACACTCTTTCCGGTTCATGTGACCGAGGGAGTGAAGCAGTCCAATGCGCCGTTTTCGGGCGGTCGCGTCAAGGCGGCGCACCTGACGACGTTCTACAGTCAACTGGCGGACCTGCTGCGCGCGGGGGTTCCCATCATGCGGGCTTTGGATGTTCTTTCGGGCAAGGGGGCTCGGGGCACGCTCGCTCAGGTTGTCCGGGAGCTGCGCGAAGACGTGGCTGGTGGCGTCTCTCTTGGCGACGCGATGGCCAAGCATCCTCGGACCTTTTCCCCACTGCAGTCGTCCATGGTCAAGGCGGGCGAACAGGGCGGGTTTCTTGAGGACGTGCTGGCGCGTATTGCTATTTTTTCGGAAAAACAGGACGAGCTTCGCAACAAGGTGCGCGGCGCGATGGTTTATCCCGTGATCCTGGTGTTCTTTGGTTCGGGTATTTTGCTTTTCGTGATGACGGTGGTGGTACCGCGTCTTCGTCCCTACCTTCGTCCGGAGACGTTCAACTTCATGACGGTGATGGTCTTCGGCGCGTGCGATTTTCTGATTGCCAATTACGTTGCGATCATTTTCGGTCTCGCCGCCGTGATCGTCGCCGTTGCGTCTTGGATCAAAACGGAAACCGGACGTCGCATGTACGAGTCGCTGAAACTGCGCGCCCCGATCGTGGGGAAGATTACAACGATGGTGGCGATATGCCGGTTTTGCCGAATCCTCGGAACGATGTTGCACAACGGCATTGCGATTTTGCAAGCGCTCAAAATATCTAAGGACTCCGCTGGTAACGAAGTGCTGGCACAGGTCATCGAGGAGGCGGCAGAAAGCGTGAAGAAGGGGGCTCCTCTTTCAGAACCGCTGAAAGAGTGCGGGCTTTTTCCTCCGGCGATTCTCGACATGATCGCGGTGGCGGAGGAAAGCAACAATCTCGAGTCGGTGTTGATTCAGATCGCGGACACGAACGAAACACGGACCGCACGCAGTATCGACCTGGCGGTGCGCGTTCTCGAACCGCTTTTGCTGTTGGTGATGGCGGCGGCGGTGGGTTCCATTATGATCGGTCTGCTGCTTCCGATTTTGACGATGGGATCGAGCGTGCAGTAGCGTATAACGCGAAAAACAGCGCGCGTCGCGCAGGCGGTCGCGCTACTGATTCGAGGCAATGAAACCTTCTCTATTACGACATGACAAGACAGGAGATTTAAAAATGCGACGCAAGATCAACCGAAAACGCCGATCGGCTTTTACGCTGATCGAACTGCTGCTGGTCACGGGTATCCTCGCTGTGCTCGCAGCGTTTGCCATTCCCAGTCTGATGAAGCAGGGGGATAAGGCAAAAAACAACCTTGCGCGTGCGGCCGTGAAGCGCAACGGTGCAATCGCCAAGGCGCTTGACGCCTACAAGTGGGACATGGGCACGTATCCCCAGACCGATGAGGGATTGGCCGCCCTGTTTCAGAAAAGCTCGGACGTCGACAACGAAAGCTACAACGGGCCTTATCTCGAGGGAACCTTCGAGGAACTGCGCGATCCGTGGGGAAGTCCCTTCGAATATCGTTCTCCCGGCGACGTGAACGAGGACGGGTACGATCTTTGGAGTATCGGGAAGGACAGAAAGGACGACGGTGGCAAGGCCGGTAGTGACGACATCAAAAACTGGATCGAGAAGTAGTCGCCGCCGCAGCGTTGACCCCGGTGAACCGGTTCACTCGATTTTGCACGTTGCGACTTGTCGATTCAGAGCCACGACCGCCAGGACGCGGAAATCGGTCGAGCCGCAATTTCGCCTGAATCGCCGCGGTCGTCATTGTTGCTGCGCTGATGCGTTTTGCGGGGGGGGTGTTGTACGGGCTAGGGGCGCGATGCCGGTCGATGCCCGCCATCGTCGCGGGGGTGCGTTCACGCTTGTCGAACTTCTGATCGTGATCGGGTTGATTGCGAGCATTGCGGCCTTTGTCATCCCCGATTTTGCGCGTCAGATCAAGGGAGAGGAACTTCCCGCATCCGCGAACCAGTTGCGTTCGCTGCTGACGATCGTCAGCGCCAACGCCGCGTTCGACGGGAAGCGGTATCGCATTCGTTTCCCGACGGAGGATGAGACGGATCCGCTCGGTGGTCATCAACAGCCCATCATCGAACGCGAGGACGATCCGATCCACGATCCGGAAGTCTTCACCCTGGTGACCGACCCCTGGGCGGTCGGCGACACGCTCGTCGGGGACGTTCGCTGTGCCGAGGTTCGTCTCGAACGACCCACCATTCAAAAACTACAGGACCTGCAGAACCGCAGCGGCGAGAACGTGTCCAATCTTTTCGCCGACCGGGAAGATTTGAAAGATTTCGATCCACTTTTTCTGCCACTGAACATCGAACCCGACGGTACAAGCGGGTGGGCTGTTTTTGTACTTACTGACGCCCCGCCGGAGGTTCAATATGACGCGCTTGAGGGTTACAAACGGATCGAGGTGATCCTGGAGGGGCAAACGGGGTTTTGCTGGCTGCAAAGACCACTCTACAAGGCGGAGTTGGACCTGTTCGAGGAGAAGGGTTGGCCTGCGGTATTGCGGCAGGATTTTCTCAATCGCCGTGAACTGACAGAGAAGGACATTCTCGAGCTTCGCGAAATCCGGGTTAAACAATGATCCTGCGTTTTTTCAACCCGTTGGTCGTTTCCCACCCACGTCCCACCAAGAGGTCGCGTGCCGGTCGTCGGGGGTACATGCTTTTGGAGACCGTGATTGCCGCCGGGATGTTGATCATCGGGCTTGCGATCATTGGTTCGGAATTTCAGGATTCGCAGATGGCGATCCGAAGAATGGAGCGGCGGGTTCGGGCGATCACCCTGGCGGAGCAGCAACTATCATTTCTTGATCTCGGTCTTATCCAGTTGGACTCGATAGACGAAGTCGAAGAGGGGGACTTTGGACCGCGTTTTCCTGACTGGGGTTGGCGCATGACCACCGAACCGACGGCCGTCGACGGAATGTTTCGCCTCACAGTGGAGGTTCTTCATCATTTTCGTGAAGGAGACTACAAGGAGGATAGCTTCAACTATGACGACGCCGAGACGGTTCATCGTGTCTATGTGTTTCGCGCCAAACCGCAAACGCTTGACTTGGCCACCGCGTACGGTCTGTCGGACGATCAGTACGAGGAGGTCTCACAAAAACTCGCAACGGCCGGGATTCCGGGGTTGGACGCTGCCGCCTTTGACCCCAGCGTTCTTGCGAAACTCGATCCGCAGGATCTGCTCAAGGCACTTCCGGTGGTGCTCGACGCTCTAGGTTTGGAATTGGGGGCGTTGGAATCGTTGATCCCACCTGAGATTCTGAAGGAACTCAAGGACAACGGTCTCTTGGAAGACGTGCAGGCGGAAGGCGACGGCGGATGATGTTTTTTTCCATGCGATCCAGGCGCGCGCGATCGATGACCCTGCTTGAGGTCGTCTTGTCGATGAGTCTGCTGGTCGTTCTTTCATCAATGACATACTGGTTTTATTTTACCTCGATAAGCTCCAGGGTTCGAGGAACCGAAAGGGCGTCCCAACTGCGTCTGATGCGGACGGTTCTTCGACGCATTTCCGGTGAAATCCGTCAGGCGGTCGTGCAAAGCGGCGATTTCGGGGTGGGCATTATCGGTGGACGAGAAGATATACAGATTACAACGCTGCAGGTTCCGGGGCGGGAACTCGCTCGCCAGCGGTCGACACAAGAAGCGCCACCCGAAGTCGAATACGATCTCGTGCAGGTGCAATACAAAATCGCCCGTCATCCGGATATTCTCACCGAGGGGGGGTGGGAGCAACCACTGGGTCTTGCACGCGTCGAAAAGAGGATTCCAAGGCGTTTCGCGGCCAAAACCTCGGATAATCAGCCGCTGCCGGATTTGGCGATATCCAACGACGGCACGTCGTCCGATCCGTTCTCGCGCAATTCGAGGGAGTTCTCCAAGAATTCGCAAAACGGTGCGCGTGGAAGGGCCTCGCTCGGTCCGGAGATCAACTGGGAGGAGTTGTACGCGCCGAACATTCACTACATTCGGTTTTGCTATTATGATGGGTATTCCTGGTGGGATGATTGGCATGTCACGGGCGAAAATCCATTACCACAACTTATTCAAGTGACATTGGGGTTTGGAGACCATCCCCCGCTCGAGGACCAATTGGGGCAGGATGAGACCAACGAGCAGTTTTGCGCGTGTTTGAACAAAAAACCTTCCGACTGCAAGCCGCTGAGTGCGGGCGAGTACGCCACCACCGTTCGCGTCACAAGGGCGGATCCTCTCTTTCGATCGCGGGTCAGCAAAGAGAGCCAATCCCTGGCACAAGAGCTCCTGAAGGACGCGCCTGCTGAGCAGGAGGGGGGCGGGCCATGATGATCCGGCGACGCGCTGTCATTCTTCCGGTTGTGCTCATGATCCTTGTGCTTCTGGCGCTTTTGGGCGCTGCTTTTTCGTTTCGTATTCATGCGGACAACGCCTCGACGCAGGCGGTTGCGAATCGTCTTCAGTCGCGACTGGCGGCGGAGGCGGGTGTGGAGTGGGTCAAGCTTCTTCTTCGCTCGTCGCGTCTTGAGCGGAGCGTTTGGTATCGAAATCCCACGGCGTTTAATCGGGTGATTCTGTGGGCGCAGGATGAGGACTCGAAGAAGGCAGGAACGAATGAAAAGCTGGATGGCAAGGTTGCCTATCGTTTCAGCATCGTGGGGGACGACTTTTCGGATGACAAGCTCTACACGCGATTCGGGTTGATTGACGAGGCGTCCAAAGTCAACCTCAATGTTGCCACGGAAAGGCAGCTTACCATCTTGGTTACGGCGGCAGCTGCGGGCGACTCGTCCGTGGACGTAAAGGGTGTGGTTGATGCGATCCTTGATTGGCGCGACAGCGATCACAATCCGCGCAGCGAGACGGGGGGGACGGAGGGGGTCTATTACGAAAACCTTCCGCGTCCCTACCGCGTCAAGAATGCGCCGTTTGATACGGTCGAGGAGCTGCTGCTGGTCAAAGGGGTGACCGGGAATCTGCTGTATGGTGAGGACTTTGACCGGAACGGGTTGTTGACTGACAACGAGGACGACGGGGACAAGTCGTTTCCTCCCGACAACGAGGATGGGGTTCTCAACCGCGGTCTTTTCCCGTACCTGACGGTTTATTCCCATGAAACCCAGACGAGCAATGAGAATCGTGCGCGGGTGAACCTGCTGGGCGATGAGCAGGCGCTTCGGGACGTGCTTGAGGAGGCGTTTCCCGATGATCCGGTTGTTGTGAACTTCTGTGTAGCGGCGACGCGACCTGTTTCCGCGGGAGGCAACTCCGCCACCGCGCAAGACCCCAACACCGCGCCGCAGGGAAACACGCGTTCGAATTCTCCACCACAAGGAAATGCGCCGCAAGCAGACGCGCCGAGTGGGGGGACATCCGGGGGAAATGCTCCGCAGGGCGATAGACCTCGAGGGGGCGCATCACTATTGCCGGGGGAGTTCGACCTGCCTTTCAATACTGGTATCGAAGGCGGCAAGCTTTCCGTAGTCGCCCAGCGTCAGCCTGATACACCGGCTGGGCAACCTGATACGGGCGAGAATAAGCCGGTTGAGAGGGGCGAGACGTTTCCGGGAGAACCCGCACAAACATCCCAGAATACTGATACGCCCAACACACAGGGAGAAACGCCGCAGGGTTCGGATAGCGAATCCACGGAGGGGGAAAACAAGGACGAAACGGATGCCCAATCGGGTGATGCACACGACCCGTCATCGCCGATCCGTTCACCAGCGGACTTGCTTTTTCCGCGGATGATTAACGGAGAGGTGCAAGAGAGTCCGGTTGGACCCGAGCATTTGCCTGCGCTGATGGACCGCACGACGGTTCTTCCCGAGGGGACGCGCGACGTGGTAGGTTTGATCAACGTCGATACGGCTCCGAGGTTGGTACTGCGTTGTATTGATGGTTTGACGCCGGATGAGGTGGACGCGATTGTGGCCCAGCGCGATGCGCTTGATGATCAGGAACTGTCTACGACGGCGTGGCTTGTCAATGAGGGGATTCTGGACAATGAGACGTACGCAAGGATTGCCCCGCAGATCACCGCCCGGGCGCAGCAGTTCCGGATTCAGTCGATCGGGTATGCGGATCACGTGGGGACGGTGACGCGGTTGGAAGTGATCGTGGATATGAACGGTCCGATTGCTGAGACGGTCTACTACAGGGACATCAGCTATCTTGGTGCGCCGTTTCCGATTCGCGAGGAGGACAGAGAGCAGCAAAATGCCCGCGAGTAAGCGTTCGGCAAGGGTGGTTGCGATTGATTGGGATGCGGAAACGCTGCGGGTGGTTCATGCGCTGATTCATAAGCGTGGGACGAAAATCGACCGTCTGCTGGCCGCTCCCATTCCTCGTGAGGTGGGCACCGACGATCCCGGAGAGCTGGGATTGCACATTCGCCGTGTTCTGGATCAGGAGGGGATATCGACGCGACATGCGATCGTCGATATTCCTCGCGACCAGGCGATTCTCAAGACGTTGCGGCTTCCGCGAATTAAATCGGAGGAACTGGCGGGTGTCGTCCAAATTCAAATCGCCAAGGAACTACCATTTCCTTCCAACGAAGCGGTGATCGACTTTGTCGCCGAGGATGCGTTGCAGTCGGATCAGACGCAGCAGGATGTTCTTGTTGCCGTGGTGCGTCGTGATCTGATCGAGCATTATCGAAAAACGTTTCAGGCGGCGGGATTAAAACTCGCCGGTGCGGGTCTTCGCCCTTATGCGCACAAGACGGCGCTGAAGGAACTCCTTAAGTTTTCTCTCCCTGAGAGAGTGTTGTTTATCGATGTGCGTCCTGCGTTGACCGAGATTGACGTCTTGCGTCGCGGGTCGCTCGTGTTCTCGCGCGCCGCTTCGATCGCCATTGGTCGCGACACGCCGGCGGTCGAACCCGACGAAGACGTGGATCGTCACGAGCAGCCGGCGCTCTCGTTGGTTTCGCCGATGGATGTCCCGGTCGAAACCCCTGCGGATGGGGAAATGTCGAGGTTCGCCACTGGGACACCCACACGGGGAGGCGTTGTCAAATCGCTGGTCATGGAGGTGGTCACCTCGCTTGAGGCGTATCGAGCGGATGACGCCGGGGCGGAGATGGACCACGTCATTATTGCCGGAGACTTGGGGATCGAGCAGTCGCTCGCCGACGCGATCCATGATCGCCTGGGTGTGACGGTTGAGTTGTACAATCCCGCGGGGGCGTTCGGGTGGGAGCCGGAGGAGGGGGCGGCGGCGTCTTCTTTTGCCGCCGCATTGGGTCTGGTGCTCGGGTACGCTGACCCGGAATCTTCCCCCTTCGATTTTCTACATCCACGGGAGATGGTTTCGGTTACCAAACAGCGCTTGCGAAAAGCGCCCTTGATTGCGGCGGCGGTCGGGTTGTTGTTGATTGCTCCGGTGGTGGGGCTGGAGCGATGGAGCGCGCCCAAGCGGGCGGAGCTTGCGCGGATCAACCGTCAAATCGAGGAACTCCAGGCCGATCAAAAAAAACGCAAGGTGTTTTTGCAATTTGTGGATCGGGTCCGGGCGTTCGACAGTGAGCAAGAAGTTTGGGTTGACGTGTTGTACGACTTGTTTGAGGTTTTGCCCAACAACGAAGAGCTGGTTTTGACGCAGATCGATCTTCAGCAAAAAAACGGCGAGGTGACGCTTAAGACCAAGACGATCGACCGCGACGCGCCCACGCGGATCGTACACGCCTTGGAACGCTTTCGGCGCGAGGGCAAAAAGTTGCCGCGATTCAAGGCGACCGTTGGTCCACAAAGCGAGAAGAAAGACGAGCGCTACCGGTGGTGGCAGGATATTCGAATCACGATTCTCGACGACTCGAAAGGCTCCCCGAAAGGCTCCCCGAAAGGCTC
>Ga0114931_10001801_pt1 | contig 27246 bp, 28 predicted proteins | sample 2SBtaG_FD_89579 | JGI IMG/M metagenome (GOLD analysis project Ga0114931, IMG submission 89579) | Deep subsurface microbial communities from Kolumbo volcano to uncover new lineages of life (NeLLi) - 2SBTROV14_V59a metaG | ecosystem: Environmental > Aquatic > Marine > Volcanic | place: Kolumbo... | reverse complement strand
GCTCTATCAGTTTGCTTTGTTGACTTGGGGTAAGTCTGCTTTTTCGTTGGTACATAGTAGCTATTTTAGACTTCTTTCTACTCCTTAGCTACTTCAGCCCCAAAAAGATTATAATGTTAGTGGCAATAGCGGGGTTTTTGACCCCTCATTACCAAGCCGCAGCCAGCTCGGATACCGTTAATATCGAGCTTGCGATAATGTATTTTGTAAAGAACCACTGCGAAAGAAAGCTGAGGCGCTGCTTCTCGGACAGGAATATTGCGAGAGCCTTGATCGATAAAGTAAAGAATACCCCTCTTAACCTCGTTGAAGGAAAATGTACGGAGATTTGCACCTCACCTTCAGAAATACGCAATACAAGAGGCTGCTCCGATGAGGAGTGCGACGGCCGCTGTGACGTTACAGGGGGCTTGGATGACGCACATTTTATAGAGTTAATAGAGCTCCGGAGGTTTGAGGAGCTCCAAGTAATATGTAAATAGGCTCTCTCTGTAAATAATGAGTCGTTTTAGTGCGACAATCATCATATTGTTTTATGATTAAAGTTGTATCACTTCTAAAAAAAACACCTGTAACATACCTGAAATACCTGATTTTCAGACTATGGCTAAAAGACGCGCGGTTTAAACTGATGAGGATACGAAAGTACTTAGCTCATAACGACAGAATTCTGGACATCGGAGCTGGCGCGGGAAGCGTCTGTACTTTGATCCAATCTGAGGGATATAACGTTACGCCTCTGGATATAGAAGACCGTACGTTATGTGAGCGTATTAAACCTGTAATATACGGCGGAGACACTATCCCCTATTCTGAAAAATCATTCGATAAAGCGTTAATTCTGACCGTTCTTCATCATACGGAAGACCCCGAGAGAGTCCTATCTGAAGCCAAGAGAGTAGCTAATAATATTGTAATAATAGAAGATACTTACACTAATATCTTCCAGCGATACCTTACATATATCTTCGATTCTCTATTTAATTTTGAATTTATTGGCCACCCGCATAGCAACAAAACCGACAGTGAATGGAAAGTGCTCTTCCGGAAGCTCGGACTTACTCTTGTAGACTCAAGATACGACACCTTCTTGCTTTTCTTCAGGCAGGCAACTTATTATCTGGAACAAGATTCCATATAGACTCCCTTAACTTAAATCTGTTATATTAATTTAACGCTGCCACAAAATACTCGATTTGGGCTGGAATAACTCTATAGAGGAACACACGAGCATGAAGATAATAAACCTTGTAGACATTCACGGCAATAACCACCCAATAGAGAGAATCAGAGACGAGCTTTCTTCAGTCGACCTGGTTATTCTTTCAGGTGACCTCACCCATTTCGGGAGCGGAGAGCAAGCGGCAGAGCTGATAGAAACCATAAGACTCTCAAACCAGAATATTATAGCCGTTACCGGAAACTGCGACACAAAAGGTGTAGATGATTATCTGGCTAAACAAAAGATAAACCTACACGGGAGAACAAAAAAGATCGGGGGGATTAACTTCATAGGCGCAGGTGGCTCCTTGCCGTGCCCAAGCCCGACCCCGACCGTATATACAGAACAACAGTACAAAGAAATTCTGGCAAGCTCCTTTAAAGGCGCTAAAAAGAGCGCTCCGACTATAATGGTCTGCCACCAACCTCCCTACGATACGACCAACGACACAGTAGCAAACGGCGAGCACGTGGGAAGCCACGCTGTAAGGAATTTTATAAAGGAGAATAAACCGCTGGTGTGCTTTACAGGCCACATACACGAAGCTGCGGGTATTGACGAAATTTATGGAACTAAAGTAGTAAACCCGGGCCCTCTAGGCGCAGGCTCATATGCCTATTTAGAGATTACAGACAAGATAGAGAGTCTTGAAATAAGAAATTTCTGAGCCCGAGGCTTACCTCTTTTTACTTGCTACATTAATAAAACATAGTTACTTGCAGGTGTTTTATGGTTAGACTGTAAGCATTAAAAATGAACCGGTATGGAGAACGAATATGATTAGAATATTAAATCTGGGCACAGCGCGCTCTTTGGCATATTTATTACTCCTGACGACTGCCGCAGTACTATCTGCCGAAACGAGCAGCGCCATAGAAAAGTATCACCCGCTCGAGAACTATTCGGTCGAGTACACCATGGAAGGCGCGAACACCGGTAAAAAGACGCATTACTCTCAGAAATGGGGCAATTTGGTTTGCTGGGTCGAGGTATCCGAGCTCACTATGCCCGGAGCGCCTGCACAGAAAAAGAATGAAAAGGTAATAACCTACGTAGAGGACGGACAGCAGTGGATTATCACTATCAACCAGGATGACAATACGGGCACAAAGATGAAAAACCCAATGTTCGAAGGCGTTGCGGCCGACATGAAAGGCAAATCACCCCGGGAATTCAGCGAGCAGTTCATGAAGCAGATGGGCGGTAAAGAGGTAGGGAAAAAAACAGTAAACGGTGAAAAGTGTAAGGAATGGGAGCTTATGGGCGGGGCCAGAACATGTATTACGCCGGATCAGATATCCGTTGAATCAGCGGTCAATATGGGAGGTATCTCGATGAAAGAGACCGCTGTTAAGATCATGAGGAACGACGGGGGACCCAAGGGTATTTGCGATCCGGGAGACGCTAAGTTAAAAGAGATGGATTTAAGCAACCTTATGGGTCAATAATAGAGATATTAAAGGTAATTTCAAAAAGAGGAGGCCGTTCAGAGACGGCCTCCTCACTTAAAGTAAGTTATTAACTATTCCTCTTTATCCCTTCAACTTCAATAGTAATTTTCACTTTATCCCCTACCATAAAACCTCCGGCTTCAAGGGCTTTATTCCACACCATGCCAAAGTCCTTTCTATTAACCTCGGTAGAGGCCGTAAATGCCGAGCGTATATTCCCCCACGGGTCGGTGACGCTGCCCTCATACTCAGTATCCAGAACAACCTCCTTTGTGACGCCGTGTATGGTAAGGTCGCCTATAATTTGTAGGTCTTCCCCGCTGCCTTTCACTTCTTTACTCTTAAAAGTGATGCTGGAGAAATTCTCTACGTCCAGAAACTCCGGGGACTTAAGGTGGTCGTCCCTTTTCTTTTTATTAGTATTAATGCTCGAAGCCACAATCTTGGTCTCGACATATGAGTTCGAAGGGTTTTCTTCATCAAAGGTGTAGCTTCCGTTCAATAGGTCGAAGCGTCCCGTCACGTTGCTGATTCCCAGGTGTCTCACCTTGAAAATCACCTGACTGTGGTCCGGGTCTATATCATAGACTACTGCCTCTGCGCGCGAGTCCTCTGAGTAAAGAACGAGTAAAGCAGCCACTGCTGCCAAAACGAATGTGATGCTTTTTATGCTTTTCATGGATAGTGCCTCCTGATTAATTTATTTTTTCCACTAAGGTGTCTGATGAAACCATAGAGCTATTGATTCAAAAATACCATGTGATCTTCAGGGTTCCGTGAATTTAATACGGGGATAAATTCTTTTACCGCAGGCAAACGAAGTAAGCGCGGCAATCCCATTCAATACAGCACCCAAGCGCACGACTTGTCATTCCCAGGAATCCATACCCCCTATATTGTAATCGCGAGGCTCCAAAGCAGACGCATGTTGCGGAGTAGTTTAATGTAAATTGAAAGTGCGACTTACTATGTGCGCTGCCGTTCGACTGAGCCTATATTGAGCTTACCCAAGGGGCTCAGGACAAACCGGATACCTTGATTCTCCTCATAAACGTAACGCCCAGAAGCCCAAGCATCCCGGCAGTCGCCAAAAGAGCCCACTGGCTGAGAGTCGGTATAGGTCGTGGCGTAGCAAACGGCTCTCCGATTAATTGGAAGGAGAGGTCAGGGCCTAGGCTAGGTACACAATCGATACCGGGTGACCATGTTAGACATCCGCTTCCTGAAGCGTTAAGCGGATTCTCCCATGCAAATAAATTTAAGCTCTGGTCTACTTCTGTCATCCAGAACCATTGCCCGTTTGGATTAAAGGGCATATTCACCTGAAGGGAAACCCAGTATACACCGGAAGTTAAGGTGCAGGGCTCAGGCAGGTTAATTATAAAATTAGGATCGGTAACATCCGCGGGCTCGATGTCCTGATAATCACACCCGGGTATTGCACTCCCGGGCAGACCGCCTGAGTCCGTTAAGAAAACTACGTTTAATGATTGGATGGGACCGGGTCCGTTGAAATAAAACCCTATCGGCCTGACTGTCTTTATATTCCAGCCCTGAGTACCCGGTACTTCAAAATCATCAGCCGCCCTGTTGTCAAAGGCGTCAAAAACGCCCCCCGGGTCAGTGAAATTCTGTGAGGTAACCCCTGTACCCTCGGGATTACCCGTCTGGTCCCATAAAACCTGTGTAAACTGCTCCGTACTCACTGGAGGGGAGCCCTCAGCGCTCGAAACCTGCGCCCGCGATTCAGGAACTATAGACACAGTGGCTACTAATATGAAGAATACAAATACCTGGATCTGAATTTTACTAAGATTGTTCATCGACATATTCCTCCTCTTACGATAAGAAAACAAACATAAAGCGCTAATGACGTTATGTATAACTGAAATGCTATTATCTTAGCACTTTCGATATTTATTTCAATTTCGCAAACCTTAATTGGAACTGCTATCCTTTCCCGCATTTTTTGATATGATTATCATCTATATAAATCATAGTGGAAACGGAGCAAACGATGTCCGAAGTTACAATACGTGAAGCAAGGGTCGGAGACGCCCCGCGCATGGCGGAGATATTAAGAGAAATCGGCTGGTCTGAAAAACGGAACTCGCTTCCGCCCGAGGAAGTGTCCCGCCCGATAGAGGAATTAATCGAGCACTACAGGCAGGACAGCGTCGGGCACACTATGCTGGTCGCGGTAGACTCAAGCGAAAATGTGCTCGGGTTCACCAACGTCCACTGGGTGCCGTTCATAATGCTCGGGAGCACGGAGGGGTACGTATCGGACGTTTTCGTAAGTCCGGCCTCAAGCGGCATGGGCGCGGGCAGGGCGCTCATAAAGCATGTTATGGAAGAAGGCAAACAGAGGGGATGCATGAGGTTCATGCTGACAAACGGTAAGGAAAAGCCCTCATATAAAAGAGGTTTTTACAAAAAACTTGGCTGGACCGAAAGACCTCTAGTCGCAAATTTCGTTTATTACTATGAGGAGCCCTGGTCGTAGAGAAGATATATCATATTGCGAAGGAGCGGAGCGGCTGAGGTAATCAGGTGTAATTCATCTCACGCGAGACTTCGAAGAATATGAGAATGCCCGATACAAAAACCCTATTTCTTATGCGTCACGCAAAATCGAGCTGGGACGACCCGTCGATGGAAGACATTGACCGCCCGCTCAATAAACGCGGCAAAAGAGACGCCCCTGAAATGGGGAGGCGCCTCTCTGAGTATGGCGTCAAACCCACGATCGTAGTATCAAGCCCGGCGCGGAGGGCTTTGAGAACAGCAGAGAAGGTATCCGCTGAGCTGGGTTTAGAGAAAAGGGATATCCGTATAGACGAGCACGTCTATTCATGGGACTCAGACGCCGTACTGAAGGTAATCAATGAGCTGGACGACAAATATAAATCTGCCATGGTCGTATTCCATAATCCGGCGATCATCGACCTCGTGAATGAGCTTACGAGCGGAGACATAAACAACGTCCCCACTTGTGGCGTAGCGATAATCGGCTTTGATACCGATAAATGGTCCGGAGTTAAAAAGGGGAAGGGGAAGCTCTTAAAATTCGACTATCCCAAAAAGCTCCGGTAGCATTTCTTACACCAAATGAATTTTATGAAATACTCAACACCAGACCTTTGCGACGCCTATCCGGACTATGTAAGAGTTACAGAGCCTGTATTCAAAAGCTACGGTGCGAAACCCTCGTTCGGCGGTCAGATAGTCACTGTCAAGTGTTTTGAGGACAACTCACGGATAAAGGAACTGGCTGCAACCGACGGGAATGGAAAGGTAATGGTCATAGACGGCGGGGGTTCGCTAAGACGCGCTCTGCTCGGAGACCTGATAGCCGAAAACGCCCGTGAAAACAACTGGGAGGGATTCGTTATATTCGGAGCTATCCGTGATGTGGACGTAATTTCAGAAATCGGCATTGGGGTTAAAGCCCTTAATTCCGTACCGCTTAAGACCGAGCGTAAAGGGAAGGGCGAGTTGAATGTCCCTGTCACGTTCGCGGGGGTTACATTCAACCCCGGGGAATACGTGTATTCAGATGAAACCGGGCTCATAGTCTCGCCGACTGAGCTCAAAATCCCAGACTGAAAGTGCCAAGGACTTCCGGCTCCGGGTGCACTCTCACCCGATGCTAACAACTTGTATTTCTCACCGTCATAAACTCTATTGATTAAAAACACAAAATAATCTACAATGACTACTATTGAGCGTTAATATGCAACTAATCCGGAGCGGACTATGAAATTATTACTAATAAACCCTAAATTTCCCGAAAGTTTCTGGAGCTTTAAATGGGCCGTTAACAATATTATGCCGGAAGATGTAAAAGCTATTAACCCCCCTCTCGGACTTGCAACATTGGCCGCTCTTTGCCCTCCTGACTGGGAGATTGAAATTGTTGATGAAAATATAGAGACCATACCCCTTGAGCCCAAAGCCGATATCATCGGAATTTGCGGCATGGGCGTACAGTTCAAGCGGCAGAAAGAGCTTATTACATTTTATAAGAACCAGGACCATTTCGTTGTAGCCGGCGGAAGTTACGCTTCACTCTGCCCCGAGCGCTTCGGCGAAACGGCAGACGCCGTTATAGCAGGCGAGGCCGAGTACATTTGGAAGAACTTCTGTGAGGATTATGAAAATGGCTCCACCAAAAAGCTTTATCACGAGGCTGGCGAGGTTTCCCTTGTGGACTCTCCCACGCCCCGCTTCGATCTTCTGAAGACCCACAGGTATCAGGCTGTGGGCTTACAGTTTTCAAGAGGCTGCCCTTACCGCTGCGAGTTCTGTGACATCATTGTAATGTTCGGCAGAAAACCGCGTGTAAAATCATTCGAGCAGGTGGGCAGGGAGCTTGATGAATTAAGGAAACTCGGAGTAGTGAATGTTTTCTTTGTAGACGACAACCTTATAGGGAACAAACCGGTCGCTAAAAAGTTTATGGCTTATTTAAAAGACTATCAGGAAAAGCACAATTACAACTTTGTATTCGGCACGGAAGCTTCACTGAACCTTTCTCAGGACGATGAGCTTCTCAATCTATTCGTAGAAGCCAACTTCGCGTGGGTCTTTATCGGCATCGAGTCTCCTGATGAAGAGAGCTTGAAAGAAACTCTCAAGTTTCAAAACACCCGGTCAGACATACTGAGCTCCGTAAGACACATATACTCTTACGGCATCGAGGTGCTCGCGGGATTCATTATCGGGTTCGATAACGATACGCTCAAAACTTTCGACCTTCAATATAATTTTATTCAGAACTCCGGGATTTCGGGTTCGATGATCGGGCTTTTAACGGCTGTGCCCAAGACACCGCTCTATGAGCGGCTCGAGAAAGACGGACGTCTTATCAAAGAATCAAGCGGCACCGACAACACGAAGCTCGGCACCAATATGATCCCTCTCGGGATGAGCTACGAGGAAATGGTAGAGGGCTACCGTAAGCTCTATCACAGACTCTTGGACGACAGAGTAATAGCCCAAAGGATAAACAATAAATCCAAGTATATGCAAAAGCCCCTCTTTAAGAGCACTTATACTTACCGACAGCAACTGAGAGCTATTGCGAGGATTTTAGTACGCGGCATCCTTCCCGGAGGCCCTCGGCGTATTCTGAGCTTCCTCAGCACCGTACCCTTTCGGAATCCCACTCAGATACCTCATATACTCCAGGACTGGGTAGTCGGTATAGCTATGAAGGACTATATAGACCGCCATTTTATTAAAGAGTTTGATGAGACAAACGAGCTGGCTGTAGACCATGTGGAGGCGATTGAAAAATCATTTGAGCCCTACGTAAGCAAAGGGGCGCTCGAAATATCCCTTAACCGGGTAAAGAACACGGCAGCTAACTTGTCCATATCTATAAAGGGGATTATGGATATGGACTTTTTCCAGAATGTAGCCCCTCACCTTGAGAGCATACTCAGGAATACCCCTTCATCCATTAGGTTCAACATAGATGAATATAACGAGCAGCAAAGCGCGCATCTGAACAGGCTCTTTTCCCGCCTCTCACGCTACGGCGACAGGATATACATAGCGGTGCATGAAAAGTGGAGAAATAAAGTAGTGGTAGACTCCTCAGTATTTAATCTTGTATTAGAAGATTAAATCCAGAATATATAATTCATCCTTAAGCTAAAATAATTTCCCGTATTTATTTGACATCCCCGACAGGCAGGTAATAATGTTGTGCTATAGTAACTCAGGAGAGGTGTATTATGCAGGCAGTTATCAGAACCGGTGGAAAACAATACAGTGTATCCACAGGCGACATTATAGAAGTAGAAAGGCTTCCGGGAAACCCGGGGGATGAAGTTGAAATAAACGAGGTGCTAATGGTAACGCCGGAGAAAGGCGAAGCCAGCATAGGCACGCCGCTTATAGATAAAGCAGTGGTCAAGGCCAGGATTCTCGGCGAAAAGAAAGGGAAAAAGATCGTTGTTTTTAAATTCAAGAGAAGAAAAGACTACAGGAATAAAAACGGTCATCGGCAGCGTTATACGTCTTTAGAGATTACAGATATTGTAAATTAGGAGGCAGTACCCAATGTCAACAAAGAAAGGCGGCGGAAGTACACGTAACGGAAGAGACACGGCTGGGAAAAGACTCGGCGTCAAACACTTTGGCGGTGAGAGTGTCAGAGCTGGAAATATAATAGCCAGACAGAGGGGCACAAAATTCCATCCGGGCGATAACGTGGGTATAGGCAGAGACCACACGTTATTCGCGCTCATTGACGGTACCGTAGAGTTCCAGCGGTTCAGGAAGAATAAGACCAAGGTAAATATCCAGCCGGTATCGGAATAAGTATCTCGCTCAAATAAGCGTCCTATAGTCCTATACCGTGCACAATTAATTAAAGTTGTATTAAGCCAAATCAGAGATCGGGCCCTAAGACTCGACATACAGCTTAAATTCGGTTATATAAATGCTGTACTTAACTGTTTAGCAATTTCCTCTTTACTAGTTTGTATTTACTCAGTAATATGAAATTAGACGTGCGTATTTTAAGCTCAGGTTCTCACTGCAGGCTATTAAAGGCTCAACAATTTAACCGGAGAATGATGATATATGGGACTTCAAGCCAGGATGAAGAATTTTAATCCCGGAAACGGATTTTTTCTAATAATAATATTTATCTTGGTAGCGGTAGCAATTGCAATTTTCAACTCCTATTACTTCACTACAACAATAAAAGAACAGAAAGCACAGGAGCTAAGAAACCTTTTTAACGACCCCGACAAGAGCTTTGCAGATACCGCAAAGAGCATACTGGATTCAAGCCATGAAGTAGTTTACGTTCAGCTCCTTGACTCTTCCGGCACGCTCAAGGAAAGCTTCGGTACCGAAAACGGCGAAGAGCTTGAAATAGTCCCTATCACAACTGCGGATAACGAAACTATAGTAATGGGCATACAAGCACGAGACCAGAGGAGTCTCGTTCTATCATCTGTTCTATGGAGCGCTCTTATCGGGCTTGCCGTATCCATCGTCCTTCTCTTTATTTTTTCACTCCTGAGCGGTACCAGAACAGATTCGCTTGAGAATCTCATTACGGGCATGAAGAGCATCTCCCGGGGAGATTTCAAAACAAGACTCCATTCAACCGATTCCTCAGACGATGTAAACGTAATCCGCGCGTTTGAAACCTTCAACCAGATGGCCGAAATGCTCGGCAAAAAGGACTTCGATCTGCCTCAAGAGGAATCGCTCTTTCAGCCTACGCTAATATCCGCTGAAGAAGCAGAAGAAGAGTTCGGGCATCCCAAAACTCGTGATGTAACGGTGTTTGTCGCAAAGATTGCTGACTTTCAGGAGCTCTCCACAACCCTCGACGCAGCAGAGTTTAATTCTTTTCTTGCGGATTACAGAAAGGCCGCATCATCGATAATCTCAAATTATGGAGGAGTAATCGAGGCGCTGCTTAAAGACGAGATCGTAGCGTTCTTCAACGCCCCCGATGAGCAGAACAAACCAGAGCTCAGGGCTGTGTGCTCGGCAGTAGAGGTGCTTCAGCTGTTGGCCAGTATCACGAGGGAGCGTAAGATCGAGGGTAAAACGGCAATCAGCGGTAAGATCGGAATCGGTACAAAAACGCTTTCGGTTTATGAAGAGTCAGGTGTCCCTCACGGCATTAAACAAGTAACCGATATAGCGAGACAGATAAGCACAGTAGCCCCCATCTGGCGGGTTATCGTTTCAGCCGATGTTTACCAAACCCTGGGCTCCTATGTAGAAGCAAGGGAGCTTAAGCTAGGCGGCGAGTCCTATTACTCAATAGTCGGAGTCGAAGAAGGGATTATCTGAGTGTTGCCCCGGCATCGCTGTTCTGATTCTATTCCTGCTCTCGCTCACTTCACTTTAATTAATCCCCCCCGATCGAGCTCCGCCCTCCGGTCTGTCCCCATGTTCACTCGCCACCTTCTTGATTTTATTCCTACTCTCGTTCATAAAAGACATTCACTCGCCGCCCCCACCGGCATCGCTGTGAGACGCTCGCCTCCGTCTTCTTATTTTATTCCTGCCCCGGCATCGCTGTGAGACGCTCGCCTCCGTCCCCATTTGTCTCAGTTTTTAACCTAAGGTACTATTCCTAGTTAACATGAGCAAGAAAAAGATAGTAGTCGCCATGTCGGGGGGAGTAGACAGCACCACTGTGGCGGCGATGTTGAAGAGAGAAGGCCACGAAGTTATAGGCATCACGATGCAGCTTCTGGATTATACGGACGCCGAGGGCGGGTGCTGCTCTTTTGACCAGGTAGTGGACGCGAGGAGGACTTCTGAGGAGCTCGGTATACCCCACTATGTAGTCAACTTCACTGACGAATTCAAGGACTATGTGCTCAAAGACTATGTGAGCAAATATGAGTCCGGAAAAACGCCTATCCCATGTGTTCTCTGCAATCAATTCGTCAAATTCGATCTGTTATTGAAGCGAGCCCTCGAGCTTGGGGCGGACTATCTGGCTACCGGGCATTACGCAAAAATAGAGGAAGAGAACGGCGTTTACACTCTAAGAAAAGCACTCGATGAATCAAAGGACCAGACCTATTTTCTCTATACACTGGGACAAAAAGAGCTTTCGAAGCTTATGTTCCCTCTCGGCGGCCTCACAAAAGTAGAGGTACGCGAGCTGGCAAGAGAATTTCGCCTAAGACCCGCAGACAAACCCGACAGCACCGGGGTCTGTTTTGCCCCTACTGGGAATTACAGGGACTATCTCAGAGCCCGCTCCGAGTTTAAGGAATCCGATGGTGAGATAGTTAATACAGAGGGACAAGTGCTCGGCGCTCATAAAGGGGTTTTCGCATATACCGTGGGGCAGAGGAGGGGGCTTGGAATCGCCACAGGCAAACCCATGTACGTAACCCGGATAGAGCCGGGTGAAAATAAAGTGGTGGTTGGGGACGATAACTTATTATATAGGGACAAGCTAATTGCGCATAACATATCCTGGGTAGATATGTCACATAATAGCGATGAGATAAATATGACACTTAAAGTAAAAGCTAAAGTAAGATACAGACACTCTGCAAGCGATGCAACTGTAATAATGCGCTCGAAAACCAATGCGCTCGTAGAGTTCACGGACCGCCAGCGGGCCATTACGCCTGGTCAGGCCGTGGTATTTTACAGTGGTGAGAAGGTACTCGGAGGCGGCTGGATAGATAGGGTGATTTGAATACATTAAATACTGGTAACGCAACCTAACGTAAATATTTAATAATTCGAAGCAATAAAAATGAAAACAGTATCTTTTGTCACACTCGGCTGTAAGGTAAATCAATACGATACGGCGGTATTGATGAACAAATTACCCAGGAGTCGCTACAAAACCGTCCCTTTTACGGAAAAAGCGGACGTTTACGTAATAGACACTTGCACTGTGACGCATAAAGCGGACGCCGAGGCCAGGAATTATATCTATAGAGCCAAGCGCGCAAACCCCGATGGAGTAGTCGTGGTAACGGGCTGCTACGCGCAGGTATCCTCTGAAGAACTGAAAGGGGTGAATGGAGTCGATTACGTAGTCGGTAATTCCGACAAGTTCACATCTCTACTAAAAGTAATAAGGGAAGGCGAGCAGCAGCCAGAGCCCCAGGTGTTCAGATCGGACATCTTTAAAGAGAGGAAAAAAAGCTTTGAAAGCCCGGATATCGAGAATTTCCCAGGGCGTACAAGAGCGTTCCTCAAGGTGCAGGACGGCTGTAATTATGCATGCAGTTTCTGTATCATCCCGCACGCCAGAGGACGCTCGCGGAGCCTCGGGGTCCCGGAGATTCTAAACCGTATGGAGAAGCTCTCCCTTGCCGGATATAAAGAGATAGTGCTCACTGGCATACACATAGCGAGCTATGGGCGGGACATCGGCACGAGCTTCTTTGAGCTTATAAAACAAATAGATGAGGCCAAAATCGTAGGCCGCGTAAGGCTTACTTCGCTCGACCCGGCAGATTTTAACGCGGAATTTATTGAGTTTGTAGCCTCATCCGACACTATATGCCCTCAGTTCCATGTAGCCCTTCAGAGCGGAGACCCGGACGTGCTAAAGAGGATGAGGAGGAGATACGAGCCCGAAAGGTTCCTTGAGCTTACAGAGCTGATAAGAGAGACTATTCCAGAGGCCGCTATAGGCTCGGACATTATGGTCGGTTTCCCAGGCGAGACCGAGGAAGAGTTCCGGAATACGTACAGTATTGCCCGGGAATCACCACTAACGTATTTCCATGTTTTCCCGTACTCGAAGAGAAAAATGACTTCGGCGGCCCTTATGCCAGCTCAGGTGCGCCCGAAAGTTACAAAAAACAGGAGTAAAATGCTCAGGGAGTTAGGATCAAAGAAGAAATCTGAGTTCGTAAGAAGCTTTATAGGAAAGACTTTTCCTGTACTCGTCGAAACACATTCCAAGGGCACGACCCCTAACTACATATCCGTCAGGCTTCAGGACAAGGGCTTAAGAGTGGGCGATGAGGCGGATATAAAGATAACAGGAGTAAACGGTGAAGAAGCTATCGGAACCACTGCTTTAACATAATCCGCTCCCTTGTAATATTTATCGTTATAATTATCAGTCGATGCAAAAGAAAATCTCAACTCTACTATTCATCCTTTATCTCGCATTCACATCGTGCCGAATCGGATATACATCGGGAGAAGAGCTCCTCGAGGCTGACTGGTACGACCCGGTGAATACGCTCACAGTCTGGGTGCTAGCAGATATTCAGCCCACTGAGCAAGGCGACAGGGAAGCCTTTGAGACAGCGATCGAAGACATTAACCAGAATGTACCGGGCGTCGATCTGGCTATCGTAGCCGGGGATATCGTAAACGATACGGAAGAAGAGGTGTTCGACTGGTACATCAACACGCGGAACGGCTCGTATATAAAGGACTGGTACGAGATCATCGGAAACCACGACCTCAAGTCAGACAGGGGGAAGCTCTTTAGAGAAAAGCTCCGGGAAGATGTCAATTACTCGGTTACGGTAGGCAATATACTCTTTATCTTTATGTCCGACGCCGAGCGGGGGAAGGCCACGGAGATACCGGACGAGGTGTTTAAGTGGTGGAAGGACCTTGTAGTGAATAACCAGGACAAAATTATAGTGGTTACCACGCACGCCCCGCTCGAGGGCAGCGGAATACCATTTTCGGGACTTACGGACAGACAGATTATAGACTCTGAACGGTTCACACGTGTGCTAAGAGAGTACAACATTGACCTTTGGCTCTCGGGACATCTGCACCTGCCTCACTCGATGTGGAACGCAACGGTCGAAAAAGACGAATTCGGAGGCGCGGAGTTTATCCACATTTCTTCCATCCGCCCTGAGATTTGGGGTATGAAAGAATCGGAGTCCCGCGTGCTCACATTCGTCTGCGGCTCAGACAAAGTGCTTGTAAGAGTACGTAACCACAAAAGGATGGACTATGTCCCGCACCTCGACGAAGTGTTCACGCTGTCAAAGAGTTATGAGTGCAGTGGCGTTGAGAGTGACTAAAGCACTTTCTTTCTACGCCTGAGAAAATCCACGAGAAGATACTTTCCGAGCTGATCGGGTTTCGTAAAAAAAGCCCGCCCCTTGTTTACCCGCGTCATCTCATCAACAAACCGCCTGAGCGAAGGGCTGTCGTCGAGCATAAAAGTGTTTATCCGTATTCCCATTGCGGTCACTCTCTTTACTTCTTTTAGCGTCTCGAATGTCGCCCTCGGGCTTAGCCCGCCGAAGAACATGGGAAGCTCCACCTGAAGATATCCCTCAGTCTTGTACGCAGTGGGCTGCCCGTCTGTTATCAGTATTATCTGCTTATTTGAATTCTTATATCTGGACAGAGTTTTTGCCGCCGAAGAGAGCGCCTCCTGAATATTTGTGAACGGGTCGTTCGAGTCCCAGGTGGTAACCGCAAGCTCTTTTGTCGAGAGAGGCCTGGCTCCGGTTGAGAAGCCTATAATATAAAAATTGTCTCTTGCGAAGCGGGTTTTAACCAAGTGGTCGAGCGCGAGCGCCACACGCTTGGCTGCCGGAAAGCGGCCCTGAAAACTCATAGACCAGCTCAGGTCAAAAAGGAGCACAGTCGCAGCATGCGTCTGATACTCGGATTCATAGACCTCAAAATCACCCGGCTCCAGATCAATCTTTATTTGATCGGCGCTACAATCTCCGTACGCTCTTAAAAGTGAGTTTTTAAGCGTGTCTACGATATTAAGGTCAAACGGGTCGCCGTACTCGTACTCTTTCGTCTCTTCGTGCTTTACGCTTCCGGAACCTCTGAGCCCGGTCTCATGCTCTGAAAGCTCACGGCGCTTAAGGGCTGAGAATATATCCCCGAGCGTCTTCTCCCCGATCTTTCTTATCCCCTTGGGCGTAAGCTCTGTATGCTCTCCGAATGTTCTGATCAGACCACCTTCCTCAAGCACCGAGCGGAAGTTCTTGAGCATCAGTATCGAATCATAACCCTTTTCGCTCAGCACTTCTTTTAGCTCCTCCTCCCTAATCTCTCCTATTTCACCCGATATCATCATTCGCTCCACACGGTCAAGCTCCTGAAGGATACTCATTATCTCAAGCGTTTCCTCAAACCCAATTGAGTTATCTCCGGTGAACTTCTCACCCATCCGGTGTATAAATATTTCAACATTTTTAATACTCTCAAGCTTCTTCAATAAGGAACTATAGAGCTCCCGCGCCCCGGGGTCTGTAAAATCATAATCCATCAAGCTCTCGATTGCCCGGCTGAGCTTGTCGGGAAGGTTCTCAAGAAATCCTAGTTTAGAATCGAGCTCAGGTGATCCTTCCGCAATAGCAGATGTTAAGTGCGCGGTCTCTTTTTCGATTGCGCTTTCCAGGAGACCGCGGATTTCACCCAGCGACTGCCCGAGGTTATAGGTTTCAAATATATCTTGCCTATAGGACGACAACTCTCCCCTTAACTCATCGATCCCGAAGGTGCCTTCGTCTTTATCTCCGATACCCATCTTCAATATCCATTCATAAGCCTCATCCGGAGTCCAGCCCTCCATCAGGTATTTCGAGAATTCATCGAAACAATCCCCGGCGCTGACTTCGGGCCCGGTCTGTGTGCCGTCCCATTTTTTATATCTGAATTTGGTGGACATCTCAGGCTCTTACTTATAAATAATTGTTCCCCTGATGTTCTCTTTATTGAGCTTGTTAGAGAGGTGAAGCCCCTCGAGAGCAAACTCCACGGCCGAGGCGATTTCAGATGGGGACTCCCCTACATCGAGCTTGTTGATACATTTTCTTAGACCCTTAATCTCGGAAAGTCCCTGGATATAATCTCCTGAAGGCATAGTGTCTGAGACCTCAACGTAGCCGTGCTCAAAACTCTCGATAAGCTCAGAGAGCTCGTCAAGAGAAGGGAAATAACTGTTAAAGACCGCTTTAACCGAGCGCTTTACGAGCTTATCGACAACAGCCTGCTCGGAAGAGTCCTCGCCCAGGTACTCAAGCTCGATCTTACCGCCTGTTGAGGCCGTTACAGCTCCGAGATCCGTAATCCTGGGCGCGACCTCGCGCTCGCCGAGCTTAATTCCCCTCTTTGAAGCTGCCGCTCCCAGGCTCTCGTAATTCGCAATCGTTGTCCTGACGCTTACACCCGAGAGCTGATTGATTTCGTCAGAGTCTCTTGCCTGAAAGGATATCTCTGCGATTATTTGTTTTATAAAACCTGGAACATTTAACTCAACCCCCTCTATACCGCCGAGCTCCGCTTCCTGCTCCATTATCTCTATCTCTACTTCCCTGGCTCTAGGGTAGTGGGTGCTGATCTGGGCCTGGAAACGATCCTTTAGCGGTGTTATAATCCGGCCCCTGTTTGTATAATCCTCCGGGTTTGCGGTGGCTACGAGACATATATCCAGCGGTAGCCTTATCTTATAACCCTTAATTTGTATGTCCTTCTCCTCCATAACGTTAAAAAGCCCGACCTGGACTTTTTCAATCAGGTCGGGAAGCTCGTTTATGGCGAATATACCTCTGTTGGAGCGCGGGATAAGACCGAAGTGTATCGTCATTTCATCGGACAGATAGCGCCCCTCCGCTACTTTTATCGGGTCAACCTCGCCGATCAGATCGGCTACCGAAACATCCGGAGTAGCTAGTTTCTCCGTGTAGCGGTCCATCCTCTGTATCCACTGGATTTGTATTTCATCCCCATACTCTTTCACCATAGCTCTTGCCTGTTTGCTCACTGGAGAGTAGGGGCTTTCGTTAAGCTCGCTCCCTTTAATAATCGGCGTCTCCTCATCGAGTAAAGCTGTAAGCGCCCTTATGAGTCTCGATTTAGCCTGCCCCCTTTCTCCGATAAATACCATGTCGTGTCCGGCAAGAACAGCTGTTTCTATCCGGGGTATCACACTGTCCTGATATCCGATGATTCCGGGGAATAAGGTATCGCCTGTACGGAGCTTTGTGACTAGATTCTTCCTCATCTCGTCTTTTACGGACAACACCCTGTACTCGCTTGCCCTTAGCTCCCCAAGTGTGGATGGTTTTTTTATCATAGATAGCGTCCCCGGGACTTATGTTTATTTCCCCTATTATGGGATTATAATAGGGTATGATATTAATTTGAAGCCCTTTTTAAATTTCGGGCGTCCAAATAATGTATAGTATTGTCGAAACAACAGAATTACTGCATCGGGATAACTATGGAGAGAGGGTTCATAAAGAGATTTATAAATACCATTACGCGCTCTAAGAGCAACGACGACAGCGGTATGTCCGCTATAGAAGACGAAGAGCTCGTACAGATGTATATCGAACGGGAAGACTAATTATTGTTTGAAGAAATCTTAAGCCGTCATGCGGACAAAGTTTTTGGCCTGGCGCTCAGGATTACCCGTACGACGGAGGACGCAGAAGAGGTGTTTGGAGGTATTTCTGACCCTGACTAAAAAGCTCGGCACATTCAGAGGAGAATCCAAATTCTCAAGCTGGCTCTACCGGGTCACGGCTAACGCGTCCTATATGCGCATACGGGCCGAGAAAAAACACGAGAGCAACATGAGCCTGGAGAGCTATGCTCCTTATGATGAGAAAGGGACCCTATTGGGTAGGATTAAAAACAAGGACTGGAGCAGCAGACCCGATCTGGTGATCTTCAGCAAGGAAGCTGTAGAAATTATCGAGAGCTCGATTAACGAGCTTCCCGAGTCTAATCGCGTTGTGTTTCATCTAAGGGATATAGAAGGGCTTACGAATGAAGAAACGGCAGAGGTTTTGGGGCTCAGCGTTGCCGCGGTTAAATCAAGACTCCACAGGGCGCGGCTTTTTTTACGAGACAAGCTTTCAGACTATTTTTATGAATGGAGAAAGTAATAAAAAATCCAAGTAGCAAAAAATCGAGGATGTAGTGAGCGAGAGTGAAATAATGACAGAAGCGCAGCATGACTTCATATGTAGAGACGTAGTAGAAAATATAATGGACTATATAGACAAAGAGCTTGACCTTGAAACTCTGTCAGAGCTTGAAAAACACACCGGCATGTGCCCGGAGTGTAGAGCGTTCGTAGATACTTACAAACGCATGCTCGATCTGACCGGCAAGCTCAAGGAAAAGAAATTTGTCACCCCTGAAATCAGAAACCGCCTGAGAATTCTGCTCCAATCCAAAGTAAGACTGAGTTGAGTTTTACCTATTAAAATATTTGCCATTGCGAGCGAACAAAGTGAGCGCGGCAATCCCCAACAATCTTGAGACAGTAGGAATACAGCTCACCCTGAGCTTATCGCATTTGTTTTAATTCTCTGAATTAATTCCCCGGCATCGCACTAAAACGCTCGCCTCTGCCCCCAAAATCAAAAAAGCTATATTCTTTTTCCCGCTTTTAAATTATAATTAGCTCTTGGTGTGATACGTTATGGACGATAAGCTGCGAAAAGAACTATCCCGTGAAAACCTGAACAGGCTGTCTTCGGATTTTGAAGTTGAGCTGTTAAGACTCATAAAAACCTTGAACCTGATCTCTCAGTCAAAGGAGCTTTATAAGAACCAGGTCGAGGAAATCGAGTCCATATCGAACAACCTCAAGATCAGGATTAACGACTTTACCATAAAGCTCCTGGAGATAGAAAAGGGCGCCCGTGAAAGCGCAAGGGAGTACAGAAGTGACTTTTCAAGCTCTGCCGATAATAACGAGTCTAACGATTACGAAACGATCATTAAAGAAGTAAACGAGTTCCGTGAAAAGATCAATGTGGTAGACAAAGACATTGAGCGGGCTAAAGTAGAGCACCTGAGTAAGCTCGACTCGTTCTATTCGGTCTATAACCTGGAGCTCAAAGCCTCACAGGGAGAGCTCGATACCAAGCTCTCCGATATAAAGGAGCTTTTAGCAGTTGCTGTGCCGGAACCTGCTGTTCAAGAATCTGCGGCGCCTGAAATTCCCTCTGCTCCGGAGCCCTCAGAGGCAGAGGGTAACGGATCGGATGAGCAGCCTATGCCCGAGCCACCGCCAGTAAGAGAAGCTCCCCAAGCCCAGCAAAGCGAGTTTCAAAAGCCATTCAATACAGAGCCGCCTAAAAGGAGTATTAACCTCTCTCACCTAAAACCGAAGGGTGACAAACTCTCTATCTACGCCTCAAACGGAATAATAGTAGGCATAATATTCCTGTTCTTCGGAGCCCTCGTGGGAATTAGTAGCTATTACCTCTTGGATTACATCGGTGGAGACGAAGCTCCGCACGGATTAAGGGAAGGAATATATTCAGAGGATTCTATAACTCTAAAGGAAGAATACAGTTCTCAAACTACTCCCGATATTAATACCTCGCCCGTAAATGAAACTCTTAAAAAAGAAGTTCCAGTGAAGCAGCAGACCGTAAAGATAGAACCTGAAGATACAAACTCAACTATAGTAGAAGAGCCAGAGCAAGAAACCCCCTCAGCAAACATCCCGCTTAAATATTTCAAGGATGAGCCGGTAAAGACTGCTTCACTGGATACGAGCGCTGCCCCCGATGCGGATATCGCGGCGGATGTCTACACAGTGGTCGGTGTGGGGGCTAATGTCAGAAGCGGACCTGGTATAAACCACTCAGTTTCAACGGTTGTGCTCGAAGGGGACGAGTTTGTGGCGCTTGGGGAAAGGCGCGGTATATGGATTAAGGTGATGACGCCTGACGGCACAGAGGGCTGGATATCTAAAAAAGTCGTAAAACAAATCAATTGGACAAATAAATACAAACGGCACACGCCTGGTGCTCAGCGTACAAACACCGAGTAAATATTATATATCTCAAATCTTAATTCGTCTGTGTTTGCGCGTCGACAGGACGGTTGGCAACCGATGCGGGGTTAAAACCAGGCACACTCTCATACATGTCTTTATATATTTCGTTCGCTTTCTGAGGCTGGCCCGAGCGCTGATAAGAAAAGGCCAGATGCAGTCTGCCCATAGTTTCGTAAGGACTTCCGGTACCGACCTTAAGCTTGGTTAAATACTCTATCGCCTGGGCCCAGTTGCCTTCGCTGTAGCTTGCGAGTCCCTGCGTGAGAATGGCGGAGTCTCTGAGCATGCTTTCTTTAACATCCGAGGCAAGGAACTCAGACAAGAGCCGGCGAGACTCCTCATAATTTCCCATGTTGTAGTTAATAATCCCTGCGTAGTAAACGGCAATATTAGAAATTTTTTCCCCACTGTACTTTTCCGCCGTCTCGAGAAATACGGGTAGAGCCTCCTTTTCCTTCCCCTCGTTGTAGAGCTCAAGCGCGTCGTCAAACATCATATTCGCTTCAAACACCTTATTCTCAGCGCTCGTATTCATGAAGTATGCCCCCACGAGCACTACTATTACCGCGACTACTGCCGCTAATAGCAGCCTTGAGTGACCGCCTGCGAAGTTAACTGCGCTTTCGATCGCTCCGACGAACCGGTCAGGCTGTTTTAACTCTTTCTCAGTATATTTAATCTTTTCTGCCATGCGCAAAATTATAATCAGAGGCCAGGGAAATTCAAGTTTCATAAAAGCGGGCTCTATTGCATATATACGACACCCCTTGTTATGAACAGCGGGGGGGTCCCGGTTCATACGCGGGCGCTAATATTCCTTGCGGTTTACGCCCTCTATGGCTAAACTAGTTCCAGGGGTGACTGTATGCTCAAAACTATATCCATAGCGCTTCTAATACTTTCTCTTACTTCATTTTACATGGACTATGCAGGGGCTCAGAAAACTCCGGAGGAAGAGCCAGAGATACAGGAGACGCAGGGAGTCGAGAGTACAGAAGGCGCGCGGGCCAGAGTTCCCGGGGAAGTAGTGGTAATAGAGATAAACGGCACCATCAACCCCGCCACTCTGGACTACATCAGATCGGGGCTCGACGAAGCCCGGGAGGTTTCGGCAGAGGCTTTCGTGATCTCGCTGGATACTCCTGGGGGTCTGTTGAGCTCCACAAAAGAAATAGTAAAACTCCTCCTTAACTCCCCGGTCCCCGTAATCGTATACGTATCCCCGAGTGGAGCTACAGCGACTTCGGCGGGAGTTTTTATAACGCTTGCGGCCAATATCGCGGCCATGGCCCCCGGTACCAGCATAGGGGCCGCGCACCCCGTCTCTCTCGGTCCCGGAGGGACGCAGCCCGGGAAAAAGGAAAGAGAGGAAACCAAAGAGAGTAAACACCCCAAGAAAGTATCTGAGGAAAAAGAGGAGAAAGCTCAAGACGACAAAGCCAGCAGCAGGTCCCAAGAGGATATTATGGGAGAGAAAATAATTAACTTCGCCTCGTCTTTTGCCCAGAGCATTGCGGAGCAAAGGGGGCGTAACGTAGAGTGGGCCGTAGACGCCGTCAGGGAAAGCGACGCTATCACAGCTACGGAGGCGCTTAAGATAAATGTAATTGATATTATCTCGCCTAACATAACGGAGCTATTAAATGACGTAGACGGTATGGAGGTAAAACTACCCCAGGGCGAGAGGACGCTCCTTACTAAGGACGCATCTATTATCAGGATCCCTATGAGCGCAAAACAGAAGCTTATAGACATACTGAGCACGCCCGATATTGCGTTCATGCTACTGTCGCTAGGCGGTCTCGGGTTACTGCTGGAATTCTATAACCCGGGGCTCATATTCCCGGGGGTCGCCGGCGTGGTGTGCTTGCTCATGGGTTTCGTGTCTTTTCAGATACTGCCCTTTAACTATGCGGGCATCGTATTACTCTTTCTCGCTATAGGGCTTTTCGTTACAGAGGTCTACGTCACGAGCTACGGTCTCCTGAGCCTCGGAGGCGTCATAAGCTTCGCGCTCGGGGCGCTGTTACTCTTCGATACACCTGAGTCTGACGTGAGAGTCGGGTTCGAGGTTGTCATTGCCACCACACTTGCAATCGGCCTGTTTTTCATTTACGTAGCGTACTATCTCATAAAGGCGCAGAAGTTAAATCCGCAGCTCGGATACGAGGGTCTGGTGGGCGAGCAAGGTGAGGCGGTTTCAGATATCCACAGTACGGGTAAGGTATACCTGCTCGGTGAATACTGGGACGCTGAGAGCGAGAGCCCCATTGGAAAAGGGGAGAAGATAGAGGTTCTCGAATACAAGAGGGGATTTAAACTCAAGGTAAAAAAAACCCAAAGCTAGATTTCAGAGGAGGCAAGAAAATGTTCTCACCAATCTTCATATTTATAGCGGTTATCGTTCTCTTATTACTTTCGGGCGTAAGGATACTGAACGAATACGAGAGGGGAGTAGTGTTCAGACTCGGGAGGATAATAGACCCTAAAGGGCCCGGGTTTAAGTGGATTATCCCAGTCGCCGATAAGATGATAAAGATATCTCTCCGGGTTATTACAATGGATGTTCCTCCCCAAGATATCATTACTAAAGACAACGTGTCTGTAAAAGTGAACGCTGTCGTCTATTTCCGCGTAATCGACCCGATTAAAGCGGTAATACAGGTCGAGAATTACCTCTATGCCACCTCTCAGCTAGCTCAGACCACACTTCGCAGCGTGCTCGGGCAGGTAGAGCTCGACGAGCTCCTGGCTGAGAGAGAAAAGCTGAATTTAAACCTGCAGGAAGTGCTCGATAAACAGACCGACCCATGGGGGATTAAAGTAACCTTGGTTGAAATAAAGTTTGTCGATTTACCTCAGGATATGCAGCGCTCCATGGCGAAGCAGGCCGAAGCCGAAAGAGAAAGAAGAGCCAAAGTCATTAACGCAGAAGGGGAATACCAGGCCGCGACCAAACTGTCCGAGGCCTCAGAGGTCCTTTCCAAGAACCCTATGTCGCTCCAGCTACGGTATTTGCAAACGCTTTCGGATATGGCTACAGAGAAGAGCTCTACGATTGTCTTTCCGCTTCCGCTCGATCTGATTAAGCCATGGCTCCAGAAGCTAGAGAATAAGCCCGACGACAAATAATTCAGCACCCCCCATAAGGAGATTAATTAATGAGGCCCTTTCTTACAATGATACTGAGCATAGTGTTTGTGTGTACCCTCATGTCCTGTAAACCCGGAGACAGCGACAGTACCGAGAGCCCAGTTTCTAAGACCAACGAGCAGACAAAAGAGTCCACCAAAGCAGCTTCTGAGCCCGTAGACGGGGACTGGCTTATTTATCACCTGAGCGCAGAGCCCGCGACACTAAACCCCATTACCGCGACAGACGCGTACGAGAGCCGCGTGAACTCTGGGAATATTTATGAGACCCTGATTGAAAGAAACAACGAGACGCTCGAGCTTGAGCCCTTACTCGCCCAATCCTGGGAAATATCCGAAGACAAGCTGACCTATACATTTAAATTAAGAGAGGATGTAAAGTGGCAGGACGGAGAGCCGTTCACATCGCAAGACGTAGTGTTCTCGTATGAGACTATAATGAACCCCAAGGTGGACGCCCCACAGCTAAGGGCTTACTATCAGGAGATAAGGGACGTAGAGGCTATTGACGATTATACGGTGAAGTTCACTTACGCGCGGCCCTACTTCCTGGCGCTCGAGTTCTGCGGCGGAATGCCCATAGTGCCCAAGCATATATTCGAGCAAGGCGACTTCAACACAAACCCTGCGGGCAGAGACCCCGTAGGTACGGGTCCCTACAAGTTTCTCAAATGGACCACGGGACGTGAGATTGTGATTGAAAAGAACCCCGATTACTGGGGCGAAAAGCCAAAACTTAACAGAATCGTTTTCAGAATTATTACGGATTCATCCGTAGCGCTGCAGGTTCTGAAACGTGAGGAGCTAGACGTCTCGGGACTTACCCCTATTCAGTGGGCGCGTCAGACAAGCTCAAAATCTTTTGAGGAGAACTTCGATAAACTCTCTTACTTTACGCCGAATTACAGCTACATCGGTTGGAACCTGACTAAACCCTATTTCTCGGACAAGCTGGTTCGGCAGGCACTTACTCACCTGGTAAACCGCAAGCTCATATTACAGCAGATACTTTTCGACCTGGGCGCTGTAGTCACTAACCCCTTTTATATAAACAGCCCGGAGTACGATAAGTCCATAACTCCTTACCCCTACGACCCAAAAAAAGCCTACGAGCTTTTAGAGCAGGCAGGATGGACCGACACGAACGGAAACGGTATAAGGGATAAAAACGGGGTAGAATTTGAGTTTGAATTTTTAATACCCGCGGGATCTGAGACAGGGGAGAAGATCGCGACTATTTTAAAAGAAGAGCTCGATAAGACGGGAATAAAAATGGATATAAGGAAGACCGAGTGGGCTGTTTTCACAACCAGGCTTAACGAGCGGAAATTCGACGCCGTAACGCTTGCCTGGTCAATGGGCGTTGAGTCAGACCCATACCAGATATGGAGCTCTACGCAGGCGGAGAAAGGATCAAACTTCGTAGGGTTCGTAAACGAAGAGGCCGACCAGTTGATAGAGGCCGCACGAAAAGAGTTCGACCGAGAAAAACGGATTGAAATGTACCACCGGTTCGCAGAGATAGTACACGAAGAGCAGCCCTATACCTTTATGTTCTGCAACAAATCTACCGTGGCCGTAAACAAACGGTTTGAGAACGTGGTTGTGCACCCCCTCGGCATAGACCCAACAGAGTGGCACGTCCCGCTCCCCCTTCAGAAGTACAGAGAGTAATATGGAGACAGAACAAAACACCCAGACACTCTGAGCTTGTCGAAGAGTAAATTACTTCCGACATACATAAATAGCGTTAACAAAATGAATTATGGAAGCGTTAAAAAAACACACGCAGGATGGGGCTGAATTGTGAGGTTTCGCTTACGGAATTCATTTTTAGCTTAATTTATGTCCAGTCGGTGATTCTTTCTTCTTTTGGGCGATCAAAAGAAGAAAAGAATATTAATTTCTTCCTACCAGAACTTTTTAATAAAATCAAAACAATCTCTCTCTCCCATTTCATATACACTTAATGATAGGGTATAAATTTATCTGTAAATACAGACACAATTCCGTAATTGCATCACCCCTTTCTGCCAAGTCATGAGAGACTACATAATAAAGCGCCTTTTGCTGCTGATCCCCACAATGCTGGGTATTACCATTATCACATTCGTAATCATCCAGCTCGCACCGGGAAACCCGGTCGAAAGAAAGCTCCAGCTCGACCAGGGAATACAGGCGGAAGCCATCACACAGCAAATTGTCGAGGAGACCAAAAAACTCTATGGTTTAGACAAGCCGATTTATGAGCGCTACTTGATTTGGGTAAAGCAGATATTCACACTCGACTTCGGTCGCTCCTATAAAGACCACCGTCCGGTGATTGACAAGATCGCGGAGCGGATACCCATCACGCTCGCCCTCAATCTGATATCTATATTCTTTATATACCTAATATCCATACCTATCGGCGTCTGGTCCGCAGTTAAGCACGGAAGCCCTGCCGAGCGCGCAAGCACATTTGTCCTTTTCATACTATATTCTATACCGAGCTTCTGGATGGCCATGATTTTAATCTTTTTCCTGGGGGGAGGGGAGTACTGGAACATCTTCCCCGTGTACGGCATACTCTCGCCCGGCGCGGAGAACTACCCGCTCTTCAAAAAAGCGCTGGACTTCCTCTGGCACATAGTGCTCCCGGTTTTCTGTCTCACATACGGGAGCCTGGCCTATCTCTCAAGGTTCCAGAAGGGGAGTTTACTCGAAGTGCTCCGTGAAGATTTCGTCCGCACTGCCGAGGCAAAGGGACTCCCGAAATCAAAGGTCATTTTAAAGCACGCCCTCCGTAACGCCTTAATACCCATAATAACCATTCTCGCCGGCATACTGCCCGCAATGATCGGCGGGAGTGTAATTATAGAGAGTATCTTCTCGATCCCCGGTATAGGGCAGCTGGGCTTCGAGTCTGTGCTTTCACGCGACTATCCCGTAATCATGGCAATAGCTACTATATCCGCTTTCCTTACGTTGATAGGTATCCTTATTTCTGACCTCGTGTACGTATTCATAGACCCCAGAATAAGCTTCGAGGCCAAGAAATGAACGAGCAGCAGAAATTAACAAAAAAAGATTCTGCGGGGAGCGGAAGCGTCGGATACTGGGGTAGCGTATGGAAGAAGTTCAAGGGCGACAGGCTTGCTCTTACCGCTTTTATTTTAATATTTACTCTTTTCGGTATAGCGGTATTCCAGAATTTCCTCGCAGGAAATAAACCTATCATCTTAAAGTATGAAGGGGAATATTACTTCCCGGTGCTCTTCAGATATAATCAGTTTTTCGGCACCGATTTTAAGGAGCTCGACAAGAATCTCCCTGCCGGAGACTTCGCCGTATTCCCGCCCGTAAGGTACAGCCCCACTGAAAACGATCTATTGTCAGTGCTGGAGCCTCCTTCAAAGGAGCATTTATTCGGCACTGACGACAGGGGCAGAGACGTGCTGAGCCGTATGATTCACGGGGCCAGGATATCGCTCTCGATCGGGTTTGTCGCGGTGGGGATAGCTGCGGTTATAGGAATCCTTATGGGAGGTATGGCTGGTTATTACGGAGGTGCCGTGGATTTCTTCATTTCGAGGCTATTCGAAGTGATGATGACCTTCCCGGTGTTCTTCCTGATTCTAACCATACTGGCGTTCAGGGACCCAAGCATATATAACATAATGATAGTCTTAGGAGCTACCGGATGGACCGGTATAGCCAGGCTAATACGCGGTGAATTCCTGAAGCTCCGGAAGTTTGGATACGTAGAGGCAGCGGTGGCGCTTGGGGGTACAGACATGCGTGTAATGATGAAGCATATGCTCCCGAATTCACTCGCGCCGGTGCTGGTAGACGCTACATTCGGCGTAGCCGGGGCTATACTGGTGGAATCTGCGCTCAGTTTTCTCGGATTCGGCGTGCCGCCTCCGGACCCTAGCTGGGGCGACGTGCTCTCTCAGTCTCAGCACTATGTGGATTTCGCCTGGTGGCTTGTTCTATTCCCCGGTGCGGCTATATTTTTAACCATTACGTCGTTTAACCTGGTAGGGGAAGGTTTCCGTAACTCAATAGATCCTAAATTTAGAGGGTAGTTATGGGGACGGAGGCGAGCATCTCACAGCGATGCCGGGGCAGGTATAAAATATGGGGACGGAGGCGAGC
>Ga0114931_10001800_pt1 | contig 27251 bp, 21 predicted proteins | sample 2SBtaG_FD_89579 | JGI IMG/M metagenome (GOLD analysis project Ga0114931, IMG submission 89579) | Deep subsurface microbial communities from Kolumbo volcano to uncover new lineages of life (NeLLi) - 2SBTROV14_V59a metaG | ecosystem: Environmental > Aquatic > Marine > Volcanic | place: Kolumbo... | reverse complement strand
CTCAAGGGATAAAATGAACCCTTTGAAAGGGCTGGTTAATATGACCCCTGCGAGGCGGGTATGAAGAGTGATGTGAGCAGTAGTCCGATGAGTGCGAGAAGCGAACAACTTACCAGCAGGAGGCTGATGGCCTTCGCCCTTCCGGTCGACATGGCATCGATGTCGAGGTGCGCCATGCGGATATGGATATGGCTGTAGCGCCAGGCCGCCTGTATGAAAGCGAGCATACTGAACAGGATGAGGATCGTCGCCACCGTCAGGAGTGTCCATAACGGCATGACTTCGTGCAGAAACCTGGCCACACCCAAGCCGGAAACCAGGGCCGCCAGACCGGTTCTAAGCCATGCCTGGTAAGTCCTCTCATTGGCCAGGACCGTTCGATCCAAGGCCAGGGTATTCCGGTCAGGCTCAGGGTATTCAGGCATCCTGGCCTCCGGTATAGATGAAGCCATATCTTAAACCCGCCTTATTCATGATGGATCGCGGAACTGCCCCCCAGGGATTGGGGAAAGGCAAAGGTTGCGGGGAGCGATCTTTCGCGCCAGCCCCGCAGGGGTGAGGCGCAGGGACGTGTCGAACACGGGGCGCCGGCAACCGATGACTATCTGTCACCGGCAGTCTCACAGGCTGAGCCGCGGAGAGGTGGCGTCTTGGGGTCTGGCGGGCAATCGCCGACCCACTCGCCCACAAGCCGATCGCCATCCGGCTGTAGCCCCTTGAACCTGACTCGGATGATCCGGTTGCACAGTCGCCGGTCGGCCCTTTCCAACGCCACCCGCAGGTAGTTGGGGGTATAGCCCCCCTGGTTCGTTTCACCGCTGCCTTCGATCAGGACGGGCAGGGTGCGGCCTACGTAGGTGCGCAGGGTCTGTTGTTTCATCTGGTCGGCGAGCTGGTGCAGGGCGGTGCTGCGCCGGCGTTTGACCTCCTGGCTCACCGGGTCGGCCATCCCCGCCGCCTTGGTGCCGGCGCGCGGCGAGTAGGCGAAGATGTGCAGGTGTCCGAAGCCGATCTCCCGGACGAACGCCAGGGTCTCCTGCCACTCCGCCTCACTCTCCCCGGGGAAGCCGACGATGATATCGCTGGTGAGGTTGAAGTCTCGAACCCGTTCCCTGGCCTGCGTCACCAGGCGGCGGTATTCGGCGCTCTTGCAGCGGCGCGCCATGCGCCGCAGCACCTGGTCCGAGCCGCTCTGCAGTGGCAGGTGCAGGTGGGGCATAAGGCGCGGGTCGTCGAACAGCCCCCAGAAGCCGTCCGGCAGGTCCCAGGGCTCCAGGGAGCCGAGGCGCAGGCGGGGGATGTCGGTGTGCGCCAGTATCTGGCCGATCAGGGTCTTGAGATCGCTGCCCAGGTCGCTGCCGTAGCCGCCCAGGTGGACCCCGGCCAGCACCACCTCCTGGATGCCCTCACCGTGCAGGCGGTTGATCTGGTCGATGATCTCGCCCGCCGGTCGGCTGCGCTCCTCGCCGCGGGCCAGGGTGACCACGCAGTAGCTGCAGCGGTAGCGGCAGCCGTCCTGTACCTTGATGAAGGCGCGTTGCCGGCCCCGTTGCAGCAGCCCACCGAACGCCTGGTTGATGGCCGCCTCTGGCATCACCCGCAGGTCCAGCTCCCGGCTGACGATCTCCACCAGGTGCTCCTTGTCCTGGTTGCTCACCACCAGGTCGACCCCTTCCGCCCGGGCACTGGCGCTGGGGTCGAGGGAGGCGTAACAGCCGCTCACCACCAGCCGGGCATGCGGGTTGCGGCGGTGACCGCCGGCCAGCAGCTTGCGCGACTTGCGCACCGCCTCCTGGGTCACCGCGCAGGTATTGACCACCAGCAGGTCGGCCTCTTCCGGGGTCTGTACCAGCTGGTGGCCCAGGGCCTGAAACCCCTGGCCCCAGCTCTCCAGTTCCGCCTCGTTGAGGCGGCAACCCAGGGTTTTCATGTGGATGCGCATAGACAGGGATCGTGGGTGGGGCCGGGATGGGAAAGGTAGCGGGTGCGGGCCCGGCTTGCAAGCCCAGACTCATCTGGTGAGCCGGTGGATGAGGTATGATCCTGACATGCAGACACTCGCGCAACTCCCGGGCTGGCAGCAGGCCCTGATCGCAATGGCCGTCCTGATCTCGATCCTGGTCGTCTGGGGACTGGTCTGGTCTTGGCGGCTGCTGCGCCGGCAACGGAGCAACCAGATTCGCTACGAGCAGGGGCTGCAGCAGCTGATGGGAGTGCTGCATCAGCAGGAGCGGGCCCTGATGCAGCAGCAGGCGCAACTGCGCGACCAGCTGAGCGAAAGGATCCTCAAGGGGGCGCTGGCCCAGCAGCGTACCCTGCATGGTATGCAGCAGGCCCTGCAGGAGCGCTCCGACCGGCTCTACCGGGGGCTGGAGCGGCGCTTCGGTGAGCTGCAGCAGCATCTGGGCGAGAGCCTGGCGGAGGGACGGGAGGTGCAGCAGCAGCGGCTCAGCGAGCTGCGCGAGGGCCTCGCCCAGGCGCTGACAGGTCACCGGCAGGCCTTCGACGAGCGCCAGCTCGAGGCCATGAGCGCCCAGCAGGAGGCGCTGCAGTCGGGCATGGGGGAGTTGCGCAAGCAGTTGCACGAGGTCCTGACGCAGCATGCCGACAGCCTGGGGCGGCGCTTCGAGGGGCTCACCGAGGCCACGGACCGGCGCCTGGGGGAGATCGCCGGACAGGTGGAGAGACGCCTTGACCAGGGTTTCGAGAAGACCCGCGAGACCTTCAACCAGGTGTTGATCCACCTGACCCGTATCGACGAGGCGCAGAAGCGGATCACCGAACTGTCGAGCAGTGTGGTGAGCCTGCAGGAGGTGCTGTCGGACAAGCGCTCCCGGGGGGCCTTCGGCGAGGTGCAGCTCAACGCCCTGGTGCGCAACGTGATGCCCGAGTCGGGGTTCGCCCTGCAACAGACCCTGGGCAATGGCCGGCGCGCCGACTGTGTGCTGTTCCTGCCCGATCCCACCGGCAATGTGGTGATCGACGCCAAGTTTCCACTGGAGAGCTACCAGCGCATGCTGGACGAGCAACTGGCGGATACCGTCCGCGCCAGGGCTCAGCGCCAGTTCCGCCAGGACATCAAGCGGCACATCGACGACATCGCCGACAAGTACATCATCCCCGGTGAGACCTCCGACGGGGCGGTGATGTTCATCCCCGCCGAGGCGGTCTTCGCGGAGATCCATGCCCACTTCCCCGATCTGGTGGAGGAGGCCTTCCGCCGGCGGGTCTGGCTGGTCTCACCCACCACCATGATGGCGATCCTCACCACCGCCCGGGCGGTGCTCAAGGATGCGGCCACCCGTGAGCAGGTGCACATCATCCAGCAACACCTGCGGGCCCTCTCCAAGGACTTCGGCCGCTTTCAGGGCCGCATGGACAACCTGGCCCGGCACATCTCCCAGGCCCACCAGGACGTCAGCGAGGTCAATATCTCGGCGCGCAAGATCAGCAACCGTTTCGAGCGTATCGAAAAGGTCGATCTGCAAGAGAAACAAGGGCCCGAGTTGCCGGTGTTTCGCCAGCCCGGCCTCTCGGACGAACGCCAGGAGTAGGGCAGGCAGACTGGCCACGCGCAGTGGGGTGACCTTGGCAAGCCCTTGACCAATGAGGATATTGCGCACCAACGCACGGATTTGGGTTGCCATGATCTGGGGTGCGTGCGGCCCCGATCTCATGGGTGTTAGTGTGGAACAACGCGAAGCGTCTCCTTCCCCCCCCCTCTCCCTCTGGGAGAGGGCCGGGGTGAGGGAACGGTCATGGCAAGAATGTTTCATCATTTTGGGCGGCCTCTCGCCATGACCGTTAGATGGCTTTTCAGGCCGGTGCGCAGCGCCTGGCGGGGGGCTCACTTGAGCTGGGCGTCCATATCCATCACCAGTCCCCGGGCATCGCCGCGCAGGGTCCAGTCGACCCGCTGGTAACCGCGGGTGGCGGCGTTCAGCGCGTTGAGGGCCTGCTGGGCATTGGCGAGCTGGGTGCCGCCCTTGCGCTTCATCGATTCGATCCGCTTCTCCAGCAGCGGACGCGCGCGCTCGCCGAGCTTCTGTAGGTCGTAGGAGAGGTGGAGCAGGGGCGGGTTGCTACCGCCGGGCGCTGCCAGCAGTCGTTCGATGCCCTGGCTGGCATGCTCGCCGGACGCCAGCACCAGGAGTTTGTCCTTGATCGCCACATAGGCGCGTGGGGCGCCTGGCGCAACGCCTTGCAGGTCGAGGGCCACCGGGCTGCCGTCAGCCGGGACCTGCAGCCTGGCCAGACTGGGGTTGAGCATGCTGGCCATGGCGATCATCCCCTTGGGGTCGTCCACGCTCAGCAACAGCTGCGCGTCCACCCCCTTGGGTTGCAGGCTGGCCGGGTCGAGCTCCAGGTCGTTGAGCCGCACCTCGACGCCCTTGATACCCGCCACCATGGGATTGAGCAGCATATCCATCGACAGCATGGCTGTGGTGATCTCCCGCTGCTTCACCCAGGCGCAGCCCTTGCCCTGGTCGAGCAGGTAGCGCAGGGCCTGCTTGATGCCGTCGCGGGCCGCGGGCAGTGAGAGCGCCAGGCCCAGGCTGAACATGGCCGGCTGGGCGGCGGTGTGACCGGGGGTGGAGGCAGTGAGTTTTTGCAGATGGGCGCCCACTTCGGGGGAGGTCTCCAGCAGGCTGTGCAGGGTGAAGGCGTTGTCTGAGACCCGGGTCAGCCCCATCACCCAGCGTGGCGTGTCGGCCACCAGCCTTTCGGTCAGCTGTTTGCATTGGGGGCTGGTGTGACTGGCGGGGGTGTCCAGGGCCTGCCAGACCCGGCCGTTCACCCCCTGGGCGGCCCCCAGCATGATCGTGCTGAGGCCGCGCAGGTCCAGGTAGCCGTCACCATAGCCGCGGAAGCGGTTGTCTGTGAGGAACTGCTGGTAGTCGTGGGTATCGGCCAGGCTGGTCTGGGGCCGCTGCTGGCCCAGGAGCAAGGGTAGCAATTGCTGTTCCTGGGAGAGGGGCAGCAGGGCGGCGAGCAGCTCCTTCGGGGTGGTGGCGAGGATCAGCACCCACTTCTTGTTGTCGCTGAAACGCCGATACTCATGGCCCTGAAACTGGCCGCGGGGGGCGCTCACGCCGCTCTTCTGCTCGATCCGCTGGAGCAGGGCCTCGACCTTGCCCTGATCAGAGATCTCCCGACGCAACACCGGGAGCGGGCCCAGGCCATAGATTAGGCTGTAACCCTCGACGGGGATCCCCAGGGAGGCCAGCCCTTCCCGGCTGAGCTTGCCCTCCAGCTCATCGAACAGGGCCAGCATGACCCGGGCCGGCGCCGGCAGCCCAGCTTGCCCGGTCGCCCTGGCCTGCAGGTCCTGGCGGGCCTGTATCAGCTCCTGGTTGGCCGACTCGAGAAAGCGGTCGGCCAGGCCCTCGGGCAGGGGCTGGCTGCTGACATAGAGGTAGGGGGTGTCCGCCGGTACCTGGACGAGCAGGTCGCTGGCGATGGCCGCGGCCTTGTGACTGGCGGCCTGTTCGCTGGGTGGGTTGGAGTCGCTGCAGGCCGCCAACAGCAGCAGGGTGGCGCTGGCCAGGGCGAGTCTTTTCATTGGTTGGACGAATCGTTGCGTGTTCCCTTCTCCTTGTCTCCTGGATGGTCGATGATGGGTCGTTTGTTGCCCTGCCGGTCGATGCAGACGAAGCTCACTCCGGTGGAGAAGATGGCCTCTTCCCGACCGCTCTGGGGATCGTCGGCGAAGACCTCGACCTGATACTGCACCGAGGTCCGGCCGAGGCGGGCCCGGCGGCTGTCGAAGCGCAGGATCACCCCCTGGCGCACACTCCTACGAAACTCCACCCGGTCCATGGCGATGGTGACGAAGCGGCGGCCGGGGTGTTCGAGGGTGGCGGCGATCCAGGCGTATTCGTCGACCCACTGGAGCAGGTAGCCGCCGAACAGGTAACCGTTGTGGTTGAGGTGCTCCGGCATCACCAGTTTGTGGTTCTCCATCAGCCTAGATCGGGCATCTTCAGGCCGGGAGCTGGCGGGGTGGGGGAGTTCTGGTGCATCAGCAGGCGCCAGCCAGCGGACCCCTTGCGATAGAGGTTGCTGGCATAGACCGCCTGGCGGCCCGCCTGCCCCGGGGCCTGGACCCGCTCCTCCACCAGGTGGATGGCGATCTCACCCAGCTCGATCCAGCCCAGGTGCCTGATCTCCATGTCGAGGGTGACCTGCCCCGCCAGCAGGGGTCTCCAGGCCTCACGGATCGCCGCCGGGCCCCGTTGCAGGGGCATCATTGGGAGCAGGCAGGCGGTCTGTTCCGAGTCTTCCCAGACCGCCATCATGGCCTCCAGGTCCCGTTCGTCGATGGCATCGTAGTAGGCGTCTTCCACGTCCTGGGGAGTGGCGAAGGTTTGGCTCATGGCGATTCCCTATGGTCTGTGGCCGGGTGTCGGCACGCACCCAGCGCGCGGCCTGGGTCTGCCCATGGTAACGCCTGGATAGGGCTTCGCCAAAGATTAGATTCCTTATTCGTTCGGGCGGCTGGTTGCCCGGTACCGGGGCAGGAGCCGGGGAATCGGCCCCGCTGGGGATTGGGGGGGAATTTATCCAAAAAATGCATGGCGACTGACCAAAAGTACAGGTAAACACCGCAAACCTTCCGGAATTGAGAATCGTCATGGGCGGGCCTCCCAGGCTTGGCGATAATCGCCCATATTCACCACCCCAATGGATCCACGCATGTGTATCACCATCCCCTCTTCACCCAGATCCGATAGAAACCCGACCCCGGGCAGCCGGGCCTGGCGCTGGCTGGCGGCATCGCCGCTGCGCCTGTTCGGGGCCGGCGGACTGCTCTCTCTGCTGCTGTTGGGGCTGACCCTGTCGAGAGCCGGGTGGTCCCACGGACAGTGGCTCGGTTTCGATCTCGTCTTCGCCCTGTTCCCGTTTGTGCTGTTTGGGGCCTTGTTGCAGTACTTCCCGGTCCTGTTGCGGGGCAGCCAGGTGCGCTATGCCCGCTATGCTCTGATCTTGTTTCTGCTGCTGGGCTCGCAGCTGGCCTTGGTGCCGGCCTTCTGGTTCAAGGCGCACGCGGGTTGGTTCAGCACCCTGCTATTGCTGGGTGGCTGGTATCTGCTGATCGCGACCCTTAGGGATATTCGGCGTCTGGCGCCGGCCCATGGGCTGCTCGGTGGCTGGGTCCTGGCGCTGTTGTGGCTCACCCTGGGGGCGCTCTTCCTGAGCCTGCTGGGTCTGGGCATGGGTTGGTCCTGGCTGACCAGTTATGCCCTCGGGGCGGGGGCCTTCAGCGGCCTGGCGCCCTTGCTGCTGCTGGTGGTCGCGCTGACCAGGGAGTGCCACTCCCCTCTGCGCCTGCATCCCTGAACCCCGCCGGAATCCGCTGCTGCGGGTTCACTCCCCAGGCCTCATTCCGTATCATGCGGCGGCAATTTCCGCATAAAGCAGATCCATCAGCCAGAGACTGTCGGCCATGAGCAACCCCAGCGACCCCAGCCTCGAGGGCATCGAGCAGGTCCCCCTCAGCGAGTTCACCGAGAAGGCCTACCTGGACTACTCCATGTATGTCATCCTCGACCGCGCCCTGCCACACATCGGCGATGGCCTGAAACCGGTACAGCGGCGCATCGTCTACGCCATGTCGGAGCTGGGCCTGAGCGCCAGCGCCAAGTTCAAGAAGTCGGCCCGCACCGTGGGTGACGTGCTGGGCAAGTTCCACCCCCATGGCGATACCGCCTGCTACGAGGCGATGGTGCTGATGGCGCAGGGGTTCTCCTACCGCTACCCGCTGGTGGACGGGCAGGGCAATTGGGGTTCGCCGGACGACCCCAAGTCCTTCGCCGCCATGCGCTACACCGAGTCGCGCCTGACCGCCTACGCCCAGGTCCTGTTGCAGGAACTGGGGCAGGGCACGGTGGATTGGCAACCCAATTTCGATGGCACCCTCAAGGAGCCGGTGATGCTCCCGGCGCGCCTGCCCAACCTGCTGCTCAACGGCGCCTCGGGGATCGCGGTGGGCATGGCCACGGACATCCCGCCGCACAACCTGCGGGAGGTGGCCAGTGCCTGCGTGCACCTGCTGGAGCACCCCAAGGCGACCCTGGAGGAGTTGCTGGAGCGGATCCAGGGGCCGGACTACCCCACCGAGGCGGAGATTATCACCCCGCCGGAGGAGATCCATCGTCTCTATCGCACCGGTAACGGCTCGATCCGCATGCGCGCCAGCTACCAGCGGGAGCATGGCGACATCATCATCACCCATCTCCCCTATCAGGTCTCCGGGGCCCGGGTGCTGGAGCAGATCGCCCAGCAGATGCAGGCCAGGAAGCTGCCCATGGTGGAGGACCTGTGGGACGAGTCGGACCACGAAAACCCCACCCGCCTGGTGATCCTGCCCCGTTCCAACCGGGTGGACGTGGAGCGCCTGATGTCCCACCTGTTCGCCACCACCGACCTGGAGCGCAGCTACCGGGTCAACCTCAATATGATCGGCAGCAATGGGCGGCCGGCGGTCAAGGACCTGCTGAACCTGCTCCAGGAGTGGCTGGCGTTTCGCACCGAGACGGTGCGGCGGCGCCTGCAGTACCGCCTCGACCAGGTACTGGATCGCCTGCACATCCTCGAAGGCCTGATGATCGCCTACCTCAATATCGATGAGGTGATCGCCATCATCCGCTACGAGGAGGAGCCCAAGACGGAACTGATGAGCCGCTTTGGGCTGTCGGATCGACAGGCGGAGGCGATCCTCAATCTGCGCTTGCGCCACCTGGCCAGGCTGGAGGAGATCAAGATCCGCGGCGAACAAAAGGAGCTGGAGCAGGAGCGAGACAGCCTGCAGCGGACCCTCGGCTCCAAACAGCGGCTGCGCACCCTGATCCGCAAGGAGATCCAGGCCGACGCCGAGAAGTATGGCGACGCCCGCCGCTCGCCCATGGTCGCCCGCCCCCCGGCTCAGGCCCTGGACGAGACCGACCTGACCCCCAGTGAACCGGTTACCGTGGTGCTCTCGGAGAAGGGCTGGGCGCGCACCGCCAAGGGTCACGAGATCGACCCGGCCGGGCTCAACTACCGGGCCGGCGACGGCTACCTGGCCGCGGCTCACCTGCGCAGCAGCCAGGCGGCCATCTTCCTCGACTCTCTGGGGCGCAGCTACGCCTTGCAGGCCCGGGTGCTGCCCTCGGCGCGCAGTCAGGGTGAACCCCTCACCGGGCGCCTCAACCCCCCCGCCGGGGCGGTCTTCAGCGCGGTGCTGGGGGGCGAACCGGAGGAGCGCTACCTGTTGGCCTCGGATGCGGGCTACGGCTTCCGCGTCAGGCTGGCCGACATGCAGACCAAGAACAAGAGCGGCAAGGCCCTCCTGAAGCTGCCCAAGGGGGCGCGGGTGATGCCACCGGTGGCGCTGGGAGAGGTGGAGGGTGCGCGCCTGGTGGCGATCACCAATACCGGCCATATGCTGGTCTTCCCGGTCGCCGAACTGCCCGAGCTCAGCCGTGGCAAGGGCAACAAGATCATCGGCATCCCGCCCAAGCGAGTGGCCGCCCGGGAGGAGTTCCTGGCGGTCCTGGCGGTGGCGCCTGCAGGGGCCTCCCTGAAGGCCTTCTCCGGCAAGCGCCATATCACCCTCAAACCGGCGGATCTGGACGGCTACCAGGGTGAGCGGGGAAGGCGGGGCCGGAAACTGCCACGGGGCTTTCAGCGGGTCGAGCGGGTCGAGGTGGTGGCATAGTCCACCGTGTCCGGTTTGCGGTCCATCCTGGATTTTCCTGTATAATGCAAAGTTTGTCTTGCGCCCTGGCCGTCACCGAGATGGCCTGGGGTGCCGGTCATGCGAGAGTGGCGGAATTGGTAGACGCGCTGGATTTAGGTTCCAGTGGGGCAACCCGTGGGAGTTCGAGTCTCCCCTTTCGCACCAAACAGGGGCCTTGGGCGCGTGCGGCGTCCGGGATCGGATAGTCTGGGATATTCATTGCCAAGAACAGTAGAGCTGTCGGGAGAAAATTTGATGCAAGTTTCGGTGGAATCGGGGGAGGGTCTCGAGCGGCGCGTGACCGTGGCGCTGCCGGCGGAGCAGATCGAAGAGGCCGTCACCAAGCGCCTGAAGCAGATCGGCCGGACCGCCAGGATGGACGGTTTTCGCGCCGGCAAGGTGCCCCTGGGCGTGTTGCGCCGCCAGTATGGCGGGCAGGTGCTGCAGGAGGTCTACAGCGAGATGATCGAGTCCAGCTACCTTGAGGCGCTGCAGCAGGAGAAGCTGAACCCGGCCGGTCTGCCACGCATCGAGCCCAGTAAGGACGATGACGAGGGTGTGTTCAGCTATACCGCCACCCTGGAGGTGATGCCGGAGGTGCAGCTGCAGCCTCTTACCGGCACCCTCAAGCGGCCCAGTGCCGAGGTGACCGAGGCCGACATCGACGAGATGATCGAGAAGCTGCGCAAGCAGCACGCCAGTTGGCAGCCGGTGGAACGCGCGGCGGTGGAAGGGGATCAGCTCAAGATCGATTTCCAGGGGACCGTCGAGGGCGAGGAGTTCGAGGGGGGCAGTGCCAGCGACCTGTCGCTGGTGCTCGGCTCCAAGCGCATGATCGAGGGCTTCGAAGAGGGATTGCTGGGGGTGGTCAGGGAAGAGACGCGGACCCTGGAGCTGCAATTCCCCGACGATTACCAGGTGGAAGCACTGGCCGGTAAACCGGTAACGTTCCAGGTGCGGGTCACCGAGGTGGCAGAACAGCAGTTGCCGGAGGTCGACGAGGCCTTCGCCAAGGCGTTCGGCGCCAGCGAAGGGGTCGACGGGCTGCGCGAGGATATCCGCGAAAACATGCAGCGTGAGCTGCAACAGCGTATCTGGGCCAAGGTCAAGGGCCAGGCCATGGACCTGATCTACGACAGCAACCCGTTGGAGATCCCCTCCTCCCTGGTCGATGAGGAGATCGAGCAACTGCGTACCCAGACCCGCCGCCAGCTGGGACAGGGGGCGGGTTCCTTCGAGCTGCCCAAGGAGATGTTCAGCGACCAGGCCCGCCGCCGGGTGGCCCTGGGTCTGCTGGTTTCGGAGATCATCAAGCAGAACGGCATCGAGCTGGATGCCGAGCGGGTGCGCCGGGCCATCGAGGAGCACGCCTCCAGCTACGAGCATCCGGAGGAGGTGGTCAAGCACTACTACTCCAACCAGGAGCGACTGGCCAGCGTCCAGAATATCGTCATGGAGGATCAGGTGGTCGACTGGGTGCTGGAACAGGTGCAGGTGGAGGAGGAGCCGAGCAGCTTCGCGGCGCTTACCGCCCAGAGCTGATCCCGCTCGTATTCATGGCAACCCTCGATCATCCGGTGGATTGCGCAGACACATAGAGCGCACCCGTCTGGGGTGCCTAAAGGAAATCGAATTTATGACCGATACACGTTTTATGGGTGGAAGCGACGCACAGAATCTGGGTCTGGTACCGATCGTCGTCGAGCAGACCGCACGCGGCGAACGCTCTTTCGACATCTACTCCCGGCTGCTCAAGGAGCGGGTCATCTTCCTGGTGGGCCCGGTCGAGGACCATATGGCCAACCTGGTGGTGGCCCAGCTGCTGTTTCTGGAATCGGAGAACCCGGACAAGGACATCCACCTCTATATCAATTCGCCCGGCGGGGCAGTGACCGCCGGGTTGTCGATCTACGACACCATGCAGTTCATCCGCCCCGACGTGAGCACCCTGTGCATCGGCCAGGCGGCCAGCATGGGGGCCCTGTTGCTGACCGGCGGGGCCAAGGGCAAGCGCTACTGCCTACCCAACTCCCGCATGATGATCCATCAGCCGCTGGGGGGATTTCAGGGTCAGGCCACGGATATCGAGATCCACGCCAAGGAGATCCTGCTGCTGCGGGAGCGCCTGAACAACATCATGGCGCAACATACAGGCCAGTCGCTGGAACAGATCGGCCTGGACACGGAACGTGACAACTTCATGGGTGGTGAGGAGTCTGTGGAGTACGGCCTTATCGATCAAGTGCTTAGCTATCGAGATATCAAGGCGGGGGCATAACCTCAAGGGCTGGACGGTTGAAAACGGGGCGTTTGTGCCAATATGGTCATGAATGGTTCGAAACAGGGATCTTGCCATATAGATCCAGTTGGATATGATTGATATAGGGCCTGAGTCCTCGCGGGAGAGAGCAATATGAGCAGTGACAAGAATGGTAAGGGTGACGACGGGAAACTGTTGTATTGCTCTTTTTGCGGTAAGAGCCAACACGAGGTTCGCAAGCTGATTGCAGGCCCATCGGTCTTTATCTGCGACGAGTGCGTCGAACTCTGCAACGATATCATTCGTGAAGAGATGCAGGAGACGGGTGGCGAGAAGGGTGGCAGTCTGCCCAAGCCCCACGAGATCAACACCACCCTCGACCAGTACGTGATCGGCCAGACCCAGGCCAAGAAGGTCCTCTCGGTGGCGGTCTACAACCACTACAAGCGGTTGGAGAGCACCGGCAAGGAGAGCGACATCGAACTGGCCAAGTCCAATATCCTGCTGATCGGTCCCACCGGCTGCGGCAAGACCCTGCTGGCCGAGACCCTGGCGCGCCTGCTGAACGTGCCCTTCACCATCGCCGACGCCACCACCCTTACCGAGGCGGGGTACGTGGGCGAGGATGTGGAGAACATCATCCAGAAGTTGCTGCAGAAGTGCGACTACGACGTGGAGAAGGCCCAGACCGGTATCGTCTATATCGACGAGATCGACAAGATCTCGCGCAAGTCCGACAACCCCTCAATCACCCGGGACGTCTCGGGCGAGGGTGTCCAGCAGGCCCTGCTCAAGTTGATCGAGGGCACGGTGGCCTCGGTGCCGCCCCAGGGGGGGCGCAAACACCCGCAGCAGGAGTTCCTGCAGGTCGATACCTCGAATATCCTGTTCATCGTCGGCGGCGCCTTCGCTGGCCTGGAGAAGGTCATCAAGGACCGCTCCGAGAAGGGCGGTATCGGCTTCTCTGCCGAGGTGAGGAGCAAGGACGAAAGCCGTTCCGTGGGCGAGATCATCGTCGGCGTGGAGCCCGAGGACCTGATAAAATACGGACTGATTCCCGAATTCGTCGGCCGCTTGCCGGTGGTCGCCACGCTGCAGGAACTGGACGAGGAGTCCCTGGTGAAGATCCTCACCGAGCCGAAGAACGCCCTCACCAAGCAGTACAGCCGGCTGTTCGAGATGGAGGGTTGTGACTTGGAAATCCGTGAGGACGCCCTGCGCGCCATCGCCCTCAAGGCCATGGAGCGCAAGACCGGCGCCCGGGGGTTGCGCACCATCCTCGAGCAGGTGCTGCTCGACACCATGTACGATCTGCCCTCCATGGAGGAGGTCACGAAGGTGGTGGTGGATGGGGCGGTGATCGCCGGTGAGTCGGAACCATTGATGCTGTTCGAGAGTGGCGACAAACAGATCGCCGCTTCCGACTAGCGGTCCATCGCACACCGCGCCTGGCGGGGTGTACTGTTGCGTCCCTGGAGGATGAAGACCCGACGGATCGGGGGTTGAATTTCACCAGCCCCGCCCCAATAGATGACTTCAGGCCTCGATCCGCGGATCGAGTTTCATTGCAGACGGGACGCCACCCGAGCGAGAGCGGGTGTTCCCCCTACCCACCTTTTCACTTCCAGCCGACAACGAGCTGACAGGGGTTGCAGGGATCCATGGGATGACCCTGCCCGCCCCATACGAGGAACAGATACCATGGCCCATGAAGATACTAAGCCCGGCAACATCATCGAGTCACTGAACGTGGTTCCGGTCCTGCCACTGCGCGATGTGGTGGTCTATCCCCACATGGTGATCCCCCTGTTCGTCGGGAGGGACAAGTCGATCCAGGCATTGGATACGGCCATGCAGAGCAACAAGCAGATCCTGCTGGTGGCACAGAAGAGTGCTGATGTGGACGACCCCCAGGTCGGTGACATCTATCCCATCGGCACCCTCGCCAATATCCTGCAGCTGCTGAAACTGCCGGACGGTACCGTCAAGGTTCTGGTGGAAGGGGGTGAGCGGGCAAAGATCCTCCAGTTCGTCGATACGGAAGAGTGCTTCACCGCCCAGCTGGAGACCCTGGAGGACAGCATCGACCTCAACTAGCGCGAGACCGAGGTCCTGATTCGTTCCGCCACCAACCTCTTCGACCAGTACGTCAAGCTCAACAAGAAGGTCCCGCCGGAGGTCCTTACCTCCCTCTCCAGCATCGATGAACCGAGTCGCCTGGCGGATACCATCGCCGCACATATGTCTCTGAAACTGGAAGAGAAACAGCATGTGCTCGAGATTCCCAACGTGCGTGAGCGCCTGGAACATTTGATGGGCCTGATGGAGGGTGAAAACGATATCCTGCAGATGGAGAAGCGCATTCGCGGCCGGGTCAAACGGCAGATGGAGAAGAACCAGCGCGAGTACTATCTGAACGAGCAGATGAAGGCGATCCAGAAGGAGCTGGGGGAGATGGACGAGGCCCCCAACGAGATCGAGGAGCTGGCGAAGAAGATCGAGAGCGCCGGCATGACCAAGGAGGCCAAGGGCAAGGCCGAGACGGAACTCAACAAGCTCAAGCTGATGTCCCCCATGTCGGCGGAGGCCACCGTGGTGCGCAACTATATCGACACCCTGGTGGGGCTGCCGTGGAAGAAACGCAGCAAGATCCGCAACGACCTGGGCGCCGCCGAACAGGTCCTGGACGAGGATCACTATGGTCTGCAGAAGGTGAAGGAGCGGATACTCGAGTATCTCGCTGTGCAGCAGCGGGTACGCAAACTCAAGGGGCCGATCCTCTTCCTGGTGGGTCCGCCGGGTGTCGGCAAGACCTCCCTGGGCCAGTCCATCGCCCGCGCCACCAACCGCAAGTTCACCCGCATGGCCCTGGGCGGGGTGCGTGACGAGGCGGAGATCCGCGGCCATCGGCGCACCTATATCGGCGCCCTGCCGGGCAAGATCATCAGTAATCTGAGTAAGGTGAAGACCCGCAACCCCCTGTTCCTGCTCGACGAGATCGACAAAATGGCGATGGACTTCCGTGGCGATCCCGCCTCGGCACTGCTCGAGGTGCTCGATCCGGAACAGAACCACACCTTCAACGACCACTACCTGGAGGTCGACTTCGACCTCTCCGAGGTGATGTTCGTGGCCACCGCCAATACCCTGAACATCCCAGCCGCACTGCTTGACCGTATGGAGGTGATCCGCCTGTCGGGTTACACGGAGGACGAAAAGGTGCATATCGCGGAGCGCTATCTGGTGCCCAAGCAGAAGGAGAACAATGGTCTCAAGGCCGCAGAGCTGACCATCCGCGAGGCCGCCATCCGAGACATCGTGCGCTACTACACCCGCGAGGCGGGGGTGCGTAACCTGGAGCGCGAGATCGCCAAGATCTGCCGCAAGGTGGTCAAGGACGTAGTGCTGAAGAAGCCCGGTGGCAGCACCACGGTGACCCCCAAGCGGCTGGAGTACTACCTGGGGGTCAAGCGTTTCCGCTACGGCCGCGCCGAGGAACACGATCAGGTCGGTCAGGTGACCGGTCTCGCCTGGACCGAGGTGGGTGGGGAGCTGCTGCACATCGAGGCGGCATTGATGCCGGGCAAGGGGCGTCTGAGCCACACCGGTCAGCTCGGCGAGGTGATGCAGGAGTCGATCCAGGCCGCCATGACCGTGGTGCGCAGTCGTGCCGAGTCACTCGGGCTGGAGGACGATTTCTACCAGAAATACGACGTGCACATCCATGTGCCCGAGGGGGCCACGCCGAAGGACGGCCCCAGTGCGGGTGTCGGCATGTGCACCTCCCTGGTCTCCGCCCTGACCCGCATCCCGGTACGGGCGGACGTGGCGATGACCGGCGAGATCACCCTGCGTGGCGAGGTGCTGCCGATCGGTGGCCTGAAGGAGAAGCTGTTGGCCGCCCATCGCGGTGGGATCACCACCGTGATCATCCCGGAAGAGAACGAACGTGATCTGGTAGAGATCCCCAGGAACATCAAGCAGAACCTCAACATCATACCGGTGCGCTGGATCGACCAGGTGCTGGAGATCGCCCTGACTGAGATGCCAAAGCCCATGGCGGATAAAAAATCCGCTGCGGCGGTGACGGCGAAGACGGTGAAAAAGGGGGGGGCCACGGCCAAGAAGGGCGCGGGGATGATCAAGCATTGAGCGGCTGAAAAGATCGGGAACCGGTTGGCGTTGCTTGACAGGCCTACTGGCAGCCGGTATAAATTCTCGGGTTTCGGGCCGGCTGCAGGGGCGCCGATCAATATTTTTTGCCAGCATGCCATTCGCTGCTGGATTGACCAAAGGGGAAGAAACTTAATGAACAAGGCTGAATTGATTGAGGCAATGGCGGACAGTGCGGACATCTCCAAGGCCGCTGCCGCACGCGCATTCGATGGTATGGTGGAGGCCATCACGGGCGCCATGCAAGCGGGTGACCAGATCTCTCTGATAGGTTTCGGAACCTTCTCGGTGAAAGAACGCGCAGCACGCCAGGGCCGCAATCCAAAGACCGGTGAAACCATTCAGATCAAGGCCTCGAAGATCCCGTCGTTCAAGGCTGGTAAAGCCCTCAAGGATGCCGTAAACTAGCGCGCTTCTTTGGGGCGCTTAGCTCAGCTGGGAGAGCATCGCCCTTACAAGGCGAGGGTCGCAGGTTCGATCCCTGCAGCGCCCACCAAACCTGGAGCGGTAGTTCAGTTGGTTAGAATACCGGCCTGTCACGCCGGGGGTCGCGGGTTCGAGTCCCGTCCGCTCCGCCAATCTTTGAAGATCGAAACGGGGTATCACTTCTGATACCCCGTTTTTTTTGCTGATGCAAGGTAACGACTCGCCCATATTTGGTGGAAGCCTCTATGGCTGGGCTGTGGAGGACGTGTCTTTGGCAAGGATGCCAAGGCCAAACCTGCAGGGACACATTCACGGCCTCTTCCATAACAGACCACCCATAGAGGTCCGAGTCGCTACGATGCGAGAACTATAACGGGTTCACGAATATGTTGCAGAATATCAGGGATAAGGCCCAGGGGTGGATCGCCTGGGCCATCGTCATACTCATCAGCGTGCCCTTCGCCCTCTGGGGTATTCAGTCCTATCTCGGGATAGGTTCGGAGCCGGTGGTGGCCAGCGTCAACGGCCAGGAGATCACCCAACGCCAGCTCGATCAGCGCTACCAGAACTTTCGTCAGGAGTTGCGCCGGCAACTGGGCGCGGCCTATCGTCCCGAGTTGTTCAATGACCAGCGCATGCGCAAGGAGGTGCTCAAGCGCATGGTGCGCGAGGACGTGATCCTGCAAGCCTCCCACGACATGGGTCTGCGCAGCGGGGACCAGCTGGTGCGCGCCGCCATCATGAGTATCGATGCGTTCAAGAAGGACGGCCGCTTCGACCAGCAGCTCTATGAACGCGGAGTGCGGCTGCAGGGGCTGACGACCACGGGTTTCGAGGAACGGGTGCGCCGTATGCTGCTCTCCGATCAACTCTCCCAGGCGGTCCAGGGCAGCACCTTCATCACCGAGCATGAACTGGACGAGACCCTGCGACTCGAGAATCAGACCCGGGATCTGGCCTACTTCGTGATTCCGGCCAAGGACTTCGTGGATGATGGCGCTATCGATGCAGATACCATCAAGGCCTATTATGAGGCCCATCAGTCGAGCTTCCGTTCGCCCGAACAGGTCAAGCTGCAATACATCCTGCTCAATGCCACGACCGCTGGCAAGACCCTAAAGGTGGACGACGCGGCCCTGAGGGGCTTCTATAACAGCCATCAGGAGAAGTACGGGATCCCGGAACAGCGCCGCGCCAGCCATATCCTGATTCGCCTCGACAAGGACGCCAGCCCGGCCGCGGTAAAGGCGGCCAAGCAGAAATTGCTGGATCTGCGTCGGCGGGCCGAGCAGGGGGAGGACTTCGCCGAACTGGCGAAGGCCAATTCACAGGATCCGGGCTCTGCCGCCAAGGGGGGTGATCTGGGATTCTTCGGCAGGGGCCTGATGGACCCCGCCTTCGAGAAGGCCGCTTTTGCCCTCAAGCCCGGGGAGATCAGTGAACCGGTGCGCAGCCGCTTCGGTCTGCACCTGATCAAACTGAGCGACATCAAGCCCGGCCGCGTCAAGCCCTTTGAACAGGTCCGGGCGGAAGTGGAGAAGCAGTATCGCAAGAGCGAGGGGGAGAGGCGCTATTTCGAGATGGCGGAACGTCTCGCGGACCTCAGCTATGAAGATCCGAGCAGTCTCGACCCGGCCGCCAGCACCCTCAAACTCGAGATTCATGAGAGTGGCTGGATCGACCGCAACGGAAACGGAGGTGAGGGGGTGCTGCGCTCACCCAAGGTACTGGCGGCGGCCTTCAGCCCGGACGTGCTGGAAGAGCACAACAACAGCGAACTGATCGAGCTGGACCAGGAGCAGTCCTTGGTGCTGCGGGTGGTCGATCACAGAGAGGCCAGCATCAAGCCCCTGAAGGAAGTCAGGGAGCAGATCGTCAATACCATCCGCAGCGAGCGGGCGGCAAATAAGGCCAAGGCCGAGGCAGAGAGCCGGCTGGCCCGTCTGCGGGCAGGGGAGGAGCTGGCGAGCGTGGCGGGTGACTATCCCGTGACCCGGAGGAAAGGGGTCAAGCGCAGCGACCGGAGCCTGCCGCCGGTGCTGTTGAAGGCGGTCTTCCGCAGCCCCAGACCGGCAGCGGACAAACCGGTCCCCGGTATGGTGGCGATGCTGGGGGGAGACTACGGGCTGTTCGACCTGCTGGCGGTCAAGGACGGCAGTCTCGAGGGGATGGACCTCAAGCAGAAGCAGCAGCAGCGCGAGCAGTTGCGACGGCGCCTGGCCAAGGCCCAGTTCGACCACCTGGTGGCCGACCTGGAGGCCCACGCGGATATCAGCTACGAGACCCCGGTGGGGCAGAAGAAGTAGCCACTCCCCCGGCAGGCGCCGGTGCTCAGGCCATACCCAGGATGTGGTATCCCGAGTCCACGTAGAGCACGTCGCCGGTGACCCCGGAGGCGAGATCGGAGCAGAGGAAGGCGGCGGCGTTGCCGACTTCCTGGATGGTGACGTTGCGGCGCAGCGGGTTCTTCTTCTCGGCCTCGTCCAGCATGCTCTTGAAGTCCTTGATGCCGGACGCCGCCAGGGTGCGGATCGGTCCGGCGGAGACCGCATTGACGCGAATCCCCTCGGGGCCGAGGGAGTCGGCCATATAGCGCATGCTTGCCTCCAGGCTGGCCTTGGCCACCCCCATGACGTTGTAGTGGGGGACGGTGCGCACCGCCCCAAGGTAACTCATGGTCACCAGGGCCGCGTTGCGCCCCTGCATCATCGGCCGCCCGGCCTTGGCCAGGGCGGCGAAGCTGTAGGCGCTGATGTCGTGGGCAAGGGCAAAGCCCTCGCGGGTGAGGTTGTCGAGGTAGCCGCCCTCCAGGTGGTCGCGGGGGGCGAAGCCAACCGAATGGACGATGCCGTCCAGACCCTCCCAGCGCTCAGCCAGGGCCGCGAACAGGGCCTCGATCTGGGCATCGCTGGTGACGTCCAGGGGCAGCACGATCTCGGAGCCGAACTGCTCGGCGGCGGCATCGACCCGCTTTTTCAGTTTATCGGTCTGATAGGTGAAGGCGAGCTGCGCCCCTTCCCGGTGCATCGCCTCGGCGACCCCCCAGGCGATGGAGCGGCTGCTGGCAATGCCGACGATGAGAAAACGCTTGTCTTGTAGAAAACCCATGGAACAATTCCTTGGTGGTGTCGTCGTAAAGAAACGCGGATAATGCCAACTCCGCCGTAAAAACAAAAGGCTAAGTTACCGGAATTTCCCAGGATCGGAAAGAGCGGCCGTCCACCCTCGATGCATAGACTCATACCACTCCCTGCCTGGCTCACACCCCTATTCCTCCTCGCACTGCTGGCCGGCTGCGACGGTTCACCCTGGAACAGCCCCTACGCGGCCGCCGAGGAGGCGGGCCGGACCCTGCTCTACAGCTCCTTCTCCGAGCGGCCCAAACACCTGGATCCAGCCCGCTCCTACAGTTCCAACGAGTATGCCTTCATCGCCCAGATCTATGAGCCGCCGCTGCAGTACCACTTTCTCAAACGCCCCTATACCCTGGTGCCCCTGAGCGCGCTGAAGATGCCCCAGGTCACCTATCTCGACCGTCAGGGTCGGCCCCTGCCGGCGGATGCGCCGGTGGATGAGATCGCCTTCAGCGACTACCTGATCCAGATCCGCCCAGGGATTCGCTACCAGCCCCACCCCCTGTTCGCCCGCGATCAGACGGGCAACTACATCTACCACCAGTTGAGCGGGCCGCAACTGGAGAAGATCCACACCCTCGCCGACCTGCCGCAGACCGGCAGCCGTGAGCTGACCGCGGCAGACTATGTCTATCAGATCAAGCGCCTGGCCTTCCCCCGCTTTCACTGTCCCATCAGCGGGGTGATGAACGAATACATCGTCGGCTTCAAGGCGCTGGGCCAGCGTCTCAAGACCGAGGAGCAGCGCCTGCGCCGGCAGACCGGCCAGGAACGCCCCTATGTGGACCTGCGCGACTATGAGCTGAAGGGGGTCAAGCAGATCGATCGCTACCGCTACCGGATCCGTCTCAAGGGCAAGTACCCCCAGTTCCTCTACTGGATGGCGATGCCCTTCTTCGCCCCCATGCCCTGGGAGGCGGATCGCTTCTATGCCCAGCCTGGCCTGTGGAAGCGCAACATTAAGCTCGACTGGTATCCGGTGGGGACCGGTCCCTTCATGCTCACCGAGAACAACCCAAACCTGCGCATGGTGCTCTCGCGCAATCCCAACTTTCACGGTGAGGCCTACCCCCGCGAGGGTGAACCAGGGGACCGGGCCAAGGGGCTGTTGGACGATGCCGGGCGGCAGATGCCCTTCATCGACGCGGCCATCTACAGCCTGGAGAAGGAGAGCATCCCCTATTGGAACAAGTTTCTGCAGGGCTACTACGATACCTCCGGCATTTCTTCGGACAGCTTCGACCAGGCGGTGCAGTTCAATGACCAGGGGCAGGTGGGGCTGACTCCAGCGATGCGCGCCAAGGGGATCCAGCTGACCACCGCGGTACAGACATCCATCAGCTATTTCGGCTTCAACATGCGTGATCCGGTGGTGGGAGGGGATGGCGAACCGGCCCGCCTGCTGCGCCGCGCCATCTCCATCGCCGTCGACTACGAGGAGTTCATCTCCATCTTCGCCAACGGCCGGGGGGTGCCGGCCCAGGGGCCTATCCCTCCCGGTATCTTCGGCAACCGGCCGGGAGTGGCGGGGATCAACCCCTATGTCTACCGGGTGGTCGATGGCCGGGCACAACGGCGTCCGCTCAAGGAGGCGAAGGCGCTGCTCACCCGGGCGGGTTACCCGGATGGGCGCGACCCGCAGACCGGCAAGCCCCTGATTCTCTACTACGACGCGGTGGCCACCGGACCGGACGACAAGGCGCGCATGAACTGGTGGCGCAAGCAGTTCGCCAAGCTGGGGATCCAGCTGGTGGTGCGCAACACCGACTACAACCGTTTCCAGGAGAAGATCCGCAAGGGTACGGCGCAGCTGTTCAGCTGGGGCTGGAACGCCGACTACCCCGATCCGGAGAACTTCCTGTTCCTGCTCTACGGCCCCAACTCCAAGGTCGGCGGGGAGGGGGAGAACGCCTCCAACTATGCCAACCCGGAGTTCGACGCCCTGTTTACCCGCATGAAGAACATGGACAACGGCCCCGAGCGCCAGGCGATCATCGATCGCATGGTGGAGATCCTGCGCCGCGACGCCCCCTGTCTCTGGGGCTATCACCCCAAGGCCTTCTCCCTGCACCACGCCTGGTATCACAACGTCAAGCCCAACCTGATGGCCAACAACACCCTCAAGTACAAACGCATTGACACCGGCCTGCGGGCGGAGAAGCGCCGGGCCTGGAACCGGCCGGTGGTCTGGCCGCTGGTCACCCTTGGCGGGTTGTTGTTATTGTCGGTGATCCCGGCCTGGGTGACCTTCCGGCGGCGTGAGCGGAGCAGCGCCATATGATCGCCTATATCATTCGCCGTGGCCTCTACGCCATCCCGATCCTGATCGGCGTCAATGCCATCACCTTCCTGCTCTTCTTCGTGGTCAATTCGCCGGACGACATGGCGCGCATGAACCTGGGGATGAAACGGGTGACCCAGGAGGCGATCCAGGAGTGGAAGGCGGAGCGGGGCTACGACAAGCCGCTGCTCTACAACGCTCGGGAGCCGGGACTGGGGGCCTTCACGGATACCATCTTCTTTCAGAAGTCCCTGAAGCTGTTCCAGTTCGACTTCGGCCCCTCCGACAGCGGTCGGGATATCGGTTACGACATCTCCCAGCGCATGTGGCCCAGCCTCGCCATCGCCCTGCCGGTGCTGCTGGTGGGACTGGCGGTGAACATCAGCTTCGCGCTGCTGATCGCCTTCTTCCGCGCCACCTATATCGACCTCTGGGGGGTGGTGACCTGCGTGGTGATGATGTCCATCTCTACCCTCTTCTATATCATCGGCGGCCAGTACCTGGTGGGCAAGCTGTTCCATCTGGTGCCCATCTCCGGCTACGACACGGGACTGGGAGCGGTGAAGTTCCTCATCCTGCCGGTGGTCATTGGCATCATCGGTGGCATCGGCGCCGGCACCCGCTGGTATCGCACCCTGTTTCTCGAGGAGATCAACCGCGACTATGTCCGCACCGCCCGCGCCAAGGGGCTGAGCGAGCAGTGGGTGCTGTTCGGCCATGTCCTGCGCAATGCCTTGATCCCTATCCTCACCGGGGTGGTCTCGGTGCTGCCGCTGCTGTTTATGGGCAGCCTGATCACCGAGTCCTTCTTCGGCATCCCCGGGCTGGGCAGCTACACCATCGACGCCATCAACAACCAGGACTTCGCGATCGTCCGCTCCATGGTGTTTCTCGGCTCGGTGCTCTATATCATCGGCCTGCTGCTGACCGATATCTCCTACACCCTGGTGGATCCGCGGGTGCGCCTCTCATGATCCAGCCGGTGATCCTCTGGACCGATGCCCTGATCTTCCTGCTGCTGCTGTTGGCGCTGGGTTTCGCCCTCTTCGCCAGCCGCCGGGAGCATCTGCGCGCCCCCTGGCGTCAGGTCGCCCGCAGCCGGCTCGGTATGGGCTCGCTGGTGGTCCTGGCGCTCTATGTGGCGATCGGTCTGCTCGATTCCATACACTACCGGCCGGCGACCGATCCCGGCGGCCAGGTGGAGACGGCGGAGGTGCTGAGCCTGTTCGACTGGCTGGTGAGCCCCCTGCGGCGGCATCAGGAAAAGACCTATTCGGCCCCCCTGGCGACCCATCTCTACACCAAGGAGATCATCGAACTTCCGGACGGGCGGACCCGGCGCGCCTATCCCCGCCTCAAGTATGCCGGGGCCTATCTGAAGGATCCAGAACAGGAGCGGATGGGCGACCAGCTGCGCCTGGGCCTGCTGGGGCTGGGCCAGGGGCTGCTGCTGTGGGCCCTGCTGGCGCTGGCTCTGCTGGCGCTGCTGGCCCGTCGCCAGGGTCTGGCGCTGCGCAGCCAGTTCCTGCAGGTGCTCCATTTCCAGACCCGGGTGCCCTGGCGGACCCTGCTGACCACTCTCGGGGTGCTGCTGGCGATTGCCGGGGCGAGTGTCCAGCTGGGTACCCACTACCACCTGCTGGGCACCGACAAGGTGGGGCAGGATGTCTTCTATCAGGCCCTCAAGAGCATCCGCACCGGCCTGGTGATCGGCACCCTGACCACCCTGGTGATGCTGCCGGCGGCGATCCTGCTGGGGATCATGGCAGGTTACTTTCGCGGCTGGGTGGACGACATCATCCAGTACACCTACACCACCCTCAACTCCATCCCCGGGGTGCTGCTGATCGCCGCCGCGATCCTCATGATGCAGATCTACATGAGCAACCACGCGGACCAGTTCGCCAGCCTGACCGAGCGGGCCGACCTGCGCCTGCTGTTTCTCTGCATGATCCTCGGGGTCACCAGCTGGACCGGGCTCTGCCGGCTGCTACGGGGCGAGACCTTCAAACTCAGCGAGCTGGACTATGTGCAGGCCTCCCAGGCCTTCGGGGTGGGCCCGTTCACCATCATCGGCCGCCACATCCTGCCCAATGTGTTGCACATCGTGCTGATCACCCTGGTGCTTGACTTCAGCGGCCTGGTGCTGGCCGAGGCGGTCCTCTCCTATGTCAATATCGGGGTCGACCCGACCATGAACAGCTGGGGCAACATGATCAACGGGGCGCGCCTGGAGATGGCCCGGGAGCCCATCGTCTGGTGGTCCCTGGCGGCGGCGCTGGTGTTCATGTTCACCCTGGTGCTGGCGGCCAACCTCTTCTCCGACGTGGTGCGCGACGCCTTCGACCCGCGTCTGCGCAATAGCCGTTGAAGGATACTGCGATGCACGAAGCCCTGCTGCGAATCACTAATCTAAAGACCCGGCTCGGGGACGAGCGCCACCCGCTGCGGGTGGTGGACGGCCTGGATCTGACCATCCGCCGGGGCGAGACCTTCGCCCTGCTCGGGGAGTCGGGGTGCGGCAAGTCCATGACCGCCCTCTCCATGATGCGCCTGCTGCCGCCCTCGGGACGGGTCAGCGACGGTGACATCAGCCTCGCGGGGACCGAACTGCTGTGGCTCTCGGAGGTACAGATGCGCCAGGTGCGAGGCGGGCGCATGGGGATGATCTTCCAGGAGCCCATGACCTCGCTCAATCCGGTGCTGAAGATCGGTGAACAGATCGCCGAGGCGGTGCGTCTGCATGACCGCATCTCCGGGGCAGCGGTGGGCGAGCGGGTGGTGGAGCTGCTGACTGCGGTGGGCATCCCCGAACCTCACCGACGTGCCGGCGAATACCCACACCAACTCTCTGGCGGCATGAAGCAGCGGGTGATGATCGCCATGGCCCTGGCGGGGCGGCCTGAGCTGTTGATCGCCGACGAACCCACCACCGCCCTGGACGTGACCATTCAGGCCCAGGTGTTGAGGCTGCTCAAACGGCTGCAGCAGGAGACCGGCATGGCGATCCTGCTGATCACCCATGACCTGGGGGTGGTGGCGGAGACCGCCGACCGGCTGGCGGTAATGTACGCTGGGCAGATCGTGGAGACGGGGGAGGTGCGTGAGTTCTTTCGCGCCCCCAGACACCCCTACAGCCGCAAGTTGTTCGAGTCCCTGCCAGACAGCCGCAAGCGGGACAAACGCCTGGCGGTGATCAAGGGCAGCGTACCCTCCCTGGATCAGGAGTTCACCGGCTGCCGTTTTCTACAACGCTGTGAGGAGAGCGGTGAACGCTGCAGCCGGGAGATTCCCCCCTGGACTCAGCTCACGGAAGACCAGGGGGTGCGCTGCCTGCTCTATGGGGAGGAGCCGATGACCCCATCGGCCAGGGGGCCAGTGGAGGAGCAGGAACACCCCGCGCAGGAGACTCGAACGAGACCCGGCCGCTCCCTCGAGGCGCCAGGGCCGCTGCTGCAGGTGGTTGGACTGAAGGTCCATTTTCCGATCCACAAGGGGGTCTTCCGGCGCGTGGTGGGCCATGTGCGGGCGGTGGATGGCCTAGACATGCAGATCCCCAGGGGCCATACCCTGGCCCTGGTGGGGGAGTCGGGCTGTGGCAAGACCACCGTGGGCAAGGCGATCCTGCAATTGATCCGACCCAGCGCGGGTAGCGTGCGGCTCGAAGGCGATGAACTGACCCGGCTCAAGAGGGAGGCCCTGCGCCGCCGCCGGGGGGATATGCAGATCATCTTTCAGGACCCCATGTCGTCGATGAATCCACGCATGCTGGTGGGCCATATCGTCGCCGAAGGGATGCAGGCCCAGCGCATGGGCACCCGGGCCCAGCGCAGCTGGCGGGTCAACGAGCTGCTCGAACAGGTGGGTCTCCCGGCAGAGGTGGCCGGGCGCTACCCCCATGAGTTTTCCGGCGGTCAGCGCCAGCGCATCTGTGTGGCGCGGGCCCTGGCGGTGCAGCCCAAGCTGGTGATCTGCGACGAGCCCACCAGCGCCCTGGATGTCTCGGTACAGGCGCAGATCCTCAATCTGCTCAAGGGGCTGCAAGGCAAGCTCGGGCTCTCCTACCTGTTCATTACCCACAACATCTCGGTGGTGGCCTACATGGCGGACGCGGTGGCGGTGATGTATCTCGGGCGCATCGTCGAACAGGGTCGGGTGGAGGAGGTGCTGGAGCGGCCCGCCCACCCCTATACCCAGGCCCTGCTGTCGGCGGTGCCGGTGCCCGACCCCAGCCAGCGGCGCGAGATCATCCAGCTGGAGGGGGACATGCCTTCACCTTCGGACCCACCCAGCGGCTGCTATTTCCATCTCCGCTGTCCCCAGGCCATGGCCCGATGTCGCCAGGCCTATCCGCCACAGTCGGAGCTGAGCGGGAGCCATCGGGCCAGTTGCTGGCTGTTGGATGCATCTTAGCCGGCCGGGTTGTTCCTGGCTCCCGGGCTGGTGAGATAGGCGGCTGCGGGCTTGGCTCTGGCATCCTTGCCAAAGACACATCCCCTACAGCCCACCGAGAAGGGCAGGTAGAGTGACGTTGCGGGTAACTACTCGCCCCTTCTGATATCGGCGCTGCTTCCGAAAAGGTATGCAGTGAGTAGTTACCGTTGCGGTTTAAAACTCCACACCCTGTTCGGCCTTGATGCCCTGCTCGAAGGCGTGCTTGAGGGCCCTCATCTCGGTTGCCGTGTCCGCCACATCGATGATTTCCGGCGGGGCATCGCGGCCGGTGAGGATCAGATGCATCCAGGGCGGCTTCTCCCGGCGGATGAAGTCGGCCACCTCCGCACCGCTGAGCCAGCCGTAGCTGCAGCAGTAGTTGATCTCGTCCAGCACCACCAGGTCGTAGCTGCCGGAACGGATCCGCTCCTGGGAGAAGCGCCAGATCTCCCGGCTGGTGGCGCGGTCCTGTTCCGGGTCTTGGGTGTCCCAGGTGAAACCGTCCCCCAGGGCGTGCCAGTCGATATTCTCGAAACGGCCGGCCGCCTGTTGCTCCCCGGTCTTCCACTGGCCCTTGATGAACTGGATGACGCACGCCCGCAGGCCCCAGCCGGCGGCCCGGAAGACCACGCCGAAGGCGCTGGAGGACTTGCCCTTGCCCTCCCCGGTGTGGACCAGGGTGATGCCCCGCCGCCGCGCTCGCTGCTTCATCGTCATCGTCACATCAGCCGCGCCGCTTTTTGGCGTCGGCTGGATGGGCTTGTTATGCGATGTTCTTCAAGCGATTGGCTAGATCGTGGCCACGGATCGCCGGCGGTAGGG
>Ga0114931_10001799_pt1 | contig 27263 bp, 25 predicted proteins | sample 2SBtaG_FD_89579 | JGI IMG/M metagenome (GOLD analysis project Ga0114931, IMG submission 89579) | Deep subsurface microbial communities from Kolumbo volcano to uncover new lineages of life (NeLLi) - 2SBTROV14_V59a metaG | ecosystem: Environmental > Aquatic > Marine > Volcanic | place: Kolumbo... | reverse complement strand
TATCGATGCTGTTGCCCAGGATCTCGTCGGCCTTGACCGGCAGCAGATGCTCGAGCTTGCGCAGGGTCTCCATGCTCAAGGGGTTCAGGTAGTTGACCTTGAGATCCTCGGCGTCGCAGGTGATCACGTTGATCGGCATGTTCTCGACCATCTGCTGGCGCTCGTACGCCTTGGCCACCGCCTCGCGAAGATGGTCGAGGGCGCGGACCATGTCGCCGATCTCGCCGCCCATGCTCGTATCCAGATCGACGTCGGTATCGCCTTCCGTGAGTCTCGCCAACACGCCATTGATGTCCGCGACCGGCTTGAGCACGCGGGAACGGACGAACCAGGTGAAGCCCATGATGAGGACGGCGAGAAGCACGCCGACGAAAACCCCCACCTCCTCGACGAAGAGCGAGACTTCATTGACTCCGGCGTAGATCGAAGTCTTGCTCTGCTCGCGGGCATCATCGATCATGGCGTTAAGGGTCGCGAGGCCCTCGATGAGCGGCTTGTCGTTGATCTTGACGGCTTGGTCGATCTCGGCCGCCGTGCGCCCCATGCGTGCCATCTCGACGATGCGATCGACGGCATCGGCATACTTCGTGATCACGCCGTCGATCGCGGCGATCGCGGCTTTCTCGCTTGCATCCACGCCGATCGCCTCATAGGCGCGCAGGTCCTCGCGCGCCGCGGTGATTCCCGCCCGGATCTTGGCGATGCGCGGGGTATCCTGGCGCAGCACGAAGTTCTTGAAGTTGTGAACCATGCCGCCAAAGTCGATCCGGCTGCGAAGATCGCCCAGGATCTCCTCCTTCGCGGCGACCTCCTTGTCGAATCGCTCCCAGGCATTCCGGATTCCACCGACATCCTTGACCGTGACGAAGGACGTCGCCGTGACGAGCGCACCGATCACGATCGATAACACGATGACCACCGTGCCGAGCGTCTTGAGCTTCGTGTCGGCAAACATCTTTGCTATGCGTTTCATTGACTTCGTACCTTTGAGAAATTGCGATTCGTTGCGAGCGGTTCTCGTTTCACGGCGGAGAATCATGACGATTTTCGATTCTCCGGAGCGGCGTATTTTTAACGTCAATTCTAAAAACTATGTAAATTAAGTAGTTGTAGTGATAATTTTTCATATTCTTACCTGCGCACGCAGCCATGCAATCGAGTCGGCGACATGCCGTCCGATCGCCGAACCCGGCGACCGCGCGACAAGCCACGACGGAAAGGGGTGGGAAAAGCGATAATCCAAAGTCGAACGGGCGCGCATGACCTCTCCACCGCGTCCCATGGGAGACGTCGTTCGAGAAGTCCGCGATGCCGGTTAGGGCGGCGTTTCTTGGTTATCGTTGCCGCGCATTAAGCGTGGACGGCGCTTAAAAAATGGTTAACCCGCGCGGGAATGAATTCGGGGCGCAGCGACCCGGAGCGCCCGCTCCGGGAATCACGCCGGGTCGCGGCGCAGGGGCTGGCACATGCAGTGCACGCCGCCGCCGCCGAGCGTGAACATCGACATATCGGGATCGTAGACCTCGAAGCCGAGGGCGCGCAGCCGCGCGTTCAGATCGGTCGAGGCGGCGGTGGACAGGATCCGGTCATCGCCGAGGGCGACGACGTTGCATCCGAGCGCCATGGTGTCGCGATAGCTCACCGGCACGATCTCGATCCCCTTGGCCTTGAGCCAGTCGAGCACGTCGTCCTCGATGGTGTCGAGACAGACCGCGGCGAGCTTGGGCGCGAGCATGCAGACCATCAGGTCGATATGGACGTAATGCTCGGCGATCGGCGCGAGGCGCACCTCCCAGCCCTTGGCCTCCATCCAGCCCGCGACCTGGCGCGCGGCGGGCTCCTGGGTGCGCTCGCCGCAATAGCCGATCAGCACGCAGCCGGGCTCGATCACGTCGAAGTCGCCGCCCTCGAACGAGGCCGCCGTGACCATGTTGAAGATCGGAATGCCGGCGTTCCGGTAAAAGCGGATCACGGGCGCGTACTCGCCGCGCCGCCACCACTGGTTCATCTGCGTGACCACGCCGCCATGGGGCGTCATGAAGTTGGAATCGCGGGCATAGACCTGGTAGGGCAGCGCTTCCTCGGGTTCGAGGAAGTGGCAAGTGACGCCTGCGTCCTCGTAGGCCTGGACCATCTCGCGATGCTGCGCCATGGCGCGCTGGCGATCGAAGGCCGCGCCCGAGCGCAAGGTCGCCTTGGAGATCGAGCTCGTCGGCAGCCAGCGGAAGTAATCGGGCCGGCAGAGAAGCACGTCGCGGAGCTTGCCGTATTCCGAATTGACGCCCCAGTCCCGGGTGGTTTCGGCCGCGTTCGTCTCGCTCATGATCCCCTCTCGCGACGGATGGCAAATGCTGCGCGCCACGCTATCATCGCCCGCGCCCGCGCGCTAGAGAAGGAGACGCCGGGCGAGGATGGCAAGGGGCCGCGACGACGGGCCGGATCGGGGAGAGAGAGACCATGACCACCAACAGAACCTGCGGCGAGGCGCTGGCCGCGCTCATCGAGGCCCATGGCGTCGATACGGTTTTCGGTATTCCCGGCGTGCATACGCTCGAACTCTACAAGGGGATCGCCGCGACCGGCCTGCGCCACGTCCTTCCGCGCCACGAGCAAGGGGCGGGCTTCATGGCCGACGGCTACGCCCGCGCCTCGGGCCGGCCGGGGGTCTGCTTCCTGATCACGGGGCCCGGGGTGACCAACGCCGCGACCGCGATCGGCCAGGCGTACTCCGATTCGGTGCCGATACTCGTGCTCTCGAGCGTCAACGCGACCCGCGACCTCGGCATGGGCCGCGGACGGCTGCACGAGATCACCTCGCAAGAAGCCGTGACCCGGCCGCTGACCGCCTTCAACGCCACCGCCTTCGGCGCCGACGAGGTGCCGGGGCTGGTCGCGCGCGCCTTCGCGACCTTCCGCGCCCAACGCCCGCGCCCGGTCCATATCGCGCTGCCGCTCGACGTGATGCGGATGCCGGCGAGCTTCGAGGCCCGCGCCGCCGCCATCGCCGCCCCACCCGTCCCCGACAACGAAGCGATCGCCGCCGCCGCCGCGCGACTCGCGAAGGCCACCCGCCCGGTGATCGTCGCCGGCGGCGGCACGATCGATTGCGCCTCCGAGCTCGCCGCCTTCGTCGAGGCGCTCGCGGCGCCGGTCCTGCTCACCAACGCGGCGAAGGGGGTCATCCCGCGCGACCATCCGCTCTGCGCGGGCGGCACGCTCACGACCGCGCCCGCCCAGGCGATGATCGCGGCGGCGGATGTGGTCGTCGCCGTCGGCACCGAGCTGTCGGAGACCGATTCCTGGGTCGAGCGGCTGCCGATCGCGGGATCGCTGATCCGGATCGATATCGATCCCGCCTCGCTCCAGCGCGACTACCCGGCCGAGGTCGCGATTCTGGGCGACGCCGGGCATGCGCTCGCGGCCCTGACCGTGGCGCTCGCCGGCGCGACACGCTCCGCGCCCCCGCATGAAGCCGTGGCGGCGGCGCGCGCCGCTCCCGGGATCGAGCCGAGCCCGCTTCGGCGCAAGCATATCGCGGTGCTCGACGCCCTGCGCGCGGCGCTTCCCGACGACGGGATCGTGGTGTCCGACATGACCCAGATCGCCTATACGGGCGGCGCCTATTTCCCATGCGCGCGGCCGCGAAGCTGGTTCCATCCGAGCGGGTTCGGCACGCTGGGCTACGCGCTTCCGGCGGCGATCGGCGCCAAGCTCGGCGCGCCCGAGCGCCCGGTCGTCTGCGTGGCGGGCGACGGCGGCTTCCTGTTCACGGTCGAGGAGATCGGCGTCGCGGTCGAGCTCGGCCTGCCGATGCCGATCCTGCTCTGGAACAACGACGGTCTCGGCCAGATCCGAGACGACATGATCGCCAAGGGCATTCCCGAGATCGGCGTGAGCCCCCGGAACCCGGACTACCTCGCGCTCGCCCGCGCCTTCGGCGCCCGCGCGACCCGCCCCGACAGCCTCGCCGCCTTCGGCCAAGCGATCACCGAGGCGCTCGCCGCCGACGGCCCGACGCTGATCGAGATGCGCCAGGACGCCCCCTTCCTGCCCTGAGCCTCAAAGGGCCGCGTGACGTTTGAACGCCCGGCGGACAAAACGACCCCCGCCATCAATCGCGCCAGGACGGGTCCTCGTGGTCGAGCAGGCGGAGCAGCGCGCCCCAGGGAGAAACCTCGCCCCCCGCCTCGTACTGGCGGGCGGTGCGCTCGCGGACCTCGGGCGAAGGGCGCAGGAGCGTGGCGCCCGTCGCCTGGGCGTCGATCTGGACCTTGCAGGCCATCTCGAGGAAATAGTTGGTGACGAACGCCTCGGCGACGCTCGCGCCGACCGTCAGCAGCCCGTGGTTGCGGAGAATCATGGCGCCATGCGGGCCGAGATCGGCGACCAGCCGGCGGCGCTCGTCGAGGTCGCAGGCGATCCCCTCGTAGTCGTGATAGCCGATCCGGTCGTGGAACTTGAGCGCGTGCTGGCTGATCGGCAAAAGCCCGCAGGCGAGCGTCGAAACCGCGATGCCCGCGCGCGTGTGGGTGTGCAGCACGCAGTTCACGTCCGCGCGCGCGGCGAGCACCGCGCTGTGGATGACGAACCCCGCGCGGTTGACCGGCCAATCGCTCTCCCCCGCCGGATTGCCGTCGCGATCGACGCGCACCAGGCTCGACGCGGTGATTTCGTCGAAGGCGAGGCCGTAGGGATTGAGCAGAAAATGCCCTTCGCCGCCCGGCAACCGCGCCGAGACATGAGTGTAGATCAGATCGGTCATGCCGAAGCGGTGCAGGAGCCGGTAGCAGGCGGCGAGCTGGACCCGGATCTCGCGCTCGGACGTGGGATGGTCGGGCGACGCCTGGTCGCGTGTCGCGCTCGCCGTCGTGCTCATCGGTCGCTTTTCTCCGTGGTTTCCGAACCTCGGCATGGTGGCACGGGCACGGAGTCGCCCACAAGGCCGGAGAGCCGTTTCCGGCGGCCGACCGAGCATCCCATCGCCACCAGGAAGATCGCGCGCGGCTTCGGGACCGTAACTCACTGTAAGGGTTAGTAAATTCGTATAATCGCCTGAAAAACCCGGCGTTGCCTGCTCCATCCTATTCCGCGATAATGATTGGATGTTGCCATGCGTGGCGCGGGAGGGATCGGTTGCGATCGCCGAGCGACGATCAAACGAACGGCGGGACGGGCGGCAAGGCGGACGCGCCACCAACTCCACGATGGCGGGGCGTTTCGCTCGCCGTCGCGCTCGTCGCCGCGACGATGTTGTCGCACGCCGCCCCGGCGAGCGTCGTCGTTCCCGACTCCCTGCGGGCCACCGAGGCGACCTCCCGGTCGTCCCTCCCTTCCCCATTGTCCGATGACGCGCGCGGGGCGCGTGAAGCGTCTTCCCCGGCGCGCGGCGAGATCGTCATCGGTCTCGACCCCGTGGACGGCGAAACGGCGGTGAGCGACGCGGCGCTGCTCGACGACGCCGCCCTTTCGGCGTTGCGGCCGCAAGCGTTCGATCCGTTCGCAATCGAGGGCGACGACGGCTCGCCGCTCGCCGTTTCGATCGTCGACGCGAGCGGCATCCGTCGCGCGGCGGCCCCGGTCCGCTACTCCGCGCCAACGGTGGGCATTCGCCGGCCGAGCGGTCGAGCGGGGCTGCGCGGACTTCTCGCGCAGTACGTCAACATCATTCCCACGCAAGCCCGCGCGGCGGCGAGCCGCGCCGAACCGGCCGAGCGCGCGCCCAATGACGATGCCGGCGAGGGCGCGTCGCCCGGCGGTGGCGGCGATCTGGTCGCCGAACGGGTCAGCGAGACGGTCTCCGACTGGCTCGGCCATGTCTTTCGCCCCACCGCCGGGATCGAGGGACTCGTCAGCTTCTCGGTGGTCGGGTTCGGGAACTTCGCGATCGTCGCCAGCGAGGACAGCCGACGCATCGGCGTCATGGATCTCAACTCGGGTCGAGTCATGACCGTGTCGACCAGCCATGCCGGCGTCCGCCCCGGCGGCACGGTCATGATCGAGCGCAAGGCATCGGGAAACCAGAGGCCCCGGCGCACGCGCGCCACCCGCTTCTCCGACGTGATCGGCGCGATCGTCGCCTTTCTCTACGAGTTCGTCACGAGCCCCTTGAAGATGAGCTTCACCATCCTGGCTTTGATCGCCTGGGGCGTGTGGCGCGCGAGCGCGTCGCGCGTCTGAGGGCGCGCCGGGCGCCGCCCTCGCCGAAACACCAAATACGCTATAATCCGATCATGGACGGGAACATGAGCGGGGGCATGAATGGGGGTGGCTGGCGCCGGGGACTGTTGCCTCGGGCACGGCTCGCGGCGCTCAATCGGCGCGCGGACGCGCGCGGCGCGGCGCAGCTCGGCATCCATGGCGCGAGCCTCGCGCTCACCGGCGTCGCCGTCGGGCAAGCGGTGGGAAGCGCCTGGCTGATCCCGGCCATGGCGCTTCACGGGGTGGTTCTCGTCTTCCTGTTCGCGTCGCTGCACGAGGCGATCCACGCGACCGCCTTCCGCCGGCGCGGCTTCAACCGCGCGCTCGCCTGGGGCGCGGGCGCGGTTCTCGTCCTGCCGCCGGCCTATTTCCGCGCCTTTCATTTCGCCCATCATCGCTGGACCCAGAACCCGACCCGCGATCCCGAGCTCGCGCGGCCCAAGCCCGGAACGCTCGGCGCCTATCTCGCGACCGTCTCGGGCCTGCCCTACTGGCGCGAGCGGATCGTCACCACGCTCGCCCATGCGCTTGGCCGGTTCGAGCCGACCGACTTCCTTCCTCCCTCGGCGCGCGGGCGGATCGTCGCCGAGGCGCGGTGGCTTTGGGCCGTCTATGCCGGGATCGCATTCGCCGCCCTCGCGGCGCGCTCCTGGGCGCCGGTGATTTTCTGGCTGGCGCCCGTCGTCCTCGGCCAGCCGGCGTTGCGCCTGTTTCTGCTCGCCGAGCATACCGGCCGACCGCTGGTCGGCGACATGCTCGCCAACGGCCGCACGACCCGGACCAACGCGGTTCTGCGGCGGCTCGCCTGGAACATGCCCTATCACGTCGAGCACCACGCCTTCCCCTCGGTGCCGTTCCACGCGCTGCCGGCGCTGCACCGCGAGATCGCGCAGCGCATCGCCTGCGTCGCGCCGGGATACCGCGCGGTCCATGCCGAGATCCTGCGCGGTCTGCGCCGCTCGTCCGGATAACGATAACCTTTGACTGGCCGCCGGCGCGCGTCGATCATGGCGACGACATGCTTGCACCGCGCCGGCAGCTTGCGATCGCGTTCGCCGTTGCGCTGCGCGGCGCCATGGCGGCCGCCCAGCCAGCGACGGTCGCGGGCGTGACCTTCAGCGACGAGCGCGGCGGGTTTGTCGTTCTCGACGCCTCGGGTGGCGGCACGCTCGCCGACCCTTTCGTCGTCGTCGAGGAAATCCACGGCCCCGGCGCGGCCGTCCTCGTCATCCGGGGCGTTACCGACGATCTCGGGAACCGGGTCGGCACCTACCATCCAACGGGCTTCGCGCTGCGCAAGATCGTCACCAACCGCACGGATGCGACCTGGACCTTTGTTGAGTTCGAATTGCAGCAGGAATTGGGCGTCGCCAGCGATACCTTCGACGGGTTGTCGTTCGGCCAGGGCGCGCGGTCCGGGCGGCCCTTCCTCTCGGACCGCTTCGCGGTCGCGGCGGAAATCAGCGAGCCATTGGACTATATCAGTTTCCAGGACGGGATCGTCGCGCCCGGCGAAACCGTCGTCTTCAACGTGATCATCACGGATACGACTCCGGTGCCCGTTTTCTACCTGATCCAACGCCCCAACCAACCGCTCGCCCGCGACGCGGGGAGATCCTTCGCCATGGGCATGCGCCAGCCCGAGCGGCCATGATCCGCCGCCTGCGCCTCGCCTCGGGCCTGGTCCTGTTCGTCTACGCCACGAGCCATTTCGCGAACCATGCGCTCGGCCTGTTCTCGCTCGACGCGATGGAGGACGGCCGCGCCGTCTTTCTCGCGGTCTGGCGCAACCCACTGGGAACGACGATCCTCTATGGCGCCTTCGCGTTGCACATCCTGCTTGTCCTGTGGACGATCTTCGAGCGCCGCAGCCTGCGCATGAGCCGGGGCGAGGCGGTCCAGCTCGCGATCGGAATTGCGATCCCCTTCTTCCTGCTCGAGCACGTCATCGGCACGCGCTACATGGACGTCGCCTTCAACGTGGAGGACAGCTACGCCTACGTGCTGCTGGTGCTGTGGTCGTTCGCGCCCGAGATCGGCGTCCGCCAAGCGCTGCTGTTGGTCGCCGTCTGGGCACATGGCTGCATGGGGATGCATTACTGGCTTCGGTTGCGGCCCTGGTATCCGCGCGTCGCGCCCTTCTTGTACGCGGGCGCGATCCTCGTGCCGGCGCTCGCGCTTCTCGGCTTCGCCGACGCCGGCCAGGAGGTCGTTCGCCGCTTCGCCGACCCGGACGACCTCGCCGCCCTGCTCGCGGACCTGTGCTTCCCGAACGACGCGGCGATCGCCGAGGCCGGACGCCTGCTCGCCTGGTCGCGGGGCGGTTTCGTCGCGCTGGTCGCGGCGGCGTTTCTCGCCCGCGTCGGGCGCGATCTCGTCGAGCGCCGCCAGGGCGTGTTCGAGGTCGTCTACCCGAGTGGCAAGCGGGTGCGCGGGCATCCCGGCATGACGATCCTGGAGGTAAGCCGCGACGCGGGCATTCCGCACGCCTCGGTCTGTGGCGGACGCGGACGCTGCTCGACCTGTCGGGTGCGAATAGGCGCGGGCCTCGACGCGCTGCCGCCGCCGTCGCCCGAGGAGGCGCGCGTGCTCGCTCGCGTCGGCGCCGCGCCCAACCTGCGGCTCGCCTGCCAGACCCGGCCGCGACACGATGTCTCGGTGACGCCCCTCCTCCGGCCCGGCGTCGGCCCGCGCGCCGGCCTGGCGCGCGCCGACTATCTTCAAGGCAGCGAGCGCGAGATCGCGATCCTGTTCGCCGACATGCGCGCCTTCACCGCGCTCTCCGAGCACAAGCTGCCCTGTGACGTGGTGTTCCTGCTCAATCGCTACTTCCGCGCCCTTGGCGAGGCGATCGAGGGCGCCGGGGGGCACCTCGACAAGTTCATCGGCGACGGGGTGATGGCCTTGTTCGGGCTTTCCGGCGACCCGGCCGAGGGCTGCCGGCGGGCGCTGGCCGCGTCCCGCGCGATGGCCGCCGCGATCGAGACCCTCAACGACGGCCTCGCGGACGAGCTCGACGCGCCCTTGCGGATCGGCATCGGCCTCCATGTCGGCGAGGCGATCGTCGGCGAGATGGGCTATGCGCGCGCGACCTCGGTCACCGCGATCGGCGACGCGGTCAACACGGCGAGCCGGCTCGAGGGACTGACCCGCGACTTCGACTGCCAGCTCGTGGTCTCGGAGCGCGTCGCCGAGCGCGCCGGCGTTTCGCTCGACGGCTTCCCGAGCGAGCGCATCGAGATCCGCGGGCGGAGCGAGCCGCTTTGCGTGCGCCGCGTCGCCGACGCCCGCGCGCTTCCCGAGGCGGGGCGTTCCGCATGACCGGCGAAGCCGCGCCACCGCTCGCGACGTCGCGCGAAGGCGGTCGCCTGACCGTCGCGCTCGCCGGCGACTGGCGCGTCGACGCGGTGGGGCGGCACGCACCCGCGCTCGCCGCCGTCGCGCCGGGCGGGGCGCGCGCGGTCGAATTCGATCTTCGCGGCCTCGGCGCGCTCGACACCGCGGGCGCCTGGCTCATCCACCGCGCCGCCGCGCGCCTGCGCGAGGCTGGGTGCCGGGTCCGCATCGTGCGCGCGGCGCCCGATCACGCGGCGCTCATCGACCTGGTGGGACGCAACGACCGGACGCGCGCCCCCCGCCCGGCACGCCCCGGACCGATCGTCGCGATCGTCGCGCGCACCGGCGCGGCGACCATCGAGATAGGGCTAATCGCCGCGCGCATGATCGCCTTCCTCGGCCTCGCGACGATCGCCGCGCTCCGCGTGCTCGGCCATCCCCGGCGCATGCGCTGGATCGCCCTGGTGAGCCACATGGAGCGCGCCGGGCTCGACGCGCTACCGATCGTCGGGTTGATCTCTCTGCTCATCGGCCTGGTGCTCGCCTACCAGGGCGCCGAGCATCTTCAACGCTTCGGCGCCCAGGTCTTCGTCGTCAATCTGGTCGGCATTTCGGTTCTGCGCGAGATCGGCATCCTGCTGACCGCGATCGTCGTCGCCGGGCGCTCGGGCAGCGCGTTCACCGCCGCGATCGGCTCGATGAAGGTGCGCGAGGAGATCGACGCCATGCGCACGCTGGGCCTCGACCCGATCGAGGTGCTGGTGCTGCCGCGCGTGATCGCGCTGGTGCTGACGCTGCCGCTTCTCACCTTCCTCGCCGACATGCTGGGGCTCGTGGGCGGCGGGCTGATGGTCTGGGCGGAGCTCGACATCACGCCCGATCAGTACATCGAGCGGCTCGGGGAAGCGATCCCGATTTGGTCGTTCTGGGTCGGCATGATCAAGGCGCCGATCTTCGCCTTTCTCATCGCCATGGTCGGCTGCTTCGAGGGGCTCGCCGTCGCCGGCAGCGCCGAGAGCGTGGGGCGCCACACGACCAAGGCGGTGGTCGAGGCGATCTTCCTGGTCATCGTGGTCGACGCCGCGCTGTCGGTCCTGTTTTCCTATCTGGGCATCTGATGGCGAAGTCCGGGAACCGTGCCGACGAACGCGCCCCGGTGATCCGGGTGCGCGGGTTGGTCAACCGATTCGGCGCGCAGGTGGTTCACGACGGGCTCGATCTCGACGTGTGGGCGGGCGAGGTTCTCGGCGTGGTCGGCGGCTCGGGGTCGGGCAAGTCGGTGCTGCTGCGGACCATCGTCGGGCTCAACCGGCCGGCGGCGGGGACGATCGAGGTGATGGGCCACGACATCCCGCGCGCCGGCGCGGCCGAGCGCCGCGCGATCGAGCGCCGCTGGGGTGTCCTGTTTCAGGATGGGGCGCTGTTCAGCTCGCTCACCGTGGCGCAGAACGTGATGGTGCCGCTGCGCGAGCACGCGCGCGTCGGGGCGGAACTCGCCGAGGAACTCGACGCGATCAAGATCGCCATGGTCGGCCTGCCGCCCGAGGCCGCCGACAAGTACCCATCCGAGCTGTCGGGCGGGATGCGCAAGCGCGCCGGGCTCGCGCGCGCGCTGGCGCTCGACCCCGAGATCCTGTTTCTCGACGAGCCGACCGCGGGGCTCGACCCGGTCGGCGCGGCGGCGTTCGACGACTTGATCGGCGAGTTGCAACGCCGTCTGCGCCTGACGGTGTTCATGGTCACGCATGACCTGGACAGCCTATGGGCGATCTGCGACCGTATAGCCGTGCTCGCGGATAAAAAGCTGCTCGTGGTCGGCCCCATGGAGACGATCCTCGATTTCGACCATCCCTGGGTGCGCGCGTATTTTCACGGCCCCCGCGGTCGCGCCGCGCAGCGAAGCTGACGGCGGCCGATCATTGAAACCCGGGCCAATCACCTCGCCGTCGGCATCTTCGTGCTGGCCGTCGTCGCCGGGCTGTTCGGTTTCGTCCTGTGGCTCGGGCGCTCGGCGGGCGACCAGGAGGTGACGCGCTACGCCATTCTGTTCGAGGGATCGGTGTCCGGGCTTTCGGCGTCGAGCACCGTGCGCTATCGGGGCGTGCCCGTGGGCCGGGTCGAGGACATCCGCATCGACCCCGAGAACAGCGAGCGCGTTCGCGTGACCGTCGCGCTCGCGCGGGACACGCCGATCAAGACCGATTCGGTCGCCACCCTCGAGCTTCGCGGCGTGACCGGACTGGTCGACGTGAACATCAGCGGGGGCGGACGCGACAGCCCGCCGCTCGCGCCCGCGCCGGGCCAAGCGCTCGCGGTCATCCCGTCCCGCCCGTCGAAGCTCGAGACCCTGTTCGCGAGCGTGCCGATGGCGATCATGCGCATCACCGCGCTCGCCGACCGGGGAACGCGCCTGCTGAGCGACGAGAACATCGCCGCCATCTCGGTGATGCTCCAGGACCTCAAGCGGCTGACCGCCGCCATCGCCGCCAACTCGGGCCGGATCGAGGGACTGACCGAAAGCGTCGCCGGCGCCGCCGAGGACGTCCGATCGAGCGCCCGGTCGCTCGAGGCGCTGGTCGCCGACCTCGACGCCCGGCTGCCGGCGCTGGCCGACGCCGCGAGCGAAACGCTGAGCACGGCGAACACCGCGCTGCACGCCCTCGGCAAGGGGAGCGAACGGATCACGGCGGACACCGCGAAAACGCTCGGCGACGTGCGCGCGGCGGCGGCCGCGCTCGGCGACACCGCGACCAAGCTTACCGGCCTGATCGACGAGAACCGCCAGGGCCTGCGCGACTTCACCGGCGAGGGGCTCTACGAGCTCACGCGCTTCCTGATCGAAACGCGGACCCTGGTGGCCAGCCTCACGCGCCTCGCCAACCGTTTCGAATCGGACCCGGCGCGATTCCTATTCGGCGACACCAACCAGGGATTCGAGCCAAAATGAGCCAGACACGCGCCCACCCCGCCCCATTCCGCAGGCTCGCGCGCTGGATCGCGCCCGCCGTGGCGCTCGCGCTCGTCGCCGGTTGCACGACCGTGTTCCCGGGCCGTGGCGCGCCGCCGCGCCTGTTCACGCTCACCCCCAAGAGCACTTTCGAGGACGGCCTGCCCGAGGCCCACTGGCAGCTCGTGATCGAGGAGCCGGTCGCCGCCGAGAGTCTCGATACCTCGCGCATCGCGGTCCAGCACACGGCGCTTTCGCTCCAGTACTACAAGCAAGTGCGCTGGACCGAGCGCGCGCCGCTGATGATCCAGACCCTGCTGGTCGAATCCTTCGAGAACACCGGCAAGATCGTCGCCGTCGGACGCCTGTCGACCGACTTGCGCGCCGATTACGTGCTCAAGACCGACCTTCGCGAGTTCCAGGCCGAGTACCAGGGCGACGGCAACCCGATCGTGCGCGTGCGCCTGATCGCCAAGCTCGTCAAGCTGCCCGAGCGCGCGATCATCGCTTCCCACGCCGCCGAGGAAATCGTGCGCGCCAAGGGTCCGGATGTCGAGGACGTGGTGGCGGCCTTCGACGACGCGCTCGGCAAGGTGCTGAAATCGATCGTCGAGTGGGCCCTGCGCGCGCCCTGACCGCGGGTGGTTTTCGGCTCGCGCGCCGCGCGCGTCCGGCCTGGCGGGGATTATCTCCTCGCGGCGCCCGGATATGTCGTTTGCCCGCGCCACGTGAGCAACAATTGATTCAATAGCGCGACTTTTTGAAACATTTGTTGCGACCCCGCGATCGCTGCGCTAGGCTTTGAAGCACAGGGAGCGTGGTCAAGGGACCGCGCGGGGAGAGCGAAAAGCCAGGCCATGAACGACCTCGCCGCCGTCACGGCGCGGATCGAGACGGTGTTTTCCAGCTTGAGCCCGCAGCTTCGGCAAGCGGCGCGCTACGTGATCGAGCAGCCCGACGACGTGGCGCTGAACTCGATGCGCCGCGTCGCCGCGCGGGCCGGCGTTCATCCCTCGACCATGGTGCGGCTCGCCCAGGCCCTCGCCTTCCCCGGCTATACCGAGATGCGCGCCCCATTCCGCCAGCATCTGCGCGACGGCCGGCATTACGCCGCCCGCGCCCGCGATCTCGTCGCCCGGGACGCGGGCTCGACCGTCGCCCCGCTTCTGCGCGAGGTGGCGGCCCGGGACATGGCCAATATCGAGCACAGCTTCGCGCGCATCGGCGGCGACGACTTCGCCGCCGTGGTCGAGGCGCTCCACGGCGCGCGGCGGCTCTATGTGCTGGGTTTGCGCAAATGCTTCCCGGTCGCTCATTACTTCCACTACGCCTATCAGATGTTCCGCGACAACGGCGTGCTGCTCGAAACCCGGGCCGGGCTCCTGAACGACGCGCTGCGTTGCGTCGCCAAGGACGACGCGATGCTCGCGGTCAGCTTCAGCCGCTATACCCGCGACACGGTGCGCGCCGCCGGCCACGCCGCCGAGCATGGCGCGACGGTGGTCGCGATCACCGACAGTCCGGTCTCGCCGCTCGCCGCCACGGCGCATCACGTGCTGATCGCCGAGAACGCGAGCCCGTCGTTCTTCGGCTCGCTGGTCGGCGCGGTCTCGATCTCCCAGGCGCTGATCGCGGCGCTGGTGGGACGCGGCGGCGACGACGCGATCGCCGCGCTCGGCGAGACCGAGCGCCACCTCGACGCCTTCCGAACCTATTGGGACGAAGCCCCCATGCGCGAGTCCCGACCATGAGCAAGGCCATGAACGAAACCACGAGCCATGTCTTCCATCGCCGCCCCAAGGCCAGCCTGCCGGTCGCGCATCACGGCGAGGGCGTGTTTATCGTGGATTCCGAGGGCAAGCGCTACCTCGACGCCTCGGGCGGGGCGGCGGTCTCCTGCCTCGGCCACAGCCACCCCGCGGTCATCGAGGCGATCAAGACCCAGGTCGAGCGGATCGCGTTCGCGCATACCGCCTTCTTCACCACCGAGGCGATGGAGGAGCTCGCCGAGCTTCTGGTCGCGGACGCGCCGGCGGGGCTCGGGCGGGCCTATTTCGTCTCCGGCGGATCGGAGGCCATGGAGGCGGCGCTCAAGCTCGCGCGCCAGTATTTCGTCGAGATCGGCGAACCCGACCGGCGCCATTTCATCGCCCGGCGCCAGAGCTACCACGGCAACACGCTCGGCGCGCTCGCGGTCGGCGGCAACGCGTGGCGGCGGCGTCCGTTCGAGCCGCTGCTGATCGAGACGCATCACATCGCGCCCTGCTACGCCTATCGCGACCGCCGGGTGGAGGAGAGCGACGAGGACTATGGCCGCCGCGTCGCCGACGAGCTCGAGGCGACGATCCTCGAGCTCGGCCCGGAGACGGTGATCGGCTTCGTCGCCGAGCCCGTGGTCGGCGCGACCGCCGGCGCGGTGCCGCCGGTGCCCGGCTATTTTCGCCGCATCCGCGAAATCTGCGACCGCCATGGCGTGCTGCTGATCCTGGACGAGGTGATGTGCGGCATGGGGCGCACGGGTACGCTGTACGCCTGCGAGCAGGACGGCGTCAGCCCCGATATCCTGTTCATGGCCAAGGGGCTCGGCGCGGGCTACCAGCCGATCGGCGCGATGCTGATCGCCGATCGAATCGCCGAGGCGATCGTCGCGGGATCGGGCTTCTTCCAGCACGGTCACACCTACATGGGCCATGCGACCGCCAGCGCCGCCGCGCTCGCGGTCCAGCGCGCGATCCGCGACGAGGGGCTGCTCGCCAACGTCCGCCGCCAGGGCGCGCGCTTGCGCGCCGCGCTCGAGGATCGCTTCGCCAACCACGCCCATGTCGGCGATATTCGCGGGCGCGGGCTGTTCCTGGGGCTCGAACTGGTCGCCGACCGCGCGACCAAGGCGCCGTTCGACCCGGACCTCAAGCTCAACGCGCGCATAAAGGCCGAGGCCATGGCGCGCGGGCTGATCTGCTACCCGATGGGCGGCACGATCGACGGCCGCCGGGGCGACCACGTGCTGCTCGCGCCGCCGTTCATCGTCGCCGACGCCGATGTCGCGGCGATCGTCGAGCGGCTCGGGGACGCGGTCGACGCGGCGCTCGAAGGGCGCGCTCCATGAGCCTCGACTGGCCCGCGCTGATCGTCGCCGTCGCCCCCAACGGCGCCCGCCGGAGCAAGGCGGACCACCCCGCGCTCCCGCTCACCGCCGCCGAGATCGGACGCGAGGCCGCGCGCTGCCGCGACGCGGGCGCGGCGATCATCCATCTTCACGTGCGCGACCGCGACGGCCGCCATCTGCTCGACGCCGACGCCTATCGCGAGGCGATCGCGGCGGTGCGCCGGGCGGCGGGCGACGAGATCATCATTCAGGTCACGACCGAGGCGGCCGGCCGCTACGCCCCCGAGACCCAGCGCGCGGTGATGCGAGAGCTGCATCCCGAGGCGCTGTAGCTGGCGCTCGGCGAGATGATCGCCAACGCCGAGGCGGAGCGCGAAGCCGCGGCCTTCCTCGCCTGGCTCGCGGCCGAGCGCATCCTTCCCCAATACATCCTCTATGCGCCGGACGAGATCGCGCGCTATCGCGACCTGCGCGCGCGCGGCGTGATCCCGGGCGAGCGGCATTTCCTGCTGTTCGTCCTCGGCCGCCACGGAAGTGGCGAGAGCGCGCCGCGCGATCTTCTGCCCTTCGTCATGGCCCGGGACGCCGATCCCTCGGACCCCTCGCCCTGGGCGGCCTGCGCCTTCGGCGCCCGCGAGAGCGCCTGCGCGATGACCGCCGCGGCGCTCGGCGGTCATGTGCGCGTCGGCTTCGAGAACAACCTGCGCCTCGCCGACGGCCGCCTCGCCCCCGACAACGCGGCGCTGGTGGCGCAGGCGCGCGACGGGGCGGCGATCCTGGGACGCGAGATCGCCAGCGCCGCGACCGCGCGCGACATGCTTTGGGCTCCGTGACGACCGGGGCCGCGAAATCGACGGTATTCCCGACGACGGGCGACGAGACGCGCGCCCTTCCCGTCCGTCGGACCCCCGCAGTGCTTGGGAGGAGCGCCGGGCCTTCAATCGGGAGTGGCGCGCGAAAAACGATAACAATAACGATTGGCGAAACGATGAGTGAGTGACACAACGCAGAAGGAGGACTGAGCGTCATGAAACGCATTTTGACGTCCGTATCCGCGTTCGCGCTGGCGATTGCCGTCGGCGTGGCGCTATTCCCCGCCGAGAGCGCATACGCGCAGCAGAAGCACCGGTTCATCGCCATCGGCACCGGTGGGCCGACCGGCGTGTACTTCGTGGTCGGCAACGCGATCTGCCGCATGGTTCACAAGGAAGCGGCCGAGGGCCGCAAGAAGGGCCGCAAGCACGGAATCCGCTGCTCGGCCCCGTCGACCGCGGGCTCGGTCTACAACATCAACAACATCAAGGCCGGCGAGCTCGACTTCGGGGTCGCCCAGTCGGACTGGCAGTACCACGCCTACCACGGGACCTCGAAGTTCAAGGGCAACCGGTTCGAGAAGCTGCGGGCCGTGTTCTCGGTCCATCCCGAGCCGTTCCAGATCATCGTCGGCGCCAACTCGGGCATCAATAGCTGGGACGACCTGATCGGCAAGCGGGTCAACATCGGCAATCCGGGCTCGGGCCAGCGCGGCACCATGGAGGTGCTGATGAAGGCCCACGGCACCAAGGTCAGCGACTTCAAGGTCGCGACCGAGCTGACCTCGTCGGAGCAGTCGAAGGCGCTGTGCGACGGCAAGATCGACGCCTACGGCTACACCGTCGGCGTGCCCAACGCGGGTGTCGCCGTGGCGACCGACGGCTGCAACGCGCGGATCATCAATCTCGACGGTCCGGTCGAGAAGAAGCTGGTCGAGAGCACGCCCTACTATGCCTTCGCGACGATCCCGAAGGGCACCTACAAGACGACCACCTCCGACGTCACGACCTTCGGCGTGAAGGCGACCTTCGTCACCAGCGCCGACGTCCCCGAGGACATCGTCTACGAGGTCGTGCGCGCGGTGTTCGAGAACATCGACGACTTCCGGAAGCTGCATCCGGCCTTCGCCAACCTCGATCCCAAGAAGATGATCAAGGACGGCTTGTCGGCGCCACTGCATCCGGGCGCGATCAAGTACTACAAGGAAAAAGGCCTGATGTAGGCCCGCAGTCCGGACGGACCGGCGCTCCGCATGGGGCGCCGGTCCCGATTCCGGGTTTCGGCTTGAATTCCATTGATGGATTTTCCCCATGGTTTCCACCGACCAGGTTTCCCCTGACGGCGTGAGCGAGGATCTCAAGAAGACACTCGAAGACATTGATTACGCGGGGCGAAAGCACAGCCCTCGGATGGCCATGATTGTCACCGGAATCGCGATTCTGTGGTCGTTCTACCAACTTTGGATCGCCTCGCCGCTTCCGTTCATCTTCGATTTCGGAATCATCGTCGGCGTGCCGGCGCGCGGCATTCATCTCGCGTTCGGCATGCTTCTCACCTTCCTGATGTTTCCGGCGGCGAAAAGCCTCGCCGAGCGGTCGCTGCCCTGGTACGACGTCGCGCTCGCGATCACGGGCTGCGCGGCCGCGCTTTATCTGTTCTTCGGCTATGCCGGGTTGGTGGATCGCGCCGGCACCTTGCTCGCCTTCGACGTCTCGCTGTTCGGCCTTGCGTTCAAGTTTCCCTTCGAGGTCATCCTCGGCGGGATCGGCATCGTCCTGCTTCTCGAGGCGACCCGTCGCGCGATCGGCCTTCCGCTGGTGATCGTCGCGCTCCTGTTTCTGGTCTATTCGATCTTCGGCCAGTCGATGCCCGAGATCATCTCGCACAAGGGCGTCTCGCTGAGCCGCCTGGTGGGCTATCAATGGCTCGGCGGCGAGGCGATCTTCGGGATTCCGATCGACGTCTCGACGAGCTTCGTCTTCCTGTTCGTCCTGTTCGGCGCGCTGCTCGATCAGGCGGGCGCGGGACAGTATTTCCTCAATCTCTCCTTCGCGATGGTGGGGCGATTCCGCGGCGGGCCGGCGAAGGCCGCGATCCTCGCCTCGGGCATGACGGGCATGATCTCGGGCTCGTCGATCGCCAACGTGGTGACGACCGGAACCTTCACCATCCCGGTCATGCGCCGTACCGGGCTGCCGGCGGTCAAGGCCGGCGCCATCGAGGTCGCCGCCTCGACCAACGGGCAGATCATGCCGCCGATCATGGGCGCCGCCGCGTTCATCATCGCCGAGCTGATCGGGATCTCGTATTTCGACGTCATCGTCGCCGCCTTCATCCCGGCGATCATCAGCTATTGCGCGCTTCTCTACATCTCGCATCTCGAGGCGATGAAGCTCGGCCTGCGCGGCCTGCCGCGCGAGGAAATCCCGCCATTCTGGAACTCATTCAAGAACGGGATCCACTTCCTAATCCCGATCGTCGTCCTGATTTACCTCCTGATGGTCGAGCGTTGGACCGCGAGCAGCGCGGTCTTCTATTCGATCCTCGCGCTGATGGCGATCATGATCGTTCAGCGCATGATCGTCATCGGGCGTTCCGGCGAGGCGTCCATGGCCCAGGGATTCATGGAGGGGATCGGCCTGATCGCCAAGGGGATGGCGGCGGGCGGACGCAACATGGTCAATATCTCGATCGCCGTCGCGGCGGCCGGAATCATCGTCGGCGCCGTGTCCTCGACCGGGCTCAACAACGCGCTCGTCGGCGTGGTCGAGGCGATCTCGGGCGGCAACGTCTACATTCTTCTCGGCATGACCGCCGTTTTATCCCTGCTGCTCGGCATGGGCCTGCCGACGACCGCCAACTACCTGGTCGTCGCCTCGCTGCTCGCCGGGGTGCTGGTCGAGCTCGGCAACGCCGCGGGCCTGGTTCTGCCGTTGATCGCGGTGCATCTGTTCGTGTTCTACTTCGGCCTGATGGCCGATTCGACGCCGCCCGTCTGCCTCGCCGCCTTCGCGGCCTCGGCGATCTCGCGTGCGGACCCGCTGAAGACCGGCGTGCAGTCGTTCTTCTACGACATCCGCACCTCGGTGCTGCCGTTCTTCTTCATCTTCAATCCCGAGCTGCTGCTGGTCGGCGTGACCAGCATCTGGCAGGGCATCCTCGTGTTCGTGACGGCGTTGATTGCAATTCTTTGTTTCAGCTCCGCGACCCAGGGCTGGATGATCGTGAAGACGCGAATTCACGAGCGGCTCCTGTTGCTGGTCGTGATGTTCGCGCTGTTCCGGCCCGACTACGTGATGGACCAGATCCATCCGTCCTTCGCGCCGATTCCACTCGACGAGTTCGTCGCCGGCGACATCAACCCCGAGCCCGGACGCAAGGTGCGGTTCCACGTGATTCGCGAGACCAACTACGGCGACCGGTTCAAGCTGTTCGTGATCGAGACGCCCAAGGCGGACGGCGCGGCGACGCCGAGCTTCGGCCCCGATCTCGGGCCCTACGGCATCGCGCTCCAGCGCGAGGGCGACGGCCGCTACAGCGTCTCGGACCTGGCGTTCAACGGCTTGGCGGAGACCGCCGGGATCGACTTCGGCGACTACGTCACCGCGATCGATATCGAGCAGATCGACCAGCCACCGAAAGAGCTCGTCTACCCCGTCGCGCTGGCGCTGCTGGGCCTGATCGTCGTCCTCCAGCTCAAGCGCAAGCGGCGCGAGGACGAGCGGGACGCGGCCATGGGAGAGATGTGATGTACAAACATATTCTGCTCACCGTCGACCCCAAGGAGGCGAGCTCGTGGCGCAAGGCCCTGCCGACCAGCGTCGAGCTGTGCCGAGCGTTCGACGCGACCCTGCACCTGATGACCGTGGTGCCCGACTTCGGCATGACGGTCGTCGCGCAATACTTCCCCGAGGACTTCGAGGAAAAAGCGACGCGGGCGGCGGACGCCGAGCTTCGCGACCTCGCCCGGGCCCACCTGCCCGCCGACGTCACCTGCCGGCGGATCGTCGCAAACGGCACGATCTACGAGGAAATCCTTCGGGTCTCGCGGGATATCGACGCCGATCTCATCGTCATGGCGTCGCACCGTCCCGAGCTCAAGGACTACCTGATCGGCCCCAATGCCGCGCGCGTCGTGCGTCACGCCGACTGTTCGGTCCTGGTGGTGCGCGACTAACAAAACCACTGCCACGCCCCGAAATCGCGAGGCGCACACAAAACAGAGCCGCCGGAGAAGCTTCCCCGGCGGCTCTTTTCGTCCGACTTCGGATCGGGGCCGGCGCTACTCGCTCATCTTCTTGAGATAGGCGATCACGTTCTCCCGGTCTTTCTCCTTCTTGAGGCCCGGGAAGGTCATCTTGGTCTTCTTCACGAATTTCCTGGGCTTGGTCAGAAACTTGTCGAGCGTCTTCTCGTCCCAGACGATGGCCGCCGCCTTCATGGCCTTCGAGTACTTATAGCCCTTGGCGGTCCCCGAGGTGCGCCCGAAAACGCCATGCAGGTTGGGGCCGACGCGATGCTTGGCGCCCGCCTTGATGGTGTGGCACGCCTTGCATTTCCTGAAAACCTTCTCGCCCTTCGCCGCATCGCCGCCCGCATAGGCCGAGGTCGAAGCCACGGCGAACATGACGCCGACGGCGAGACTGAACGCCTTAACCAGTTTCATTCACGGTCTCCCGATTATTAGGATGTCCATGGGGAAAGTCGGTGGCATTATCCTGTAGGCGGCGGCCCCATGCAACCGGCTTTCCACGGGCATGTCCCATGCTCGACGCGGTCGGGCGGGCCCTAACAATTCTCGCACGGAGAGACGGGCAGGCCGCGGGCGAGCCAGCCCGGCCCGGCGGCCGATCCGGCCATCCCCTCGGCGATGCTGTAGACCTTGGTGAAACCGTTCTTGGCGAGGAGCTCGCGGGCGAAGGCCGAGCGCCGCCCCGTGGCGCAGATCAGCGCGACCGGCGTGGTCTTGTCGCCGCCGACCGCGTCGAGGATGTCGGCGACGAAGCGCTTGTTGGGAACACCCCATTCGGGAAACAGGCTGACTCGTGTCGCGCCCCGGGGAACGCCCGTCTTGGCCCATTCGCCGGTGGTGCGCACGTCGATGATGGCGAGCCGCCCGTTCCGGGCCTCGTCGAACGCCGCGAGCGCCGACAAATCCCCCTCCCCGGCTCGAACCGGGAGGGGCGCGGCGAGGGCCACGATCACCGCCAGGAAGAAAGCGAGAACGCTCGCCTCCCGGCGGATCGCGAAGACCCTCGCGCCGCGCCTGATCACCGGCGTCATCCGGGTTCGGCTTCGGCCATGGGCGAGGTCAGTTCCTCACCCGGTACTCGTCGGGCAGGAAGTAGAGCGAGTCCGTGTCCTCGGTCAACGCGTGGCAGGCGATGCAGAACTGGACGTTCTTCGAGCCCTTGCCGTTGGTCCGGCCGATCACCTTGCCATTCGGCATGACCAGGCTGTAGCGCCAGTTGCCGCTCGCGGCGTTGAAGCCGCTGGCCATCTTCTCCATCACGAACAAGGGACCGGGCATGATCTTGCCGCCACGCACGACGAAGCTGTCCTTGGCCAGCACCGAGCCGACCGGCAGCTTGCCGGCCTCCTCGTATTTGCCATAGCTGCGCGCGACCGAGTTGCCATAGTTCTGCACGAAGCGCCCGCCGTGGGTATCGGAGACATAGGCGCGTGTGCTGAACCGCTTCCAGCCCTGGTAGTTTGCCGCGATCGCGAGGCCGCTGTCGGACATCAGCTTGGACTTCGAATAGCCCGCCTTGAGCTTGCCCTTGATGCAGTTGTAGGCGGCGCTCGCCTCGGCGTCGGTCAGCTCGACCGCGGCCGCGGCGGCACAGGGATTACACGGATTGCACGGGTTCGCCGCGCAAGGGTTGCAGGGATTGCACGCCTTCTTCGCCGCGCAGGGATTGCATGGGTTGCAGGCCTTCTTCGCCGCGCAGGGATTGCACGGGTTGCAGGCCTTGGCCGCGCAGGGATTGCACGGGTTACAGGGGTTGCAGGCCTTCTTCGCCGCGCAGGGGTTACAGGGATTGCAGGCCTTCTTCGCCGCGCAGGGGTTGCACGGGTTACAGGGGTTGCAAGCCTTCTTTGCCGCGCAGGGGTTGCACGCGCTCGCCAGGCGCGGCACCACGCAGGCGCTCGCCCCACACGCCGCCGACGCCGCGCAGGGATTGCACGGATTACAGGGATTGCAGGCCTTTGCCGCCGCGCAGGGATTGCATGGGTTGCACGGGTTGCAGGCCTTCTTCGCGGCGCAGGGGTTGCACGCATTGGCCGCGCAAGGATTGCACGGATTGCACGCCTTCTTCGCGGCGCAGGGGTTGCATGGATTGCACGCCGTTTTCGCCGCGCAAGGGTTACAGGGACTGCACGGGTTGCATGCCGACGCCACCTGATAGGTCGGGGACGTATCCGCCTGCGCCGTACAGCCGGCGACCGTGAAGCCGACGCCCACGCCCACGACGATGGGCATGAACGTCGTCGAAAGAAGCCGGTTGCGGAAGGGCATTGTTGCTTACCTCGCCTGGATATTAGATTCTTGGCCGGAGCCTTGGCGTCAAAGAATAGGACCTGGCCGTTTCGCCACAAAGCCGCTTAGAGCGATTCTCACTATAATTTGACCAGATCGATTTTTCGGAACCTCTGGTTTCACATATTCGTTATCGGCACCGCGCGGGGACTTGACGTTTCCGTGCTTGCTGATGTCATTCTTTCGTCATGGCTCGATTTTTTCTGACGATGTTTTGGGCATTGCTCCTCGCCCTGCCGGCACGCGCCGGCGGCGATGGCGCCGCCGCGATCCCCGATCTGGTCCGCATTCCCGCCGGGGCCTTCATCGCCGGCTCCGACGCGGCCGAGCGCGAGGCCGCCTATCGCCTCGACGAGGCCGCCTATGGACACAGCGTGACCCGCGATCAGCGCTGGTACGCGCGCGAGCGCAAGCGCGGACCGATCGAGACCGGCGCCTATTGGATCACGCGCACCCCGATCACCAACGCGCAATACGCGGCCTTCGTCGCCGCGACCGGGTACCCCGCCCCCGACGTCGACCGCTCGACCTGGAAGAGCTATCGCCTGATCCACCCCTATGCGCGCACGCGACGCTTCGCCTGGCGCGACGGCCGCCCGCCCAAGGGACGCGAGACCCATCCGGTGGTGCTGGTGTCGCACGCGGATGCGGTGGCCTACGCCGAATGGCTCGGCCGACGCACCGGCCGGCGCTGGCGACTACCGAGCGAGATCGAATGGGAGAAGGCCGCGCGCGGCACCGACGGCCGCTACTTCCCCTGGGGCGATACGTTCGATCCCCAACGCCTCAACAGCCACGACGCGGGACCGTTCGACACCACGCCGGTCGGCGCCTATCCCGACGGGGCGAGCCCGTTCGGCCTGCTCGACGCCGCCGGCGAGGTCTTCGAATGGACGGCGACGCCCGGCGGCGCGGGCTATTTTCTCGTCAAGGGCGGCTCGTGGGACGACAAGGGCTGCGGCGTCTGCCGCCCGGCCGCGCGCCATGGCCGGCCGGCGGGGCTCAAGCATATCCTGATCGGCTTCCGCCTGGTCGCCGACGCCCCCGCGCCGTGATCTCCGGGGGCATCGCCCTCCTTGAATTTCCCCGGTCGCGCCCCCGCGCGTTCACGTCCTTTTGACGCCGCGAACGCCAGGTTTTCTGTTGCAACGCGGGGCCGAGCATTCTATTTGCGAAGGGCGCACCGCGCGAAGGGTTATAAGCTCGAAACAAGGGCGAGGTAAAGTCCAGTGAAAATTCGCGAACTGCCGCGCGGCGAGCTCGAAAAAATGCTCGAGGCCGGCGACGAAATTCTTGAATGCTATCGCTTGCTGGCCAAGACCGGCGACAATATCGTCGGCGAGGTTCTGCGCGGCGAGGGAACCTTCTACGAGTGGAACCACTACCCCAAGGGCGATGTCTACGACCACGAGACCCACGCCCAGTATTTCTATCACGCGCATCCGACCGAGCTGCGCGGCGGCGAGCACGGTCATTTCCACACCTTCCTGCGCGCCAAGGGCATGCCGGCGGATGTCCGTCCGGTGCCCTATGACGGCGATGTCGAATGGCCGAGCGGCGAGGACGCGCTCTCGCATCTGATCGGCATTTCGATGGACAAGCGGGGCTTTCCGATCCGCCTGTTCACGACCAACCGCTGGGTGACGGGCGAAACCTGGTACGCGGCCGAGGACGTGATCCGGATGATCGAGCGCTTCGAGATCGATCACGCGCGCCCGTCGCTGCCGGTCAACCGCTGGATCACCGCCATGCTGTGCTTGTTCCGCCCCCAGATCATCGCGCTGATCGCCGAGCGCGACCGCGGCGTCGACGCCTGGCGCGCGAAGCACCCGGACAAGGACGTGTTCGAGGACCGCGATCTCGAACTCACCTCGGAACTGCCGATCTCGGTCGAGGAGCAGATCGCCGAGGTCCGCGCCGCGCTCGCTTGAGGAACGAGACCGGCGCGTCGATCGATCCACGCACCGAAGGTCAGATCGCGAACACGGCGGTCGCCGGGGCGCCCCCCTCGAACCCCTGAACCGCGAGCCGGCCGGTTGCCGCGTTGGCGGCCACGGCGAGGCGCGTGCAGTCATTCAGAACCGGGCGGCGCAGCCAGCCGAAGCCCGCGTGGCGAACGACGTTGGCCGCCGCCATCATCGCCTGGCGCTCATAGCTGTCCTCGCCGCGCGGATCGCCGCCGAGCCCGGGAGTCAGCCAGTGATTGGCGACCGAAACCGGCGCGTCGTGGACCACGGCGCGATCGTCGAACCGCTCGACCACGCAGCCCTCGCCCGGCGCAACGCCGCTCAGGCTGAAGAAGCCCGGCAGGCTGACGCGGGTCTCGCGGAGCATCGCGCGGGCCTCCTCGAAGGTCGCGCATTGGTCGAAGATCCGGCGCAGGAGATGGGCCGGCGGCAGGCCGCCCCCTTGCCAGACGCCGAGTCGGGCGCGCAGCCAGTCGCTGAACCAGAGGCGCGACTGGCGCGGCATCGGCGCCTGGTTGAGCGCCGCCGAGAAGCGTCCCGGCGCCATCGCCGTGACGATGCCGACGAAGCCCGGCCAGGTGACGTTGAAATAAGGCCCCGCCGCGCCCTCGAAGCGCGCCACCACAACATGGCGGCCGAGCCCCTCGAGCGGCCAGTCGAGGGTCCGCAGCATCCGGCTCCCCCGGCCCTCGGGATCGGGCGCGACGCCCGTGGTGCAGAGCCACTCGTAGCTGAGGTTGAGCATATAGGCGCCCGGGTGCCCGCCGGTCCGGGCGAGCGCGTCGAGCTCGCCGAGATAGGGGTTGTCGGTACGCTCGAGCCAGCGATGCGACAGCTTGTCGGCCAGCGAGATCGCGATCCGGCCATAGGTGTCGCAGCCCGCCGCCATGAGGGCGAGGCCGCCCTCGCGCCGCGCCTCGAACAGGGCGACCGGCCCCGCCGCGCCGAGATCGACAAGCGGAATCGCGGGCAGGTCGCGGTCCGACGCGCCGGCGGCGGCGGTTTCCGTGGCTACGGGGGTCGATACGGCGAGATCCACGTTGGCTCCGAAAGTCTTTGCGCGGGGGCGAAAGTCCGCCTCCGATCACCCGTTTACTGTAACCCGTCAATCCTTTCAGGCAAGTTTATGGCGTTTTCCGGGGTCACTTCCCGACGCGCATCGCCGGCGGCGGAAAGTAGAGATGGTCCTGGGACTCGACCGCGAGATGGCAGCCGATGCAGTACTCGACCGCGGCCGCGTTCACGCCCCGCGTCACGCCCAGCACCGAGCCGTCGGGCATGATTTCCGAATAGCGCCAGTCCCCGCTCGTGTAATTGAATCCCTTGGCCATCTTCTCCATCAGGAACAGGGGACCGGGATTGATCGCGCCGTCCTCGGTGACCGAGAAGCTGTCCTTGGCGATGATCGAGCCGACTGGCAGCCGGCCCGCCTCCTCGAAGCGGCCATAGGCGGCGCCGCGCGCGTTGGCGTAGTTGTTGACGTAGCGCCGGCCATGGGTCGCCGAGATGTAGGGCGCGCGGTTGTAGCGTTTCCAGCCGCTATAGACCCGGCGGCCCGACAGGACGTAGCCGGCCGCCATCCGCCCGCGAAGTCGCTGGTAGATCGCCTCGGCCTCGGTCGCGTCGAGGAACTTCGGGTTCTTGATTCGGAAATGCCGGCGCGGGCGGGTGGGATCGCCGCTGATATCGGAAACCGTGAACCCCCGGATCACATCGCGGGACGCCGCGTCCGGCTGCCCGCTCGCCGCCGACCCCGCGCCCAGTACGAGAGCCAGGGCAAAAGCCAGAACAGGAAGCGTCATAGGGATTGCCATGGCCCAACCTCCCGGCCGCTCGTGGGCGCCCCCCGTCGTATGATCGATGATAGCGCACCCCGCCCTCACGGGCAGTCAAGGCTTCGTGACGGTCGGCGGGGCCAAATCCGGCTCTCAACGGCAGACGTCGCCCTCTTCGTCGAAACCGCGCCCGTCGTCGCGGAGCCAGACGTAGAGCGCCGGGATGACCAGCACGGTCAGTAGCGTCGAGGAGGCGAGCCCGAACAGGAGCGAGATCGCGAGCCCCTGGAAGATCGGGTCGAGCAGGATGAACGCCGCCCCGATCATCGCCGCGGTAGCGGTCAGGAAGATCGGGCGGAAGCGCACCGCCCCGGCGTCCAGCAGGCTCGTCCGCAACGAGGCGCCGCTCGCCCGCCTGGCGCGGATGAAATCGACCAGCAGGATCGAGTTGCGCACGATGATCCCGGCGAGCGCGATGAAACCGATCATCGAGGTCGCGGTGAAGGCGGCGCCGAGCCACCAATGCCCGAGCACGATGCCGACCAGGGTGAGCGGCACGGGCACCAGGATCACGAGCGGC
>Ga0114931_10001798_pt1 | contig 27284 bp, 16 predicted proteins | sample 2SBtaG_FD_89579 | JGI IMG/M metagenome (GOLD analysis project Ga0114931, IMG submission 89579) | Deep subsurface microbial communities from Kolumbo volcano to uncover new lineages of life (NeLLi) - 2SBTROV14_V59a metaG | ecosystem: Environmental > Aquatic > Marine > Volcanic | place: Kolumbo... | reverse complement strand
TTTATTGGTTTGACCTACACATACATGGATAAACAGGTGCTGCCAAAACTCCGTGTTCCGGTAGTGAACGAAAAAACTTTTAAGGGCGGGCTCGATAAACACCCGGAATTTATCGGTAAGATTATTCGTGTACAAGGGAAATTGGTCCGCGAAATCGCAAAGTGCGGACTATTTGGAAAGGACCCAAAAATAACGCCGTATCCGTTTGGAACTGTGTTGCTAGATATGGGAAAAAGAAATGGTCAGATCATGGTTCAGGCAAAAAAGCCAAGCCAAGTGAAAACTCTCGACATAGAGGCGGCAAATAAAAAGGAACAGATATTTGAAGCTTTTGGTAGATTGTCCAAGCTTCCTAACCCAAAGAAACGCATGATTTGCGGCATTGGAAAAGCAAATTCAAAGCAACGGGGTGGACTTGCTTTGCTTGAGATCGAGATGCCTTAGTTCCCGTTTGGATTTCTCAAAATGATGACTTTCAAATCATATCTTTCCTCAAACGAATAAAAATCGCTAGAATATTATTCTTAATAGGTAAAATAGCAGAATCGTCAAGATTAAATATACCCTATGAAAATTAAACAAATAGAACTAATCGAAATTGAAATGCCTCTCGTACATTTTTTTGAAACGAGTTTTGGTAGAACTTATGATCGCCGGATTATTCTCGCACGGGTTGAAGATGAAGACGGAAACGAAGGATGGGGCGAATGCACATGTGGCGAAATTCCGACTTATTCCGAAGAATGGACCGATTCGTGTTGGGAAACAATTGAAAAAATTCTCGCTCCGATGGTGATTAAGAAGGAATTTGAAAAAGCTTCTGAAGTCTGGAATTTGATGAAAGCTATTCGTGGTAATCGGATGTCGAAAGCTACTATTGAGACCGCTGTTTGGGATTTGGAAGCTAAAAAGATGAACATCCCTTTGTGGAAACATCTTGGCGGAACGCAAAAAGAAATCGCGTGCGGGGTTTCGATTGGAATTCAAGATTCTGTTGAGCAACTACTTGAAAAAATTCAAACTGAAGTCGATGCGGGATATAGGCGAATAAAGATAAAGATTGCGCCTCATTGGGATTTTGACGTAATAAAAGCTGTTCGCGAGCGTTTTGGGAATATACCTCTAATGGGAGATGCGAATTCAGCTTACAAGTTGCAAGATACTGATTTGTTTAAGCGCATGGACGAATTTGAATTGATGATGTTTGAGCAGCCTTTGTCCCACGATGATATTTTTGACCACGCAAAATTGAAGAAAAAGATAGAAACACCTATATGCCTTGACGAATCAATTCACTCGCCGGATGATGCGCGAAAGGCGATTGAATTTGATGCTTGTAAGATAATTAATGTGAAGCTTGGGCGAGTAGGCGGATATTCCCAAGCAAAATTAATTGAAGAAACTTGTCGAAATGCCGAAATCCCTGTTTGGTGCGGCGGAATGCTTGAAGCTGGAATCGGACGCGCCCACAACATCGCGATGTCCACGCTCGAAGGGTTCACGCTTCCCGGTGATGTTTCAGCATCAAAACGATATTGGCGCGAAGATATTATCGATCCTGAGGTAAGCGTTTCAGAAAAGGGAACTATTCTTGTACCGGACTCTGCTGGAATTGGTTTTGAAATAAAACGAGACAGAATTGACGATTTAACAACACGAAACCTAGAGTTAACTTAATTTGCGTTATCTAATCTTGACGATAAAACCAATGTTTCCAGTATTATTGGGGGCAGTTTGAGACAGCGAACCGGATGTTACCCGCCATCTAATTGCTTTTACGTTTCTGTCAAAGCCCGAATCTGCGCCACCGCCACCGCTTGTCGGCGTGTATGTCCAGGTGGCGGCTGTTGGATTCCCGGGATTATAATCGGACGAATACTCGATCACGAAAGTTAGTCCGGTTGTTCCCAGATTTGTTGATACCGAAGCGAGTTTGAAATCCGTACTTGTAGGAATCGCATCTACTAAAATCAGATTAGCGGCACTTGTTCCACCAGTATTTGAGAAATCAATCTGATAAGTTAATTCAGTATCAGGTAATTGCGGAGCGGTTGTACAATTCGCAGGTGCCGGACAGCTTTTTACCAAACCTATACTTGGCGGCGGGACTAGAGTGGGTGTATTAACCGTATTTGAATCAGTTGACTTAACCGTTGTTGTTCCGCCGCTTGCTGTCGGATAGGTAATTGTTGCCGTATTGGAGATTTGTGGGGGCAAGGTATTGGAATTTACGGTAACTCGAAATTTAACAGTAGCGAAACTCCCCCCTGCAACAACTACACCTGCGGGTTGCGTGTTTGAATTTATTTTTTGAGCGGTAACAAAAGGCATTACTCCACCAACATCCGTCACGGCGGTTCCATTTAATGTCGTTGTTCCCGCCGCGTAAGTCGTGCCAACCGGAATCGTATCCGCCAGTTTAGCGTCGTATGACGGCATATTACCTGTATTGGTAACGACAATTGTGTATTCAAGAATGTCTCCGGCTGCGGCAATCGTTGCGGGAGTTTGTCCTTGCGTAACATTAGTGACTGATTTGACGGCGTTTAGAGTTGGATTAATAACTGGAGTCGAGCACGAACCCATATCATAAACGGTAGGGGAAGCGGTACCAATAGTCGTACCTAGCAAACTTGCGGAGGCAAGATTAATTGAAACAACTGTTGCTCCTCCATCTCTCGTCGTAATAAGGTTTCCGGCGGCATCAAAAGCAGCTCCTGTTGCTCTATTTGGACCAACTTGACCAGTATTTTTTGCGGTTAAAGTAGCAATGTCGATTACATATAGATATGTTTGCCCAGTTCCGTTTATTGAAGAATACATTAATAGCCGACCGTTACCATCAAAGGTCATATCACCGTATTGGAGAGTCGGACCAATCGTATCCCCAGCATCAAAAACAAGAGCTCCTAAGTCGGAAGCGGCTCCTGATCCTCCCGAATTTGCTCGGCGCAGATGTCTCGCGTTATCTATGTAGTAAACATTTCCGAAAGAATCGGCTGCTTCACCGACCAATAATCCGGGTAAAGTCGCGCCCGTGTTTGTTTGAGCTAAACCGTCAAAACTAAACATTGGCGGATTTGCAAAGGTTGCATTGTCATAATATGCGCGTCCGTTGGAACTAATTGCCAGCCCACCTGCATTTTGCGGTGCTGTAAATACCGATGTCATTGTCGAGCCGTTTAACTCATAAAGAGAAGTACGACCTCCTGAAAAACCCGTTGCGTAAACTTTTGAGCAGCTTACCAAGTATTGGACAGTAGTTGGATCACTATCAGAGGCAGCAGTCCCCAAAGTTGGGTGAGCGGGATCTCCTCCACCATAAACTAACGCAGTATTCGTGATTGAATTTGTTCCCAGAGGAGTTCCATTTCCAACATTTGTCGAAAGTGTAAAGGTGCTACTTCCGCCATTTGCTGCCAATGCGGTTGTGCTCGTACATGAAACCGTTTGCGGAGAATTTCCATCCGCTGTACATGTCCAATTTGAACCATTAGTTCCACCAAGAGAAACAGATCCCGCGCTTCCGCCATTTACTGTTAGGTTTGCGGGTAAGGTGTCGCTAAAAGTGATGGTGCCTGTGGTCGGTCCAGTTCCACCATTTGTAACTGTAAAGTTGTAAATTCCACTACTACCAATAGTAAAATTACCCGTGTGAGATTTGTTTATACTCAAACTCGGTATTGCGACGACGGTAGTTGTAATCGTATTCGATATATTATTACCCGTGTTTGGGTCGTTAGATCCGTTGGGTGGTGCAATGCTTGCGGTATTGGTTAAGGTTCCCGTTGTAGTTGTCGTTCCCGTGATAGTGAAGTCCAGACTTCCTCCATTTGGAAAAGTAGGAATAAAAACATTGCTCAAGGTCGTTAAACCCGCTGTTGATGGACATACTGCACCGCCCGATGCTGAACAAGAAATCGTTACACCTGTTAGGGATGTCGGAACAAGGTCATTTACAATTGCGCCATGAGCTGTGGTCGGACCTGCATTAGAGGCTGTTAATTATATGTGACGGTATCACCTAGATTTACTGAAGCCGGTCCGGTTTTTGTTATAGAGACATCGGCATTTGGTGGCGGTTGGTTAGAAGAAGCTGGATCAAAAGAATAGGAGTTCTGGCGACTACACGAGCCACCCGTACATCCTGCACTTCCCGTAATATTTCCGCCAATTATTGTAAAAGTGTGATTGTTGCCTAAAACGGTAGTGTACATCTCATACTGGTCATTTGTTCCAATGCCGGGTTGGACATTATTTGAACTGACTTGGTTGTATCGGATTCCTCCGGCAACCGGAGTTCCAGGTACCAACAAAGTTGGTGAACCAACACTTACACTACCGGTATTGACGAATTCTACCCATTCCCGAATCGTATTCGTTCCGCTATTTCCGTCTATGTCTTGTGCACTAATCAAAACTGCCGGAACTATCTTCGGAGTAGTACCGCCTGCTTCTACAATCTGAAAATCAAATCGCACATAACCTTGCTGATTTGCGCCAGTTAGTCTAATTGTTGGCTCAAAACGATCTGCAAATCCGAGTACGCTGTCAATACTAACTAGAGTCGCAGTATTTATCGTTGTAACAGTAACCAAAGCATCAGTTCCTGGTGCTACATTTCTAAATCTATATCTGGCACCTTGACTCAGCGCTGGTCCTACTTCGAGTATTGGGTTTGGATCGTTGAATCTAATTGTTGACTGAGCCAAGACAGACAAAACCGATGCAAAGCACAACATAAATATCACTATCAGCCTTGCAAGCCAACGAGTTGATAATTTAAATGAAGATGCTTGCTGCGAAGCAAGATTCTTGTTTTTGTATTGTTTTGTCCGCATTGTTTGGTAAGCTAAATGTCAGCCTATATATTCTTTATCGAATTTTAACCGCAAAACTTAAACTTCCCGTATTGTTTGGAGCAATTTGAGATAGGGAACCTGACGTTACACGCCATCTGATTGCCTTTACATCTCTGTCAAAGCCTGTGTCAGCACCGCCTCCTCCGCTAGCCGGAATATGATTCCATGTGGCGGCTGTTGGATTCCCAATATCGTAATCAGACGAATACTCGATTACGAAAGTTAACCCAGTTGAACCCGTGTTGACACTTGCCGAACCGAGTTTGAAATCGGTTTCGCCAGGAATTGAGTCAACTAAAACAAGACTCCCCGCGCTTCTCCCCCCAGTGTTTGTGAAGTCAATCTGGTAGGTCAATTCCGTATCAGGCAGCTGAGGTGTCGTGGAGCAATTGGCGGGAAGTATGCAGGTTTTGACTAATCCCACCGATGGTGGAACAACCGCGTCTAATGTGAGACGAGCGCGGCGGTATCTCCCATTATCGAGCGGTGCATAAAGATCACACACTTCGATTCGCCACGTTCCGTTTGAGTTTTTTCCATCAAAGGCAGAAAGAGCGTTTGAGGGTGTTGCCGATCGATCATAAAACGGAGCATTTACGTTGTCGTTATTTCCGTCATCAATCGGGTTAGTTGAGGCATCGGTGAGTTCCAAATCGTAGTTTCGTTTTCGATTTGAGAAGGTAACTTGACCAGCTATGAGGGTTACGCGAGTTCCATCAGGATGTTGGACTATTAATCGAATATCGTTCCGCCAAGAATGAGAGGCATTAAAACCAAATCTTGCATCCGCAATTACAAAAGAATCACTTACGTTCAAATTCCTGACAACCGGATTACTGCAAGGCGTTCCGCCATTGATTACGATTCCTCCCGAGGGAGTATCCGTATATGTAAAGGTTTGTGCGCTAACCCCAATTGGAAAAAGCACTGAAACAACAAGGATTATCACGTATTTGAGACAAACACGAATGTTTTTGCTTACGGAAAATTCAAAGAGCAAGGTCTTCAATTTTTTTTCTCTATTTTGTCGTCTATTAACTAACATTTCTTCATAAAATAGAGGGTAGATTGCGTCATTTTCGTTTTCGAGCAGTCATCGGAACTGGTTTCCTTCGATGTTTTCGCTCGAGTCCTTTCTTTGACGTACCAAAAAGATCAAACAATTTTGAAACTTTAGTGGAGATGACAAAGTACGTGCCATTTCGATCAAGAACCTTATTATTCTTAAATCCAAATACTTCTTTTGATTTAGAGAAGTTGTAACCTCCACCAATTCTTACATCTGGTGTTGCCCAATATCCTGCTTCTAACCCAAACCAGCTATTTTTTGACCCCGTTGTTGGTTGGTATAGATATCGTCCTTCGCTTGCTAGATCAATCCATCTCGAAAGCCTATATTGGGCGCGACCTTGCATGAGATAGGTAAGGTTTCCGGCTTTTGGTGTTGAAACATTTCCATCGGCACCAAATTTCAATGCGAAACGTCCGTACAACTCAAGTCTTTTGGTTGTTTGATGGAAACCGTCCAGCGAAAGTACATCGGATCGAAGTTCATTCGGGGCTTTTCCGTCTCCATTAGTGAAAAATGATTTACGATGTTTATATCCAAGCAGTAAGCCGTATCGGTCTGTGTTGTGAGGACGAATCGCCAGGGCTATCTGTCCATTAGTAATTTTATTCTTGCGACCACTAAAGGTAATATTTCCATATTGAAAGCGTCCCAAAGTTGTCCAACCGGGCTTGATTTTACCTGCCGCACCAAAAGTTAATACTTGTCCAAAACCGTCTTTATCGCGCAATTCATAGCGAAAGGACGAACGGAAGTTTTCATCCGGCAGCCAATTCGTGCCGATGGTGAAATTATTATAGCCTTTATTTTCTCCAGCCAGGTGAAACGCTCTTTCATAACCGAGTTCTACCGAGAATTCCTTGTTTATTGGTAGGCGGTTTTTTAACCCGACGATTGAGAAACTATCTGTTCCATTTATACCATTTTCGAGTTGGTAACGTCCGCTAAGACTCGTGTATTTTCCAAACTTAGTTTCCACACCAAGAGCGGTTTCATTTCTCGATTTAGATGCTCCAAAACCCGTTCCGGTTATGTCGGAAATCGGCGTTATTGGGTTTGATGCAAGCCTTTGCGTAAAGAAGATTTTTGCCCAATTATTTACCTGATAATTTGCTCCAATGATTGTTTGATTCGGGAAAGATGGATCTTCTTCGCCCAAATTCTGCTCTCGTTTAATCGAGAAATCCAACTTTTCGGTAGGTCTAATTTCTGTACCAATCGAAACGAGATTCGACAGAATTGTTCTATCCGAAGAGCTATCAGAGAACCTTCGGAAATCATAGCCAAGGTTAAAGCGAACTTTTTCATTTATCGTTTGAGTCCACTGAAGTCCCGCGTTAATCCGTTTATTGTTAACCCTATCGGTTAGATTTCGTTCGCCTGTGAAACTAACTCTAAGTGAGCTATTTTTAAGCGGCTTACTTTCTAACGAAACCGTTCCGCGTGTGCTGCCAGGTGTTATGGTCGCTCCAAAAGGATTGAAGAAATTTTGGGATGCACTAAATCCTTCAAATTTTAATACGCTCTGTTTTGCCGGAAGCGGCTGAACAACCGATAAGAAAAATGCATTACCATTATTTTCACTATTTCCGCTTGGATTATTTCCGAAGAAACCAAAACCACCGTTTAATGCGCCCTTGCTTCTTGCCCATTCAAATTCCAGTTTTCCGCGGTTAGGCAATTTGTACTCTAAATCAAAACCGCCTAGTTGAAACGGAGAATTGTCAGCCTGCTTTTGGTTGATGTATGAAAAACCAAGTCTGAGTCCGAGTTTATTAAAATTCTTGTTGGCTCTTGCTGTATATACCGAAGACTCAAAACCTGCTTCTCGATATTCGTAGGTAGCGACAATTTGATTGAGGTTAAGTGCCCGATCAAATGTCGAAATTTGTCGCAAGAAAAAGATAGTTCCGGTTGAAGAGTCGATATTATAATCAACCGAACGCGTCAGAATTTCTCTTGATAAGATTATTTCAGGGTTTCTTCGATCCCGTGTTTCAACTGTCAAAACTTCTGATCCGGGCAGAATATCTCCAAAAGATAATTGAACTAATCCTAAGCTTCCGCCCGGAATTATTTGGCGTGCAAACGCCGTATCAGGTCTTGCTCCGGTCACAGTTATAGAGTCACCGTTGCGGTTTTCTAGGTGTACTTTTCCGCCCGTAAGTTTTCTTGTGTAACCTAGAAGACGGCTTTTTTCCATATCGGCGTTAAAATCGCCAAACATTCCGTAGCTTAATCCGTGGTCGAATCTTGCATAAACTTTGCTGTTTGACTCTGCTTCCTGGAAACGTGTCGAAGAATCTCCGAAAATCGGATAAACCTGTTCCAAAGGGTTTTGCTGAAAAAGCCTGTCCCTACCCGCAATACGGTTAAGTGCTTGCTGACTATCGTAAGCCAGAGTAAGTGTGTTTTTATCGCTTTTCACGCGTCCCTTATAAAAGAATTGGACATGTCCGCGAACTTTTTCTGTGGTTTCGCGGTTTTTCATTTCAGGTGCGTTTTTTCCGATGGTTAATTCAGCTAAACTCGATAAGAAACCCGGACGAACTTCGGTTGTAAATCGAACATCGAGTTTGGCTTCTACTTGTCCCTGTGCCGCGATTATTTTTGCGGTTCCGGGTTTGTTGTCTGATAAGAGTTTGATTAAACCGACGCCATTTACAAGGCTCACCATCTGTTGATGATGATTGCTGTTAACCTGCTCGGCGGTTTTCCCATCGGTCGGAATAAGATCCGATTTTGATATTCCCTTCGTCGCTTTACGATTCGGTTTTTTAGATTCAGATTCCTTATTTAAGAAACGACCCGCGGATGTTTGAATCATTACTGAACCATCCTGCGCAGGATTTCCCCACTTATCAAAGGCTTTAATATAAACGTTTGTAGAATCGCGTCCCGAAGCCTGAAGTTCCTTGCGTTCAGAAACCATTTCAAAGCGTTTGGCAGGTCCGCGACCGTAAAGATTTAATTCCTTTACTCCATCGCGTTTTCCCTTCGGGTTAACGGCGAAAACTCGTAATTTATTCGGTCCCGGTTTTAATCCCAGTCCGATATATGTATAAGTGACAATCTTATTTTTTGGATCCTTACGTGTTGATCCGATAGTTTTATCGCTAATCAATTTACCGTTTAGTTCAACTTGAGCCTTCCATTCTTTTGCGACGCTTATGTCAATATTAACCGCTGGTGCCTTAACTACTGTTTTATCGGAAAGATCATGAATTTCCACATTGCCTGGCGCGACCGGCTTATATTTTCGGGTCTTTTTCCTAATCTTAGAAGCCTTCCTAGGGGCTTCTATTTTCGCTTTTGTTTTAACTAAATTGCCGTTCTTTTTCTTATTGATCTGCGTAGAAACCAAAGAGAAATTATGCCGAAGCATTGCGCCACCGCCAAGAGGTGTTCGCAGAAGCCGCGTCCAATTCTTACCGGAACGCGAACCGCCATCGGATAAAACATAACCCTTCGGAATCGTGATCGGATCAAGCGAAATAACCTGAGCACCCATCGAAACTGATGGAATACTATATAAGCCTTGCGAATCGGTTACTGCCGAACTTCCGTTTGCCAGATAAACTCTTGCTCCGACAATCGGTTTCTCTCCAGCGTCGAAAGAATTATTGTGATTTGCGTCGTCGTAAATTCTTCCGATAATGAATTGCCGCATTGAGAAAATTCCGGGATCGACTCTTACCAAGGCTTTCGAAACAGCTGAGGTTACGACTTCATTCGAACCGAAATTTCCACTCGCAACAGCTGAGTTAAAGTTTTTTCCTTTACGAGCATTTACACCGATTCTAACGCGATAGAGTATTGTCAATCTTTCGCCGCTGGCAATCTCACCAAGCTGAAATTCCAATTGGTTATTTGTTTGCGTCGGCTCGATTGGCTTGGTATTGGAGCCTCGTTCAATTCTGGCGGTATCTTTTACGTAAGAAAAAGAGTTTGGCAATGTGTCTTTAACAAGGACATTAAATATCGGTGCGACACTGGAATTCCCAATCTCGACGCGGTAATTTACGATATCGCCAATTGATGCATTAACTCGGTCAACTGTTTTAATTAGCTCTAGAGTCGAATTTTCAAACATTGGAATGTTGAATGCAATATCCGCGATACTGCTGATCTCAACACCACTTTCGGTTAATTCAAATCCATTTGCAATCGCTAAAGGCATACCGTCTAAAGCACTTACTGTCATTTGGAACAAGCCGTTTCCATTTGGTCGCAAGGTGATTTTAAGCAAACGCGAACGAAAGTTTTCGGCTGTTACCTGAACGACATATGTTGCCGGCTGGCTTGATGTACCGAGTTGACTTGGAAGCATTGCAAAACTAAATCTACCAAGATCGGTAGTTAGATATGGGTTTAAATTGTCTGAGTTTGGCGCAAAACCTTGTCCCGAAGGAATCGAAAGCGGACTGCCATTCTCATCCGTTAATATGACTATTCGAGCACCTGGAATCGGAGATGAAGCTCCTCCGCGGGCTGCATATACGGTTCCAAATGGATCAATTACAGCTATTGCTTCTGTTGTTTCAGCGGTTGCAGCATTATCTGCGGAGATTTTTGCAGAGTTTACAATTCCCCGTCCCGGAATTTGATTCCCAACGACTTTTGCTTTGAAGACAATTTTTACAATCGCATTTGGTTTTAAGGCTGAAGCCAGTTTAACGAGCAGAGTTCTTCCACTAATTTCTCCGGCGTCGCTGTCAGAAGCATCTGTAACCGGCTGATCATTAACTTTTAGCGTCCCCGAAATATACGTCAACTCAATCGGAAGTTCATCGCGAACTACTACATTCTTTGCGTCAACCTCACCGCTATTTTTGAAGTTTATTAAATACTCAAGCGGTTCATTTTTGCCCGAAACATAACGCGCCTTATTTTGAACTAATTTAGAAGGGATAAGAGTCGGGTCATTTGGATCAGTGAACTTTGGTGGTTTTCCAGAATTATTAATAATCCTGCCGCTGTCTTGCGCTCGTCCGTTCACAGAATCAGAATTATTTGATCGAACATCAAGATCAATAGTCAGATTCTCACTTGTATTGATGTCTTTGGTGTCGATTCTTACAAGGATCTTTATACAGGAACCCGAAGCTACGGTATTGGTGAGTGGTTGGTTTTCTGTTATTTGAATATCGCCGGCATCAATTAATCCGTTATTATTGACGTCGTAGAAAATTCCTTTGATCTCGGCAGGTGAGTTTACATTCGCTTTTATGATTGTGTAAGTGTCAGCTAGATTTCCGGTATTGCACACGGAAAATTCTCTCGAAATCGTTTGATTTGCAACAACGATTTCAGAGGGCGTGATTTCATCAGGAGTTACTAATAGAGAAGAAACTCCTTGAACTTCAATTTCTACTTTTGCCGAAACCGTTTCGAAAGTTTCACCCTTAGCATCTTCGTAGATGCCTTTAGCAAAATTCGAAATCTTTGTGTCAGCTTGAGTCCTTGTTTGTCCTAAAACAGGGAACTGTCCCAAGGTTAAAACAAGTAAAACAGCACAAAAGAGAAGTTTTTTGTTGTACTGAGATAAACTTTTCATTTAACAAAAACAAAAGGGGGTAGCATGAATGTCAAAACGTTTAGATAGCGTGTGAAGGTTCCATAACCCTCCCACACTATTTACAATCAAGGGTTTACTTAATTGTTCGACTAAACGTAAACGTTCCACTACCTCCGGGTGCGACTGACGCAATCGTGTCCGTCAATAAATTCGAACCCGCTGAGTCACCGGCAATTACACCGGATCCCGAATCCGCCCCACTTCCAACAACTTGATCTGTGAATGTGCCCCAATTATTTGGTGCAGCGTTACCATTTTCGGTAATCACAAGGTTGTTTACAGTAAGCGTTACGCTACCGGATCCTCCCGAAGAAGAAACATTCGTGTAAGTAATGGTGTAGTTGATAACCGCACCAGGTACGGCATCGGTAGCACCGCCAACTCCAGTTCCATTTGTGACAGTGAAACTCTTAACGAGTCTGACAAACCCTGTATAAACGCGGTCTATCGTGTCATTGGCTTTGGTGTTGTCGTTTTGTGATGTCGCACGAATTACCGTGTCATATCCGGTCAGAACGGTTTGTCCTGTAGGAAGTGTCACACGAACAAGAAAGTCAGCTGAATTACCAAACGTAACCGGCAAGTTGACGCTTCCACCACCGCTTACTGTCGTATAGCTAGTACCGCCATTCGTTGATATTTCGACGGTAGCGCCAGCAGGTACAGTTGGTGCGGTAAGAACGTAAGTGTCGTCCGAATTACCTGTGTTTTGGACAGTGTTGGTAAATACAACTTGTCCCGATGCAGTTGTTACTCCGCCCGGAGCAACTCCGGCAATACCCGTTGTAACACTCTTATTGGTGAAATCGTCGTTGTTGTTTGTCGGTCCAGTGGCTCCAGGAGCTCCGTCGGGACCGAGTAGAACAGCGGCTACAACCGTCAACGTGGTAGGTTGTTGGAAACCCTGTGTTGGGCTAACCGGATCACCAATACGCGGCTCGTTAAAGTCGGAATTACTATCACCTTTGTTAGCAACGTTGTCACCGGATTGATCGGTAACTGTTGCTCCAATTGAGTTTTCAGCAAATCCGTCAACAATCGCATAAATAGGCGTGTTCGCGTTAGTTGTGGTAATTGTTACGTCAAAGTTGAAATTCGAAGTACATGCGCCGGCTGCGATAGTCGCGGCAACGGGGATCCTAATTCTTCTGACCGAAGAAAGTGTTCCGGGAGCTGTACCCGTCCAAGTCGCGGATAGAGGCGGTGTGCTCAAAGGGGATGTACTAAACTGAGTTCCGGCTGGCAATGAACCGACGTTTGTCAAAACTGTTCCGACTGGAATCGGCGCAACAACATAAATTGATGGATCCGAACCGACGGGGCTCAATGGTCTCAAACCGTCATTGCAGGCATGAAGCGTATAAGTAATGTCGGAACCAAGTGCAACCGGACCTGAAGGAACCGTTAACATTGCTCTGATTTGTCCATCATTCTCGACAGAAACGCTTATGTCGCCGCGAGCTTCACGCGAACCATTTACGGCTCCGGTTGAAACTGTGCGAACTTCATTAGCAGAGCTGTCTGATGCTATATTGTCAAAATTTGTTCCGGACGCAGCATCACCTAAAAAGACCTGAATGTTGCTTCCGGCGGAGGCAGCGGCACTGATATTTAGGTTAACCAAAATATCAACGAAACCGTTCTGCGCGAGCGAATGTAATACGTCAGAACCGTTTGTAAGAATATCTGTACTTGGACCAACAATAACTGCCGAAGCAACTGTTGCAGAACCTACAACCCTTACACTTGCGCCATTTGCAAGAAATCTAACACTGTCAGTAAAGTTACCTGTGTTTGTTACACGGAATGTAAACGGAACATTTGTTTGTCCGGGTACTACCGCAGAATTTGTTTGACCGTCCGGTGTAATAGTTAATCCGGCTACACGAGCTACGGTAACTGTAACTGTGTTGGATACGGTGTTGTAATTATTGCCGCCGCCATCGCTATATGTGGCACTGGCTTGGTTATTTATCGGTGTACCAGCGGCAGTTTGAGCGAAGCTTTGTAGAGATAGCGCGAACACCATCGCTACAGCAATCGACAAATGCAGCAAAGTCTCTATCCTAAAGAAGTATAAATTGTTTTCATCATTCAATCCTTTAAAAATGTCTTGAAAAAGACCGTTCATGGATGTAGGAGAATGAGTTAGTTGTGCTCAAATATTGAGTTGGGAATTAAACTAATTTAATCCTGAAAGAAAATTGGTTGGTTTATTTAACACGTACTTTATATGTGGCGTTCAATTTTTTGCCGGAGTCGAGTGATTTCTCCCACACGAATTGAACCTGAGTGTACATGCTGGCAGGTGCGGCAACGCGTTTTACTGCGCCACTGGCTTGCTTTTTCTTAATCATCGGTTTCACAGAAAAAGTTTTGCCTCGATCAATACTGTATTTGACCGTTGCCTTTCCTTCCGCATTTGCCGATCCGGCTACAAATTCCGTTCCCGCCGGAATCTGTCCGATAGCAGCGTAATTTTCTGCTGCGCCATCGCCGTCATTTTCTGATACGATTTTCCAATCGAGAATCTCGCCTGATTTAACCAATCCTGCTTTTCCAAGATCGATTTTTCCGCCGTCACGGCTAACTGTTCCGGATAGAGTTACCTTTACTGAAGGACTTAAAAAGGAAAGAAGTTGCTTTCCTCCTTTGCTGGCAAAAACTGCCATCCCGCTTAGTAACATCAAACCCAAAACAAAGGTGCTAGCTGATTTAACCAGACGCATCTGCTTATTTTCTTTCTTAGCTGCATTTTGCTTTGCTCTTTGTTTTTTATTCACTTTGTTATCTCCCATAAAAACTGAAACTGAAAAAACCCACGCGCATAGAATGCTCAGACCCGACAAGGAATCTGAACTGCGTGGGAAAAGAAGTAATTTTATTAAATTTGAAAGAGGAGTTAAGAATTGATTGTAAGATACCCCAACAGTTTCAAATTTCGTCCCGAGTAGAAATTATTTACAACGGAAAAAGGGGGGATTAATATAATCTACTTCCTAAGGTGTATAGAACACCAACACCATTGTACTAAGTTAAACAATGTTATGCAAGAGTTTTTTCGAGCAAACTTAAAATAAACATAAAACGTGCCTTACCGATCGGGCTTCTTCGTTGATAAAATTATTAGTAGCCTCAACTTAAGAAACGGCGCACATAGATGTAACGAAAACCAAACTTCCTTTTTATCGAATAGTGTTCCGCGACAATTTTCGTTAATTTATATTGGTTTGGAGGGAGTATTCTTTGGCAAGTATCAAGATAAAATGAGAACCTCAGCGGTTAATGTTCTCATTTTCGATAAAATTCCACACCGTCTTTTTTCTCTAAAATGAGCTTTCCGTTCCCGTAGGCGTAATCGAGGTGAGCCACTGATTCAGAGATTGCAAGAAATCTGTGTATCTCTTGATCAATCGCATCGGGAAAAAGTTTCTGAGCAACCTCCCAAGCGGTAGCTCCTTCTTATCAACTAAACTAAATACTTTTTTCTGTCGCTCATCAATCGACCGTACGTACCGATGAAAAATTTCTTCAAAATCGTCAATCGGTTCTCCATGTCCGCCATAAACAAGTGTTGGCGAGCAAGCTCTTATTCTTGCCAGACTGACAAGATATTCGGAAAGCGAATTAAAACGTTGATCTTTGTTAATGGGGTCAGGGGAAATTATTGGGTTTGGAGTAATTCTTTTTAGAACGCAATCACCGCAAATTAGGGTTCGATCAGCTCTTCGTATAAAGGAACATGACCCTGGGGTATGACCGGGAGTATGGAGGATTTCGAGCGAACCGTTTTCAAATTCCAATTCCATTTCATCTTTAAGTGCTTTATATTCGGTATCGGCTAGTGAATCGGTTAAAAGGCTTATGTTTTCATAGGTGTCTTTCATCTCCTCAAAAATCGTTTTAGGTACGCCCGAACGATCCATTAATTTTTTGTGTTATCCCGCGCTAAGCGTCCAAAGAGATGCCCTGTTTCCCACGAGTGAATATAGACTTCAGCATTCTTTGATTCGTCCCTTACTCTTCTTGCGAGACCACAATGATCTTCATGTGCGTGGGTTAAAACGATCCGGCGTACATCGCTAAATCGAATGCCATGGTTTTTTAATCCGCGACGCAGTGCTTCATTTGCCTTGTCTGTTTTTGGTCCTACATCGATGAGCGTAATCGGGTCTTCCTTAATTAGATAGACATTTACGTCTCCAACATAAAATGGTGTAGGGATTGATAACGGAATAATATTCATAGCAAGTCGATTTAGGAAGAAGTATTTTAACCTCAGTATGAAAATCTACAAACATAAACTTCAGAAAACTAGTGTCTAATGTTCTTTAAGTAAAAACAGAATTAAGGACTGAAATCAATTTCAAATGACAGCCTTGCAATACTTTTAAGCAAAATAAGTTGCGTTTAACCTAACTAATGTAATTATTTACTTGCCTTAAAGGCTTTATACAGATTAATATCAGTAAATAATTGTAATATTTCTGTAACTTTTTGTAATTGTTGTGTTCAATATTTCTCAGGATTTATTTTTGTGAAAGGATGAATTGAAGTCCGCCTGCTGATTGCGTATCTAATGCCCCTTTGATATCGATTTGCGATGTTACAGACTTATTAAATAGAGATTTAATTCAAGCTAGGAGATAAAAATTGATGAAAGCATTTCCTTTTAAAACATTTGCGTTTGCTCAAAAGTGCACCATGTTAGCCATAGTTACATTTTTGAGCGTTAGTGGTATTTTCGCCCAAGCACAAGCTAGTACGGCGGATTTAACCGGTACGGTTGTCGACCCGAACGGCGCAGTTGTAGCTGGTGCTACTGTTACGATAAAGAGCCCGTCGACCGGTATTTCGAGGACGGTTACAGCTAATGATTCCGGCGAATTTCAAGCAATTGGATTACAACCCGGCTTATATGATGTAACTGGTTCCGCGTCTGGTTTTAAGACCATCAAGATATCAAATGTGAAATTAACCGTCGGGCAAAGAGCTCAGCTTACCGTTAAGTTAGAAATCGGAGGAGCGGATGCGGTAGTTGATGTTGATATTAGCTCGGTCGAGATTATTGAAACAACTAAGACAACCGTCGCAACGACAATTGAGCAGAAGAAAATTGAAAACCTGCCTATTAATGAAAGAAGCGCAACGGGATTTGCACTTACGCTTTCAACGGTTGGGCGTGATAATGGTCGTCCGATTGGTCCAGCACCTACTTCCGGAATCAACGTTGGTGGACAACGTGGACGTTCAACGCTCGTCCAAGTTGATGGTGCAGATTTCACTGACAATTCAATCAACGCCGCCCGCTCAACGGTTTCGCAGGAAGCAGTTCAGGAATATCAGGTTGCCACGAATTCTTACGCTCCTGAATTCGGACGCGCAACTGGCGGAATTGTAAATGTAGTTACAAAGCGTGGAACGAATGATTTCCACGGAAACGTATTTGGTTTTATTCGTGACAAAAACATTCAAGCAAGAAATCCTTTCTCGCCAGTCGATAAACCTGATTTCCGCAGAACTCAATGGGGCGGAACTATCGGCGGACCAATTGTTAAGGACAAGACGCACTTCTTTGTGTCTTATGAAAGACGAGATCGAGACGAATCTGGCTTCTTTACTACTGACTTGACGTCCGGCTTGTCTTCGACGTTCTCGATGCCCGCGATTACGGGTATTAACCCCACAGCTATTAATTTCGGGAATCTGACAGCTCAGCAGGCTGGGACCTTGACAGCGGCATTTCAACAAGCGGCTCCTGGATTAATGAGTCCCAATGCGATGGTGAGAGCTCAGGCTGGCGCAGTTATTTGTGGGCTTCGAGCTTATGCGTATTTCGCTTCGAGTGGTGGATCGACCGCATTGGCGGGGACGAACCCTCTGGGAAGTTCGAATGATGGAAGTGTTTGTACGAATCCGATGGCTGGCGGTACTCCAATTAGTCCTATAGGTCCAGGCGTCATTGGCTCGAGATTTTTACTTTCGGGTACGCCGGTTCCTTCAGGTACTACCGGAACTAACGGATTGCCAATTGCTTTCCGTCCATTAAATGATTTGCAGAGAGTATTTCCCGTGACAGAGAACACGAACTTTTTCTCAATTCGCGGTGACCAATACATTAATGACAATCACCAGTTGAATATGCGTTTTGGTTGGAACACGAACGATATCACTGGTATTCAGGTTGAATCGCAAAACCAATCTTTAGGGCAAAACGATTTCTCGCGAACGGGTGTCCAGGAATTAACTGACTACTCATTTTCGACTCAGTTGAATTCAGTATTGAGTTCAAACTGGACTAATGAATTTAAGTTTAATTTTGGTCGTCGCGAAACTTCCTTCCTCCCTCAAAATGGGGAAGCAGTAGCGTTTAACATTTCAGGTGCAGCGTTTATTGGTCGTGAACTTTTCTCGCCAGTTGTGCGAACTGAAAATCGTTATCAGTTTGCTGACAACATTAACTGGGTTAAAGGCGATCACATTTTTAAATTTGGTGGCGACTTTAGTTTTGTAGACATCCCAGCATTTGAGTTCGAGCTCAACTTTGCGGGACTATTCAACTTCGGACCATTTGCAGCCACGAATTTGAATGCAGCTTTTGCTGGTTTACCAGATTTTACTCCGGTACAGTCATATGGTCTCGGTCTCCCGTCAACCTACATCCAGGGTTTCGGTGATCCGAATGGAAGCTTTAGCAACAAGCCTATTGCCTTCTTCGCTCAGGACACATGGAGGGTTCTACCTAATCTGACTATTAACTATGGTATTAGGTACGACGTGGAATTAACCAAACAGATTCCTACGGTTGGATTTAGCGATCCGCTGTCTGGTATCACACTTTCTGTGGCGGATCTAGAGGCAGCGCAAAATGCAGTTAACGTTCAGCAGGGAATCCCCCGTGATAAGAATAACTGGGCACCGCGCTTTGGTTTTTCTTACGATCCATGGAGTGATGGAAAAACAGTTATCCGTGGTGCGTTCGGTCTTTTCTATGACCATCCATTGCTTGCAATCGCCACCAACTCCGATATTGGAGACGCAGCGCAACAGCAACAAGGTGTATTCACCGCGGGTAGTCCAACTCCAACTAACCTTTTAAATGCGGCTCAGATTTTCCAGGGAACAGTGATTCCCGGAACAACTCCTGGTGTTGCGGCATCTGCTGAATATCAATTTGGGAGACAACGCTTTAATGACCAAACATTTCCTGGGTTTGGAACTGTATTACCTTTTACCTTACCTATAACTAAGGATTTTGAATATGCATATGCTACCCAGGCAAACTTTACCGTAGAGCGACAGCTAACGAACAACATGTCTCTTTCCGTTGGATATATTGGTGTATTTGCAAAACATCTTCCACATCCAACAGACTTAAATACACCTGATATCGCCTTGCAGATCGAAAACTTTAGGCGGTTTGCAGGACGCGACCCCATAAACACTCAGGAAGCAGTAGCTTTTTCAGTTCCTACGGCAAGTAATGCTGCTTTCACGGTTGTGATTCCGGGAATGGTAGCCGTTAATAATATGACCGGATTGGGTTTCGTTGCACCGGCGGTAGCTAATTTCTTCCGTCCAAACGCACCGAACTATTTCTTGGCACAAGCTTTGAGTGGAGGTTTAGTAACAAAAGCAGCTCTTGATGCAGCACTCGGAGGAGCTAATACGGTTAGGACAACTGGTGTGATATCGCCTTTTGGCGCAATCAATGCTCAGGCATCGGACGGTAATTCGACTTACAATGCCTTGAACGTGGAGCTAAAACGACGTTTCGCCGATAACTTTACGTTCTTGGCTTCATATACTTGGGCACATTCGATTGACGATTCCTCTGACTTGCAAACGCTTCTTCTTGCGCAGGATGTAAATAATTTCCGCGCTGAAAAAGCGGATTCTTTGTTTGATCAACGTCAGCGTTTTGTTCTTAGCGGCGTATTCTCGTCACCAACTGGATGGAGAAGTACTGACACAATGTGGAAGAAGATTTTCTCTGATTTTACATTCGCGCCAATCATTGAGCTTTCGTCTGGTCGACCGTTTAACATAATTACGAACGTTGATTCCAATAATGACCAATCGACACAAACGGATAGACCAAATGTTGATTCAAGTGGTGTGCTTAGTGTCGCTCCGCCGTTCACAAATGGTAACTTGGGTCGTAACCGCGGGATTACCCATAAGTTCATTAATATGGATCTGCGCTTAACGCGTGCAATTAGATTTGGCGAACGGTTCAGAGTTGATTTGATCGGTGAGGTATTCAATATCTTTAATCGTTTCAATGAAGCTTCTGCATCGCCATTCTTTACGGATGTAAATGCTTTTAATCAGCAAGCAGGAGGCGGAAAATACTTTAGTCGTCCGACTGCTTCTTTTGATCCGCGTCAATTCCAATTTGGTGCTAAATTTACATTCTAAGAATTGAATCAGCATTAATCTATTTTGGCTGAATAGCTTTCCGCTATTCAGCCTTTTTTACTGGGAGCGTGGACATCCTTGTCCGCCTGTTTGCCCAAGGAAACGAAAAAACCACTGAATCTTTCCTTCTAGATTCTCCAAAAATTTCCCGCATAAATATGCTAAAATTCCCGCAGTCAAATGAAATATATACCAAACAAAATCCTAATGATTCGCCCTGCTTCTTTTGGTTTCAATCCCGAAACCGCAGAAAGCAACGTATTCCAACAAAAAGTCGATTTATCTGATAAGGAAATCCAAGAAAGAGTGCTGAGAGAATTCGACCAAATGGTAAGTGAATTAGAAAAGCTAGGGGTTCAAGTATTAGTATTTGATGATAATAAAGAGCCTTTAACCCCTGACGCAATCTTTCCAAACAACTGGTTTTCTACCCATAAGGACGGAACAGTCTGTCTTTATCCAATGGAAGCCGAGACACGAAGATTGGAACGTGATTCCGAAATTATCGAGGCGTTAGGAGAGAAATTTACGGTTAAGAGAACTCTCGATCTCTCTCATAGCGAAAATCAAGGAATGTTCTTAGAGGGAACGGGAAGTCTTATTTTAGACCACAAAAGCCGTATTGCATACGCATGTCTTTCTTCGCGAACAAATCCCAAGGTGCTGGATACCTGGGCTACCCTCATGAAATACAAGACTGTGGAATTTTCCGCTTTGGACCAAAATCAAAACGCGATTTATCATACAAACGTAATGATGTGTCTTGGAGATGATTTTGCGGTAGTTTGTTTGGAAAGCATTTTCGATAAAACCAAGCGAAATAAGGTAGTTCGGAGCCTAAAAGAGACAGGCAAAGAAATCATTGAGATTACGTTTGATCAGATGAATAATTTTGCCGGTAATATGCTCCTGTTAAGGAGTCAAAATGACGAGAAAATTCTCGTAATGTCCAAAAGAGCGAGCAATTCACTCAACTCACAACAGACGGAAACTCTTGAAACTAAAGCAAAACTCGCAACTTTTAATATCGAAACGATCGAAAATTGTGGTGGAGGCTCGGCGAGATGTATGATCGCCGAAATTTTCTGATGCAAATTGCCAAAATAATCAAAGCTAGCGAAATTCCTTTCATTACTAAGACGGAGTGGCTTATTTCTTAATTTCTTTAATACGTTTCCACATCTGCGGCAAGAACCCCAAGGTTTTAAGGATTGATCCGCTCGCAAAGGTTCTAGCCATACCTTTAAATGTATCGATTCCGTTCGCCGAATACCCAAACCACCAAACATCGGGCGAAAACAAGAACCGATTGACATGAATATGCTGAGGCGCAACAAGTTCCATTAGACCTTCTTTCCCGTGTGTTCTGCCGTAGCCGGAGTTCTTAAAACCACCCCAAGGGGTTTGCCCAATCCCATGTGTGTAAAGCACTTCATTGACATTTACAGTGCCCGCAAGTATCTTTTCCGCTACACGCTTACCTTTTGTAAGATCACTTGTCCAAACGCTTGCTGTTAAGCCAAAATCCGTATCATTAGCGAGATCAATTGCTTCATTTTCTGTGGCGAATGTCGCAATCGGAAGTGTGGGTCCAAAAGTCTCCTCTCTCATCGCATGCATGGTGTTATCGGCATTAGAAATTACTGTCGGTTCGAAAAAAACTCCATCCATATTCGGGTTACGCTTGCCGCCGGTCAGTATATTAGCTCCTTCTTTTTCAAAGGCTTTAACGTGATCCTCGACAATCTGTGTTTGATCTTCGCTCGACATCGAACCAATATCGGTCTCTGATACACTCCCTAAACCTTGTCGCAAATTCTTAGTTTTTTCCACGACCATTTCTGTAAAATTTTCGGCAACGGGTTCTTCGACATAAAGTCTTTCTACCGATGAACAGGCTTGTCCTGAATTTGTAAATGCCCCCCATACTGCGGCACTCGACGCCTTCTCCAAATTCACATCTCCAAAGACAATCATCGGGTCTTTTCCGCCAAGCTCGAGAACTACGGGCGTTAAGGTTTTTGCCGCATTTTCAGCAATCTTCTTTCCTGTCGCCACACTTCCGGTGAACATGATTTTATTCACACCCGCCTCAACAAGCGCGGCTCCCGTTTCTCCTGCTCCACTTACGACTTGTAAGATGCCCTCGGGCAAACCAGCTGATTTAAAGATTTCGCCAATTTTTTCGCCAGTTAAGGGAGTTAATTCCGAAGGCTTTAAGATTACGGTATTACCAGCCATCAAAGCCATTACCACTTCACCAAGGGGGATTGAAAACGGGAAATTCCAAGGCGAAATAATTCCGACCACACCGAGCGGTTTATAAATAATCTTTGATGAACGACCCAATAGACCGAGTAAACCTATATTGCGTTTTTCAGCACGCAACATTTTCTCGGTTTTCTTTGCGAAAAACTGCATTAAATCAAGTACAGGAGCAATTTCTGCTGAGATAGCTTCTGAAATCGGCTTGCCCATTTCATCTGAAATAAGCTTAGCAATTGCATCAATTTCAGCCAGAATTACTTCACGAGCTTGCATTACTATTTGTTTGCGTTCTGCAAAAGAAGTTTTTTGCCAAAGCTGAAATGTTTTACGAGATTTCGCGACTGCTTTTCTTACTTCATCAGAAGAAAAATTCTTTACCCTTCCGACTTCCTGGCTTGTCGCTGGGTTATATGAAATTATTTCGTTGTTTTTGCTTGGAAATTTTTTAACCGCTCTCATAGCATCTCCACGTGTAACGAATTTAGAGTTAAAGCTTTAGCTTGTCTTTTCATAGTCAAAGAGCAAGCTGAAGTTTAACGTTCAAACATGTTACATATATCTTCCAATTTCTATTCCAACATCTTTTCGATTACACAGTAACTCTCATCCATAGCCTTCGACAAATTTTCAGGTTCAGAACCACCGCCCTCAGCCATATCTGGTCTTCCGCCACCACGACCGCCTACTATTGGGGCGATTTCTTTGATGATATTTCCGGCTCTTACTTTGTCGGTTAAATCTTCTGACACACGGACAATCAAGGAGACCTTTCCTTCACCGCGATTTCCAATAATCACAACTCCCGATTTTACCTTCGCCATTAGTGTGTCTGAGAGGTGACGCATTCCGCCTTTATCCAGATCATCCACGGCTTTTGTTATTACCTTCACGCCATTTATGTCTTTTATTTCATCGCCTTTGCCAGAATCACCACTATTTGCACCACTCGCGATTTTAAGCTTTAATTCGCCAATTTCTTTTCTCGAATTTTTCAGCTCTTCCTGCAAGTTTTCTATCGCGGTCGGCAATTGATCGCGTTGAGTCCGTGCGGCTTTAAGTGATTTTTCAATCAAAATCTCGTCTTCGCGAAACCGATCAAAAGCGTCGAAACCCGTAATCGCGCGGATTCGTCTTACCCCTGAAGCGACAGCATCATCAGATGTAATCTTAAACGCACCAATGTCTCCCGTAGCTTTTACATGTGTTCCGCCGCACAATTCTTTTGAAAAAGCCCCGTCACCGACGCTTAAAACTCGAACTTCCGAACCGTATTTTTCTCCAAAAAGCGCAACAGCACCGCTATTTTTGGCTTCATCAATCGACATGATGTTTGTATTTACAGATTCATTTTTTAATATATATCGATTAACCAAATCTTCAACATCTTTAATCTCTGTTTCAGTTAAAGGCTGATAATGAGTGAAATCAAATCTTAAATAATTCGGCGCGACGACAGAACCGCCTTGTTTTACATGTGTGCCGAGAACTTCTTTAAGAGCTGCATGAACAAGGTGTGTGGCAGTATGATTTCTTCGTATCGCATCTCGTTTTTCTACATCGACGGTTGCTGTAACGGCATCACCAATTTTTATTGATCCACTTTTGATTTTCGATTTGTGCAAAGTAATCCCAGGGATTGGTGCAAAAGTGTCTAAGACTTCAGCAGTTAAGCGCGAGTTATGAACAGTTCCCGCTATTAACTCATTTTTGTCAGTACTGTCGGCAGTAGCCGATGGTTTAACCTCGTCATTTATATCAGCAGCGTTCAATTGCCCAATACCGTAAGCAGTACCGACAAGAGTTCCTCGGTCGCCGACCTGTCCACCCGCTTCTGCATAAAAAGGAGTTTCGTTTAGAACAATCAAACCCTCATCGCCTTCTTTTAACTCTTGAACTCTTTCGTTGTTTTTTACGATGGCGATTACCTTTGCATCTTCGATTCTTGTGGTTTCATAACCAAGAAACTTTGAACTAATTGAGTTTCTTTCCAAGGATTTATATATTGGATTTATCTTTTCGTTTTGTTGAGTTTTTCCGATATTTCCCTGCGATTGGAGTTCTTCGACCGCGGCATCGAAATATCGATTACAAATATTTTCTTCAAGCTCAATTCCAACTTCCTTAAGTTTCAACCGAATTAAATCCTTCGGGATGCCATATGTATCATTTAATTTTGCCCAACTTATAAAATTGGGGATATTATCATTTTTGCCTTTATAAATAGCATTGAGTTTCGCCAATAAACGAAGGTAAGATTTCCAACTACGCCCTTTTATAGCTTTATCAGCAATCTTTCTTTCTGTCTTTGTTCCATTACGAATTAAATAGAAAGCTATTGTCTTTCCTAACATCGTAAAGTAGAAACCCCATGGAACATCTGATTTCGCCAACTCATTTTGAAGAATATATGGCGGTATCTTGCGATCATGGATAAATTTAGCAAATTGGGTATACGAGCTGTACGTCCCCCCAAATTTATTCATGTAATAATTTTTTAAATCAGCTAGCTTTTTCTCTTTTTGAAATTTATCTAGAGTGGGGGGTTCAACAACTCCATTTAAAATTATCTCAATATGCCTTTTGCCGAAAGCGTTTAATTCTTCAAATTCGGCTTCCCTAGATTTCCGGACAGAACTCAATAAACCAATTTCTTCTTTGAGTCTTTTCAATCCAACCGTCAAAGTATTCCCAAATCTTTCTTCCTCAAGACGCACCATCTTTCCGATAAATTCGCGTTGAATTTCCAGTTCCGGATAGGCATCTTTCATTTCCCCGACGACAAAGTCACAAACCTTATAAAAAAATAATCCATCAAAACGAAGATGCTCTCTGCCGTGATAAATTGCCCGTCGCATAATCTTGCGCAACACATAATTTCTACCCTCGTTCCCTGGCAAAATTCCATCGGCAATCGAAAATGCAGTTGTTCTTGCGTGGTCGGCAATCACACGACACGCAAATTGGTTTTGTTCGTCAAAATCTTCGTAAATACCCATAGCTAAAAATCAATATAAAATACTCAATTCGCCAACGGCGAAACTTTCGCTAGCGGCAGGTTGGAAAACCTGCCGACAAAATCGCCAAGAACATTTCAACGCCGTAGGTGTTGCATTTAACATTACAACATCTCAACAACAATGAAATACCTACGGCATATATCTTGATGTTTTCCAAAGTCCGCAGGTTTTTCAACCTACGGCTAGCAACAATATCGCTTTCAGCGATTTTTAAATATCAATATGAACATATTTTCTGGTAAATTAAATGTGAATTTGATGACACTAATTCTTCCAAAACTCATCAACCCAAAAAATATTTCTCGTCAAAATCTAAATCATATCGCTTCAAAAATTTTCTATACTCATCATCAAAACTCTCTTTTTTATGATGCTCTTTTTGTTTGGCGATGTAATTTTTAACAACATCAACTTGTAATTTGCTGACTGAAAACGCTCCATAACCGCCTTGCCATTTGAAATTGCCAAAATTTGAATCTTTTTGTTTTATCCATAATGAACTCGCTCTTTTAATTTCTCTAATTAAATCGCTCAATGCAATTTTCTTTGATTGCAAAATTAATAGATGAACATGGTTTTCTGTTCCATTTGCCGCTAATAAATTTGATTCGTGTTTCCGCAAAATTCCACCGATGTATGCGAATAATTCAGATTCAATATTGGATGAAATTAAGTTTTCACGATTTTTAGTCGAGAAAACAATGAGAACAATAATTTCAACCAATGTTTGTGCCATAAAATTGTTTTGAGGTTTTTTAACCTGCCGAGATGTTATACATTAATTCAATGCCGAATGTATTGTTTTGATTGCATTACGAAATGTTTTAATGCAACACCTACGGCGTTGGTTTTGTTTGCTAATTTTCGGTAGGTTTTGTAACCAGCCGATTCGTTAAAAATAAATTCAATGCCGAAGGCATTGTTTCAATTACATTGCGAATCGATTTTATGCAACACTTACGGCGTTGGTTTTTGCGTCTATCTTTTCGGTAGGTTTTGCAACCTACCGCTAGTAACAATATCGCTTTCAGCGACGTTGTTGGAATCGCCAATTGAGTCGGATTAATATCAAATCATTTCTTCTGCGACAATTCTGCTGTAAAATCAACGATCGGTTTAATCAAATCTGTGTCGTAATTGTTTGATTTGCCCTGCATTACAGCGGCTAAACGTTCCAAACCTGCTCCCGTGTCAACCGATGGAGCAGGGAGGTTTTCGAGTTTATAACCACCTTTACCATCTTCGCTGCGGTCAAATTGCATAAAGACTAGATTCCAGATTTCGATTGTGTCATCGCCTGTTTCGGCGTTGACGAATTCGGGGCGATTTTTTTCGGGGTTGTCGGGTTCGTCGCCCATATAATAATGGATTTCCGAGCAAGGTCCGCAAGGTCCTGTGTCGCCCATTTGCCAGAAATTATCTTTTGCGTCGAACGGCAAAACTCTTGATGGGTCGGCACCCATTTTTATCCACAAATCTCTCGCTTCGTTGTCGGCAGGAACGTTTTTGTCGCCCTCAAAATACGTAAACCACAGATATTTCGGGTCGAGTCCGAGTTTTCCTTCATCGGTGCTTCCTGTTAAAAAATCCCAAGCAAATTTAATCGCATCTTCTTTAAAATAATCACCAAAGGAGAAATTACCAAGCATTTCAAAGAATGTATGATGGCGCGCGGTTTTGCCTACCTCATCAAGGTCATTGTGTTTTCCGCCTGCCCGTATGCACTTTTGGGAAGACACGGCTCGAGTATAGTCTCGTTTCTCGTTGCCCAGAAATACGTCCTTAAATTGGTTCATTCCGGCGTTTACAAATAAAAGCGTCGGATCATTTGCGGGTAAAAGGGGAGATGAGTGAACGGGTTTATGCCCATGTTTCTCAAAATACTCAATAAATTTTTGTCTTATTTCGGTGCCTTTCATAAAAATCAACTGTCTAAAAAATAGAAAGAAAATTTTACCACAGCCCCGAAGTTAAGTGCAGAGAAAACTGCTGCCATTATTGAAACGACAGCAGTTATTTTTGTTTTCTGAAAGAAAGACCCGTTGAATCTATACAGTAGCGCAAACCCG
>Ga0114931_10001797_pt1 | contig 27284 bp, 20 predicted proteins | sample 2SBtaG_FD_89579 | JGI IMG/M metagenome (GOLD analysis project Ga0114931, IMG submission 89579) | Deep subsurface microbial communities from Kolumbo volcano to uncover new lineages of life (NeLLi) - 2SBTROV14_V59a metaG | ecosystem: Environmental > Aquatic > Marine > Volcanic | place: Kolumbo... | reverse complement strand
CAATCAATTATTGCTTTTTAGTGGTTAGTAAGCTTCTATTTAGCATTTGGTGCAATGCATCAATGTTTTAAGGGGATACAAACATTAAAAATCCGATTTCATATTTTTATCGGACAGTAATGTAATCTTATCTAAGCCATTATTAGAACCCACCCAAATGTTACTCTTTTTATCTGAATGAATAAGGTAGGTGACTCCCGAAGACAAACCAGCATCTGTATCAATAGTTTGAAAATCTAAACCATCATATTTTATAACACATCTTTTTGTAGCAAACCAAATATTTCCGTAATGATCTTCAGTAATATCATTAATACTTATGTTGCAAAAATCAGAGGTGTTAAATTCAGAAATCTTATTTTTTTTTATTGTAAAAACTCCATTCTCAGTACCAACCCATATGTTTCCTTTCTTGTCTTCTAAAAATGATGAAACCATACTCGTAATCTTTTTTTGAGGAGGAATATATGTAGTAAATGAAGAATGGTTGTATTTGCAAATTCCAGAGTCCCATGAACCAATCCATAGGTCATTGTTTTTATCTACTAAGAGAGATGTTAGTAGGTTGGATGGTAAACCATCTTTTGTGGTGTATGTTTTAAATTTTCCATTGGTATGTTTAACTAAACCTTTATTTGTGGAAAACCATAATGTTCCATTTTGGTCTTTAGTTATAGCAAAAGCATCATTGCTCGGAAATCCATTGGAAGTAGTATACTTTTTAATTTGCTTTCCATCATATTTTATTATTCCTTCACCATAAGATGCAGCCCAAATGTTTCCCTCGTTATCTTGACAAATACCAAAGAGCAATGATGAGTTTAAACCTTCTATATTATTATATAAAGTAAAAGCCTGGTTGGTGTATTTGATTAAACCTAGGCTATGTGTACCTATCCATATATTACCTACTTTATCAATGAATAACGTACGAGCTCTGTTAGATTTAAACCCATTACTATCAGAATATCGAATTATTAATTTATTCTTTTTAAGAACATAAATCCCATCGTTTGAAGTTGCAATGTATACTTTGTTGGTTTTATCTTTTTTTATAGAAGTTACAGGCAAATTGTTTGGAAGTACAGGTATTCTTTCAAATAGAAACTTTTTTTCTTTATCTATGCTTCCGCTGATTAATTTAATAACGCCATTGTTTTTTGAGCCGATTAGAAAATCTCCATTATTATCTTCAAAAACTGCTGTAATTATATTAGAGTGCAAGCCATTCTTGTTGGTAATTTGAATGGTGTCATTTTTTGATATGTATGTTATCCCTTTATTTCCTCCAATCCAAATATTATTTTTTCTGTCTTGAAAAATACAATTGATGTCAGAGTTAAGAAAGTTGTTGTCATCTTTGGTGTAATTTTTAAAATTTCCGTTATGATAGGTTGTTATTCCTGATTTACAACCTATCCATATTTTTCCTGAGTTGTCAGAAAATATAACTCGGTTATTCTTATCACTAAGAAGGCCATCTTTTTTAGTGAATTTTAAAAATCTCCGACCGTCAAACTTAGTGATTCCACCCCAGCTAGAAGCACTCCATATGTTACCATCTATATCTTCACAAATGTCATTAACTGCATTGCCAGATAACCCATTTTTTTCGTTGTAGTTAGTGAAATGAAGTCCATCGAACTTGCTTAGCCCACCACCAGCAGTTCCTATCCACAAAAAACCTCTCGAGTCTTGAATAATTGAATTCACTTGAACTTGAGGGAGGCCTTCCGCAACACCAAATTGTTCGAAATTGTAGTTTTGAGTAAATGCTATTTCTACACAAAGTGTAGAAATAATCAGTAAAAAGATATGGGGAATTGCTTTTCTGATGAGGTTATTTTTTTAACAATAATAACGAAAAAAAAGCGCTTAAAAAAGAAGAGTTATCCACCTACTTTTTTTGCTTGTGAATACCCCATTTCTAAAAGGAGTTGATAAACTTTTTCTTTAAATTCTCCTTGAATTATAATTTCTTGATCTTTTACACTTCCTCCAACACCACATTTTGTTTTAAGTTCTTTGGCTAAGATTTTTAAATCGTCTTCAGCTCCTATAAAACCAGTAATAAGGGTAACAGATTTACCTTTTCGCTGTTTACGATCAATGAGTACCTTTAATTCTTGTTGATTGTTTTCTATCGTTTCAATGTTGTCATCTTCCATTTCATAACCATAGTTGGGGTTGGTAGAATAAACAACATTGACTCTTTTTTTGTTTTTCTTGCTCATTATACGATTACATTTAATGATTTTGGGTTAACTTCTAATTCAATTTTTTTATCCATTTTAAAAGGCTCTCCATCTAAATGAAGTTCTTCTTTTGGTGAAAGAATAGTTACCTTTTTACCCTTCAATTCGGTTACAAACTTAAAATCGGTAAATTTTTTAGTAAATATTCGATAAGCAAACTCGAAAGCATAAATCAGCGGAAACCTTTTGAGAATAATAATTCTTAAAACCCCATCATCTATAATTGAATTGGGAGAGACATAAACATTATTTCCATATTGGTTCGAGTTGGCAAATGTAATGAGTAATGCTTTAGTTTTTATTTCATTACCGTCAACATTGATGGCGTAATTTTCTTCTTTGTAATTGAAATATTCTTTAACAGTTATTTTTAAATAAGTCCAGAAACCTCTTCTAGAAGCTTCAGCAAAACGCCAACCAATATGAGCATCAAAACCGGTTCCAGCAGTTCCTAGGAAATGGTAATCGTTAATTTTAATAGTATCTATTTTTTTGGATTGTAGCTGGTTGATTCGAAGTATTGCATCTTTCAAGTTTATAGGAATCTTTAAGTGTCTTGCTAACCCATTTCCAGATCCTGTTGCAAAAATGCCCAAGGTAGTATTAGTGTTAATTAATCCTTTAGCGACTTCGTTTACTGTTCCATCTCCACCAACAGCAACAACAATGTCAAATTTTCCTACAGCTTTTTCACCTATTTCAATGCCATGTTTAGCTCTTTCAGTGTATTTTATTGTGTAATTAAATACATTTTGATTTAAGTGTTGTGGAATAAGTTGTTCAACTTTTTTTTGTTTTCCAGTGCCTGAAACGGGGTTGATGACGAATAATATTTCTTTTTTATTCTCCACTATATGTTAGGTTATTATTGATGAGCCGATTGTTGTATTGTTGAATAATAGCTTTTAATTTTCGTTCTAGTTTATTTTTGGCTAGAAGATGTTTTTTGTCGAGACTATTTTTTTCAACTAAGTTAGTTTGTAGTAAGCTGTCTGAAGGTAAGTGGTAAAAGCCTATAGTTGCTTCTTTTGTTAATTGAAGAAAATATTCTCCTTCAGCTATTTGATAAGTATTATTTATATAATTAACAATGAACTTTTCTTTATCACTAAATGCATTATTCCCAAATGAGATAATATTTTTATTAATTCCTAGCAGACTAAGTACACTTGGAGTGATATCGGTATGCTGGAAAAACTGTTTGTTTTCACCCTTGAGTGTTTCAGAAGGGTCATAAAAAAATAAAGGAATAGCAAATTGATTAAACCGGTTGTTATATTTCGGTGTTTCAGATTCTGCTGAGTGATCAGCAGTAACGATAAACAAAGTATTCTTAAACCAGGACATCTTTTGTGCTGTTTCGAAAAAATGTTTTAATGCCAAATCAGTGTACCCAATTGATTCGTGTAAAGGGAGTGTTCCTTTTGGAAACCTATTTTTATATTTATCAGGTATGGGGTAGGGATGATGTGAAGAAATAGTGAATAACACACTAAAAAAAGGAACTTTTTTCTGATTTAATTCTTTGGCATAATATTGAAGGTAAGGCTCGTCAAATATTCCCCATAATCCATCAAAATCTTTTTCTTTATCCTTTTCAGGATATTCATTAATGCCGAAGTAATTATCAATACCTATGCTGCCTACAAAACCATTAAATCCCATTGTTCCATTGGCACCTCCATGGTAAAAAGAAGTGTTATACCCCTTATCTTTTAATATTTTCGGTAGAGCATCCAATTTGCTTCCTGAATAATTAGAAACTACATAATTGGCATTCATTAGGGGAGGGAGCCCTGCTAAAATTGAAGGTAATGCTTCAATAGAACGTTGGCCATTCGCATATGCATTATGGAGAACATAGCTTTCTTCTAATAAAGAATCAATAAAAGGGGTATATCCTTTTCCATTATTAAAACCACCAACATATTCTTTAGCAAAACTCTCGAGTATAATGATAACTACATTTTTATCTTTTAATAAACCATTATCAGAAATAGATGTTTTAGGAGTATAGATCTCTTCTAATTCTTCTTCGGTGTAATAATTTATAGGTTTTAATTTTTCATCAAATAAAGTTTTTAGGATGGTGAAAGTGGTATTTAATACAATTGGAGTGTTTTGAGCTTTGGTGTATTGACCCGCATTAATAATGTTGATGGGTTTATATTGGAGTCCGCCTCGCATGGCTATAATTGTTAACCCTGTAAATAATACAAGGATTAAACTATGAACTCCATAATCTTTTATACGGTAAGGTTTTTTGGGGGGAGATTTTTTTGTGATTTTTTTGTGTAGATAGTAGGAGAGGGCAAGTAATCCTATTAACAATAGGTAATCGTACCAAAAGTCAATAACATAATGAGGAAGTAGGGTAATAAAATCATCACCAATTCCTATCATCCCAAAAAAGTCAGTTGTAGTACGTTTAAACGTAAAATCGAAATAAGCTAAATCAATAAGGTTAAATACAATACCAATAAAATTTCCTAAGTGAAATAGAAAAGAGAGTATGGTTTGATACCATTTCGTATTTCTAAATGAGAAAGGAAGTAGTTGTAAAACGATTAGAGGTAGAAATAGGTAGGCAATAGCAACAGCATCAAACCGAAGTCCATAGATAAATAAACTGAGGCTAACGTCTGAAAAATGGTGGATGTTAAATAGGTAAAAAAGTATTCGGGTTAGAGTGAAAATTAAAAAAGCTAAGGATAATTTCTTAGCTAACAATTTGAGATGTAAAGTATAAGAATCCATTAAACTATTTGCTTGATTTAATTTGTCGACCCTCTATTTTTTCAGATAACTCGCATTTATCGCACTGATGTGATTTTCTTTTAAAAAAGAACTTAACAATTAAGTAAATAAATGCCAGACCAACAATTGTAAAAGCAATAATCTTTTGCATGAGTAATTTAGAATTAAATAATAACGTATTCGAGGCGAAGTTACACAAATTCAACTAAATTTGTAGGGGTTAAATTATCTGAACATGGCTATTAAATACAACAGAAAATCTTATTCAGACCAACAACTTATCGATCTATATCAAGCTATTTTGAAACCTCGATTAGTTGAAGAAAAAATGATGGTTTTGCTAAGACAAGGAAGAATATCTAAATGGTTTTCAGGAGTCGGTCAGGAAGCAATATCGGTAGGAGCTGCAATGGCTTTAGATAAAGAAGAGTATATTTTGCCTATGCACAGAAATTTAGGAGTGTTTACTTCTAGAGGAATTCCTTTACATCGTTTATTTTCTCAATTTCAAGGGAAGATGAGTGGTTTTACAAAGGGGAGAGATCGTTCTTTTCATTTTGGTACTCAAGAGTTTAACATTGTAGGGATGATATCTCATTTGGGGCCACAGATGGGAGTAGCTGATGGAATTGCTTTGGGTAATCTTTTAACTAAACAAGAAAAAGCAACTTTGGTTTTTACTGGAGATGGTGGTGCAAGTGAGGGAGATTTTCATGAATCAATCAACACTGCGGCAGTGTGGAGTTTACCTGTTATATTTTTAGTGGAGAATAATGGTTATGGCTTGTCAACCCCATCTAACGAACAGTTTGTATTTAAAAACTTTGTTGATAAGGGATCGGGTTATGGTATAGAAACAGAACTAATTGATGGAAATAACGTGCTAGAAGTTTATTATAAACTTCAACAAATAGCAGAATCCATTCGTAAAAAACCAAGACCTATATTAGTGGAGTGTTTAACCTTTAGAATGAGAGGGCATGAGGAAGCATCAGGTACTAAGTATGTGCCTAAAGAACTGATGAAAGAATGGGCTAAAAAGGATCCGGTAAGTAATTATGAGCAATACCTGATAGAAGAAAAGGTGCTAGATAAGGAAAAGATAAAATCAATTACTTCATCATTAAAAAAAGAAATAAATGCCGAGTGGGATAAAGCTTATGCAGAAGAGCCTATTGTAGTAAATACAGAACAAGAGTTGAAAGATGTGTATGCTCCATTCGATTTTCAGTTAACCCAACCCAAAACAGGTAACAAATCAGAAAAGCGGTTTATTGATGCAGTTTCTGATGGATTAAGACAAAGTATGGAAAAGTTTCCAGAATTGGTGTTGATGGGGCAAGATATAGCGGATTATGGTGGTGTTTTTAAAATTACTGATGGGTTTGTTGATTTATTTGGAAAAGACAGGGTTAGAAATACTCCTTTGTGTGAATCAGCAATTTTAGGAGCAGGTTTAGGTTTGTCAATTAATGGACAGAAAGCTATGGTAGAAATGCAGTTTGCTGATTTTGTTAGTGAAGGAATTACACAAATATGTAATAATCTTGCAAAATCTCATTATCGTTGGGGGCAAAATGCAGATGTTGTGGTAAGAATGCCAACAGGAGGAGGGATGGCTGCAGGTCCTTTTCACTCTCAATCTAACGAAAGTTGGTTTACTCAGGTTCCAGGGTTAAAAGTGGTTTACCCTTCATCTCCATTAGATGCAAAAGGATTGCTAATAGCCAGTTTTGAAGATCCAAACCCTGTGCTATTTTTTGAGCATAAAGGACTGTATAGGAGTATAAAAGAGGAAATACCTGATGATTATTATACTACGCCAATAGGGAAAGCAAAATTGGTGAGAGAGGGTAACGATATTACTATTGTAACGTATGGTATGGGTGTGCATTGGGCTTCCGAAATACTAGAAAATCAATTGGCCGTTTCAGCTGATTTAATTGATTTAAGAACTCTTGTTCCTTTAGATACTCAAACAATATATGATTCTGTAAAGAAAACCAATAAGGCTATTATATTACATGAGGCGACATTGTTTAATGGAATTGGGGGAGAGTTGAGCGCATTAATTACTGAGCATTGTTTTGAATACCTAGATGCTCCAGTAAAAAGGGTTGCAAGTATAGATACACCTGTACCATTTCATGCTGACTTGGAGAGAAACTTTATGCCTAAAGAAAGATTTGAGAAAGCCCTGTTAGAATTGTTGAGTTACTAATTAAGAAGTTCACTTAATCGTTGAATGGCTTGTTGATTTTTGTTGGAATAAATTGAATTTAAGATTTTTTCTTTTTCTCTAGTTGTAAGGTGCCAGCTCAAAGAAATTTCATCTTTGTTGTTATTTAACTCAAAATCAATAATATCAATTGGTTGGTCAATGTTATGGCTTAGGTATTGAGCCATATCATCAAGGTTATAATCTTGTACGGGAAATAAATTGCCGTAAAGGCTACCTATTGGTTGTGCAAAGTTTTCACTAATACTTTTCAAAGGATTGTCCTCAATGTCTTTTAATTTAAGTTTGTCTCTGTAATTAATAACGATAATCCCACTGGTATTTTCATTGATCCAATCTTTAAAGGTGTGGATATATTTAAAAGTGGTTAATGAACCATAATTGTCTCGCATTCCAGCATCCATTACATTGATTAGAGGTTCGCTAGGTAGAGACACACTAGGCATAATGTATGGAAAGGTAGCACTCATTCTTAAAGCACTGGTTATTTTTAGATTGTCAGCATCTTGGTTTTTAAATAACCTTCTAAATTCAAAATTTTCAACAATAGGTTGACTGTAAACGTTTCTCATAGGAATGTTATTGCTTAAAAAGGAAATAGGTTGAGCAGCAATTAGCATTCTTCTTCCATCATTAATTACGGTAGGAGAGAATATCATTAACGGAATTCTTGCTTGTTTTTCTGGCAAGGTGTAGTCTTTTAATCTTTTATTGAGTAGGTTATCTGTATTCAAAAGCAACTGTCTTTCAAAAGCATATCCTCTATCTTTTATGTAAGTATAATTTCCATCCTTAAATGTTTTAAGTCGAATAAATAAATCGTTCGTAGCAATACTAAAAGCGATAGGGTTGAGTAAATCTTTCGCTGTATTCATCCTGAACGATTTATCATATATAGAAATGTTTAAGTTTTCTTTCTCTAAGTAGAGTTCTCTGAAGTATGAGGCGCCAATCATTCCTCCAGAAGAACCTGTTATTAAATGTATGTGTTTAAAGAGTTCTCCTTTTAATAAGCTATCAGTAAACTGTAGACTGTAAAAGGTCCAGAAGGTAGATCTTGATCCACCTCCGCTAGTGTTGACGAATATAATTTTAGGCTTTTCACCTTGTTTTTTATTGTTGTTAGCCCAATTATTTAATATGTTGATGGAATTTTTTTTATCCTTTTCGTGACGATGAATATTGTTTCTTAAATCATTTAATACGTTCAAAGAATACTCAGCTTTTTCTGTATTATAGTTCATTCCGTAGGCCATGTTGGCATAAGAAAAAATTTGTTGTTTAGAGAGGAAGTTAATCAATACAAATAAAACAACAAAAACAATCGTGCTCCATCCTTTTAGCCATGTATAGAAAGCACTCATAAGAATAAAGATGATGGTAAAAAAGAGCATTACACTTGCTCCGGCAGGGATTACAAAAAAAGGATTCTCACTGAATAAGCCCAATATAATTAATGAAGCAAAAAGTACAATTTCAAATATAGAAGCATTTAAGTGATTTTGTTTGATTACTGATTTGAGCATTTCTTTGTCATAGTGAGAAATGTCTCTAGCTAATTTAACCTTAAAAGGGGTGTAGAGGTATGATTCTACATGCCAACTTCTTTTTTGTTTTAAAAATTTAAACAGTTCTTCATCTTTAGAAAAGATAGAGTTAATGGGTTTGTGTTCATCTATATTAGGAACAATACCTAAAGCTTTAAATATATTTTTATTGGTGGAAAGGAAATAGTATAAGGAAAGCATAACATTGATTCCATACCCAGTAATAATACCAATAATAAACAATACTATTTCAAGAGGAGGGGTGTTTTCATTTTCGATGTGAAAAGTAACCACTTTGAAACTATAGTAGATTATGAATAAAAGTGGCCATAATGAGTTATTAATACAATACCTTACAAAAGGGTTTTTGAGGGCTGCAATGAAGGGAAACCTCCTGCTATTTACCACATAACTGGTAATGTTGAATGACATAACAAACCCTCCAATAGAAAATCCCATTATAGTGTATGACCAAAAACTTAGTTCGCCTAAGTATTCAGGTGCTAAAAATAAGTAAGGGATGCCGTATTTTGCAGCTATAGATTCACTAACGATGCCAAATATTATCACCCAAAAAAAGAGCATAAGATGATTTCTTTTTAGATTAACTAAAAAGAGCTGAAACGGAAAGAAAAAAAGTAACCTTCGAATCATCTTTTTATAATTTAACATAAACATAACTGTAACTACTGCTAGTTATACGGTAATAGTGATGGTTTGTTATAGATCAGCAAGTTTTACTTACCTATTTTTTCAGTTAATTTTTCACCAAAAGAGATGATATTTTTTAATAAATCAAAGTAAAGAGTAATGGCTAATATTAAAGACATTACCCATATTACAGCAAGATTGTACCAAAAAGTATCAACATATTTACCAAAAAACCTTTTTTCAGGAGCATAAAAATGAGCTCTAACACCCTTTGGTGAAAGGTATATTAAATCGGACTTTTGGATTAAACGACCATCCAGCTCTAGTATTTTGTTGATGGCATTTTTATCTTTAACAAAATCAGAAAGTGCATCATTCGTGTAATCATTTTTCATTTGAATGAATTGTTCCTTATCTTCTTTAGTCGTATTTAGTTTTGCTACAAATGCGTCTTTTTCATTGTAAATTTTCTTGTATTTTTTGAGGTAGTAATTATTTAATTCATTCAAATATATTTTTGTTTCGTTAAATATATCATCATTTACTTTGTCAACATACAAATCTTCTATTGCATTGAAAGTAACATTAGGGTTTCTTTTAACTTCAATAGCTATTTCATTTCTGAGTAGCTTTAAGCTTTCAATTACTTTATCTCTTTTTTCTTCATTGCTGATGTTGTTTTGGGCACTACTTCTTTTTTCTCTTAGCTTACTTAACCAATAATTCTTTTTATACTCAACGTTTTTAAATGCTTTATCTAGCTTAAAAAATTGTTTCTCGAAGAGGTTGTCTTTAAATTGATGTGTTGCTAATGCTTCATATGCCCATCTGGAGGTCATTATTTCACCAACAACAGGAACATTATCTTGAAGTGTAAGAGTAGGGTTTAATTTGTCAAATTTAACAATAACTCCACTCAATAATAATTGAGGAATAACTAGGAATGGAATAAGAATATATATGGTTACAGCAGAATTAAAACTAGCAGAAATATTTAAACCTAACATATTAGCGAAACAGGATGTAGTAAATAAAACTAACCAATATGCTGTATTCATCCCTTTAATACCTAATATGGTATTACCAATTAAAACGAATGTTGCCATTTGAATTGCTGATATTGCAAACATGATGACAATTTTTGATAACAAGTAACTACTCTTGCTGAGGTTTAGGAATTTCTCTCGTTTTCTAATTTTTTGATCGCGAATAATTTCTTCTGCACTTACTGTTAACCCTACAAATAAAGCAACGATAACAGCCATAAAAATATAAACGGGAAAGTTTTCGTTTTCTCTGAAGATATAACCTAATTCATTACTTGCGTCCGAATTGTAATATCGAACCAAATAAGAAAGAATAAACGCTAAAACGGGGGCTTCTAAGAAGTTAATTAATAAATATTGACGATTAGTTAGTTTAGATAAAACATCTCTGGTAATAAAAACTTTTAACTGCTTTAGTTTGTTAGGTATGTTAAAAGAGATTTGAGGTGCTTTATTAATTTTTTCAAAAGTGTTTGGATCTTCAGCAACTTTGTCGATGTAAAATTTAGACCATTCTGTCGGTACTACTTTTCTGTTTTCTGTAGGATTACCATACTCATCAACAACTCGAGATTCAATAATATTAAAAATCTGTTCTGAATTGACATTACCACAAGTAACACATTCACTTTCGTTGCTGTTTACATGGTTCACCAATTCTTTAAAGTAAATCACTGCATCAACAGGATTCCCATTGTATATAGGGTAACCTCCAGTATCTAATATGAGTAGATTATCAAACATTTTAAAAATGTCTGAAGAAGGTTGGTGGATAACAACAAAGATTAGTTTACCTTTTAGGGCCAATTCTTTAAGTAAATCCATGATGTTTTCTGAATCTCTTGAAGAAAGTCCAGATGTAGGTTCATCAACAAATAAAACGGCTGGTTCACGAATTAATTCTAAAGCGATATTCAATCTTTTTCGTTGCCCACCACTAATGGTTTTTTCCATTGGGCTACCCACTTTCAAATCTTTAGCTTCAAGTAGTCCAATACTATTTAACACCTCAATAACTGTTTTAGTTATTTCTTTGTCAGAAAGCTTATCAAAACAAAGTTTAGCATTATAGTACAGGTTTTGAAATACAGTAAGTTCTTCAATTAAAAGATCGTCTTGAGAAACATAACCAATTACCCCTTCAATTTTTTCTGGTTCATTGTGAATGTCAATGCCATTTATTGTAATTTGACCAGTAGTAGGGTAGTATGAGCCATTTAATAGATTCAGCAAAGTAGATTTTCCAGCTCCACTTGCTCCCATAATTCCAACCATTCTTCCAGATTCTTCAGAGAAGCTGAAGTCATGCATACCATAATTCCCTCCCTTAAATTTATAGGTAAGGTTTTCTACATTAAATATGATCTTTTCAGCATTATCGTTCTGAATAAAAGAGCTAATAATATCACTATAATAAATGGGCTGTACTCTTGAACTTCTAATGGAAGAACCTTGGGTAAGAATACTAGACCTGTTCTTGCTGATAAGTATACCGTTTAAGTATAGTTCGGCATTTCCAAAGTAGCGAACAAAAAATAGGTTCACTGTTTCTATTTTAATGATTCTTAGTTTACCAAGAATTCCTTCAGAATAAATGTGTCTAGCTTCTTGTAGGTTGTTTTCTTTTTGATTATTTACTTCAAGAACATTAGGCTGATCTATCACTTCATTCTCTGACTTTTCAATAAAGTCATTACATAGTTTAAATTCTTTCTGAGATATATTAAAGGTTTCTGAAACGGTGTTAATGAACTCAACTTCTTGCTCAGAAGGTGTTTTGTTAGCATAGATAAATTCTAATAAACGGATTAACACAATCATCTTTTGTTTCTGTGCTAGCTCCTCGTTGATCTGAGTACAAATCAATAATATTTTTACAGAATTAACCGATGTTCTTTTCTTTCTTTTGCCATCGGCAGACTTTCTCGTTTTGGCTTCTATGAACTCATCGTACAATTTTAAGTACTCATCAACCAACTGTTGATTCAATTGTTGTTTAAGGAAAGTCTCAACAATTTTTCTAGAATTATCAGAAATATCTTCCGCTTCTGAAACAATTGAAAACAATTGCATTAAAGCTTTTAATATCCTTTCACTCATTTTTTATACTGTAAATTTTGTTCAATATACAAAAAAAGGCATCATTACGAATAACAATGCCTTTTAAAATTTTTGAATTTCAATTACTGTTTAAATCCTACTAAAAGAACAGCACAACCAGATGCTGAAACTTTAGGGTCTAAGTTCGCTTCAATAGTACAGTCAATGGTACTAGTTATGTTAAAGTCCCAATAAGCAGAGTTACTGTATTCGCTATTGGTAAATAATAAGTTTCTTTCTTTATCATAAACAGAGAAAATCAAATTTCCATCAGTTAAACCACTACAAGCTGCAAAACGGTAGGTACTTCCTCCATAAAGAGTCATATCAAATTCAGCTATCTGGTCATCAACTAATAAAGCTCTATAATCTTGCCCATCAGAAACAAAATTTTCACTAATGTGTTGGTCACATAAAGATGCAATCGTGTCACACTGTGCATATGATGATGTATTTACAATTAACCCTAGAGCTACTATAAATGCTGTTAGTAGGATATTTTTTTTCATCTGTATCTTTTTTTGTTTTTTACTTAAATATTTATAATCAATTAGCTAATGATGTCTATTCTAATTTCCATCACTTTATCAGTAATGGCTTTCAATTGTTCCTCAGAGATGTTAATTTGAGTTGTACTGTTAATAGTTGTTGTTTTATTGGTTGCATCAACTGAAGGTTTAACGTAAGTGTAGTTAGTTTCAATTTCTTGGTATATCGTTTCCAATTCTTTGAGGTTGTCAATTAATCCAGTAAATTCAGGGTTTTCATGATGAGGAGCTAATATTTTAATTAGGTTGCTCAATGTTGTTTTTTGTTCTGCTACACGGTTAATTACATCTTGGTTGTTGCTCATTGCAGCAGCATTAGTTGTAAAATATAAGCTTTCTAACCAACCCCCAGCAAGAATTAAACTTCCTAAATCATTTTGTTCATGATTTTTTAAATAACGATCGCTTGATTTAAACGCATCAGAGATTAGAATTAAAAGAGAATCTTGATGGTCAATGTTTCGTTCAAAACGGTCTACTAATTCCATATCAAACGCCTCACTAACACCTAGATCATCACCAATTGATTTAATAGCAGTTAAAAATGAAATGGCATCTTGAGTATTTTCATATAAAGTAACGTATCCTAAATCTGCGCCAAAAACACCTAAGTTAATCGCTTTTTTAAAGGTAGTGGAGTAGTTGGTTACTTTAGAAGGTTCATTCAGCATATCCTTGTTGTAATTTACTCCAACACCTTTAATTAAAAGTGCCGTTTGAATAGGGGATGGAATGCTAAATAACTTACCATCTACTTCTAGTAACTGGTTTTCATTAGAGTTATTTTCTTCTACAACTTCTTCTGTTGTTTCTACCACTTCTTCAGAGCCACAGCTATAAGAAAAAAGAGTGATTACAGCTAACGCAATAGCTTGATTTTTGAAGTTAAAATATTTCTTTATCATCGATGTTATTTTTTCATGAATTTCGAGAATACAAATAAACAAAAAAATCTTTAATACTAAAAAATAAACACTTCGATTAATCAGTTATTTTTTTAGGTTAATCATTAAAAATAGCTGTGCGAACAACAAAATACTTTAAAATTAAAAAAGAGGCAGTAGCGATGATCAAATTGATAAGTGCATTGTAATAATCTTGAAAAACGAGTTTACCAATTAAGAATAAGGTAGAGTAGGTAAGGGATATTGAGCTGATCCAACAAATTATTAGGCTTGGTATTTGTGATTTTTTTTGAGGTAATTCTAATTTACTCCGTACGTTATTCCACGCACCATCAGGTTCTACTTTTAAGTAGAAATTTTTAAGTGTTTCTTCATCCTCTCTTGGAGTGATAAAAGTTATAATTACCCATACAAAGGTTGTAAATGAAGCAGTAAATAGAAGGATGCCTTCATTTTGAATAAAAACATTTCCTGATTCATTTTCAAAAGTTGGAGCAATGATAAATTTGCTAATGCAATAACCTGCAATAGGAGCGATGGTAGCTGATATTTCACTCCAAATATTAATTCTGCTCCAATACCATCTTAAAATTAGAACAGCACCTAGTCCTGCTGATGAAGCAATTAAAAATCGAGCAGCTCCATCAATTGTATCAATAAATGAAGTAATAATTAAAGCAATAAGCATAATAATAACTGTAAATATTCTACCAGCTTTCACCATTTTCTCTTGCACTATTTCTTTTTGATTTTCTTCTAATTGTTTTTTATACAAATCGTTGGTTAAATAACTTGCTCCCCAATTTAGTTGAGTAGAAATGGTACTCATATAAGCACCTAAAAAAGCAGTAAATAACAATCCTTTTAATCCAGAAGGCATAAAGTCTTTCATAGCCATAACAAAGCCATTTCCTGCTTCAGTAGCTGATAGCTCAGGGTAAACCACTAAAGCACAAAGACCTACCACTATCCATGGCCATGGGCGTAAAGCGTAATGTGCTATTTGAAAAAACAAAGTAGCAAATACGGCATGTTTTTCATTTTTTGTACTCATCATTCGTTGAGAAATGTATCCACCACCACCGGGTTCATTTCCAGGATACCAACTGGCCCACCATTGTACTGCTACAAAGGAAAAGAAGGCTCCAATAGTGAGTCCAAATGTACCAACTGTCGAATTATGTTCGCCAATGGTAGGGAAAAAGTTAAAACGCCATTCAGGTAATTTTTCTTTTAATCCTGCAACACCACCAACTTGTTCTGAATGTAGCATGAAAATAGCTAAAATAATACACCCAGCCATGGCTAAAACAAATTGTAAAGCATCGGTAATGGCAACACCTAATAGACCAGAAAGTGTGGAGTAAATGGCAATCATTACCATTAGTACGCCAATGTACAAGAATGCTATAGAGTAATCGATATTTAAGAAAATCATTAATATTTTAATCATAGCGGCATTAACCCATCCAATAATGATACAGTTAAAAAATACCCCTAGATAAACGGCTTTAAATTTTCTGAAAAGTTGAGCAGCTTTGCCTGAATAACGTAATTCTAAAAATTCCAATTCGGTGATAACACCAGATTTCCGCCACATTTTGGCAAAAAAGAAGGTGGTGAGCATACCTCCAATTAACATGTTCCACCACAACCAGTTTCCAGATATTCCATTTTTGTGAATAACTTCAGCTACCCATAATGGAGTATCAGCTGCAAATGTGGTAGCCACCATGGAGATTCCAGCAATGTACCAGGGGAGGTTTCTTCCTGCTAAAAAGAAATCGGTTAAGCTAGAACCTGCTTGATCTTTAAATCTCAGACCAATGTAAAGGGTAATGCCTAAAAAAACAGCAACAATTATCCAGTCAACAACTCCTAATACCATATTTAACAAATAAATTAGGTTGGAAAAATAATAAAGTTTGAGGTTTCCATATTAAATTCCGAAATTCGTTATTAACAATTTATGGGGCACTCTATCGATATACAACAAATTCAACGTTATTCTAAATTAGAATTAATTGCTAAGCAAGTAGTTGAGGGTTTTATTACTGGTTTACACAAGAGTCCTTTCCATGGTTTCTCGGTAGAGTTTGCTGAGCATCGATTGTACAATCAAGGAGAATCTACTCGTCATGTAGATTGGAAACTGTATGGCAGGACAGAAAAATTGTTTCTAAAGCGTTATGAAGAGGAAACCAATTTAAGATGTCAGCTAATTATCGATGCGTCATCATCTATGTATTTCCCTGAGATTGATTATGATGAGGCTACTACTTTTAATAAAATTAAGTTTTCGGTTTATGCAGCGGCAGCCTTGATGAATTTGTTAAGAAGGCAGCGGGATGCGGTGGGGTTGAGTGTTTTTTCTGATCAACTCAATATCCATTCACCAACAAAATCGAGTGTTGTGCACCATAAGTTTTTAATTAATGAGTTGGAGAATTTAATTAACACTCCAAGTGTAAATGTTACTACTTCATCTATAAAGGCATTGCACACCATTGCAGAAACAGTTCATAAGCGTTCGTTAATTGTTTTGTTTAGTGATATGATGGAAAATGAAGGAGGGAGAGATGAGCTGTTTGAAGCGCTACAGCATTTAAAATACAATAAACATGAGGTTATTCTTTTTCATACGGTGGATACCGCAAAAGAAGTTGACTTTAAATTTGAAAACAGGCCTTATCAATTTATTGATTTAGAAACAGGGGAGGAGGTAAAGTTAAACCCAAACGAGATTAGAAATACCTATGTCGAAGAGACAGAAAAACGAACAAAAGAGTTGAAACATAAGTGCTTACAATATGGTATAGAGTTTTTAGAGGTAGACATCAATAAAGGCTTTCATGCTGTGTTACAGACATATCTGTTCAAAAGAAAAAAAATGATGTAATTTTTTTCTTTTTTTTGTTGTACAAATAAAACAAACATTTATATTTGCAGCCCTCTTATGGGGAAAGTTCTTAATGAATTTTGGTCTGGTAGTTCAGTTGGTTAGAATACCTGCCTGTCACGCAGGGGGTCGCGGGTTCGAGTCCCGTCCAGACCGCCAACAATGTTTCAAGTTGTTTTTAAAAGCTTCACTTTATAGTGAGGCTTTTTTTATTTTATAATGTCTCGTCTGCGTCTCGGTTGTCAATTCAAATATTCTAATTACCTCTGATACCAAGACATTAGAAGATTAGTCATCGGCACCGTCCGGACCGCTCAGTACAATTTAAAGATGCTTGTTTCTCAAGCATCTTTTTTGTTTTCAGCTCTTTACACTTTTCTTATTACAGACAACAGGAGACGAAATAAGCCTAAAGGAGACAAAAATGTTTCAGTTTTTGCTTCAGCTGAAACATGAATGTTTCAGTTGGATGACATTTGTTAAGATTGACAGAAGTGATTTTATAAATATTTTAAATGGGTTAATACTTCTGGTTACAATGTTGACAGATTAATATTTAAATTTATAGCCATGAAATTATTAGTAAAACAATTTTCGCATATACTCATTATATTAATTTCTATTCAGGGAGTTAATGCTCAATCAGGCTCGCTTTTAATTCCAATATCTACTAATGCGAAAGCAGAAATAGTTAAACATACTTATTATCAATTGGAGTATGATGAAACTCATGAGCAGGCAGCTTGGGTATTTTATATGCTCACACCTGAATTTATTAATGGAACTGCTGAAAGGAAAAACAAATTTAAACCTGATAAATTGGTTACAACTGGTTCTGCTGCATTAATAGATTATAAAGGTAGTGGTTATGATAGGGGTCATTTATGCCCTGCTGGTGCAATGAAAGTAAATCAGAAAGCAATGGATGAGAGTTTCTATATGTCAAATATGTCGCCTCAGCTACCTGCATTTAATCGGGGTAAATGGAAACAGTTAGAGTCACAGGTGAGAAAATGGGTTGCAAAAGAGGATACTTTGTTTGTAGTTACTGGTCCTATTTTCACAGATAGTTTAGGTGTGATTGGTGTAAATAAAGTGACTATTCCTGCATATTATTATAAAGTTATTTATGATCCGACTGACGAAAAGAAGATGATTGCTTTTATTATGCCTAATCGAAAAATTGAGAATAGTATTTTAGATTATGTTGTTACAGTAAATGAAGTAGAGTTGAAAACAGGAATTGATTTCTTTTCGGCACTACCGGATGAGTTAGAATTAAAATTAGAGAGTGAGATAGTGTCATGGTAATTTATATCTTTTACCACTAATTATATGGTGTTTCACTTCTATGACCTTTGTCAACCTTAACTTAGGTGTCTTTTGAAAATATTTTCACCTACCGTCAGATTATGGCGTAGTGATATTATAATTTTGCATTAAGTTATTTATATTTATACAATAATTAACTGGATGCAATGTGCGGTCATTTATTGTAATAGATAAATTTTGTTGTAAGGTTCATAAAATAGAACTTTAATACCGTGATAATTTATTTGATGCTAAAGCATATATGCTCAACTTTATTTAACCGCTAATAATTATTAAAAATAAAACTATGACATCATTGATAACAAAAGAAGAATATAAGGAGAAACTCAATAAGTTCATAGATTCAAGGAATGATAAGAAATTAAAGAGTTTAAAAGAAATGTTAAATAATGATGATTATTATAATTTGGATCATCCTTCTTCACCTGGAAAACCTAATTTTGATAATATAAGATCTACAGGAGAGAAGGCTTTCCAAAGAGCTATCTTTAATAATGGTTATACTCTCTTAGATTATGGAAGAGGTGTGGGATTAGAAAAGGTTGTTTGGCTCGACATAGAAACTCCCGTTACATTGAGTAAAAACAGAAGACGGCCATGTATGGATATGCTTGGCTCATTAGAAGGTGTGCCGGTATTGTGCGAGCTAAAGTATTATGAAAAATCACGATCGAATGATCCTGTTTATGCAATCATTGAGTTGCTAATCTATCGCTATTTTATACAATGTAATTACAAGAAGTTGGATAAGTACAATATTCATCATCATTTGGTTTTAGAAGATTTTAAATGGGAAGTAATTGTCAAGAATGGATTTCCTCAGTTACTTGTTGTTGCTAATGAAAAATACTGGAGTTATTGGTTTAATAAAATTGAAAAAACTGAATTATTAAATTTAACACTTGGGTTGGGAATGGATTTGGATACAAATATTCATTTGTTTGAAGCTTTCAATGAAGATTTTATTATTCAATTAGGGGATAGAGCCTCATATAAACCATTGTTACAAAATCAAACCTGGAAGAAAATAAAATAGTGAATTTCAAAATACATAAAGGTACACAGGAGATAGGAGGTTCATGTGTTGAAGTATGGACTGATACAACTAAAATTGTAGTTGATATTGGTATGCCCTTAGTGGTGTCTGATGGAACCGAATTTAATTTTAAAAAGTACGAAAATTTAACTACTCTTGAGTTAGTTAAGGAGGGCATACTGCCTGATATTAATGGTTTGTATGATAATGCAACAACAAAGGTTGATGGGATATTAATATCGCATTATCATCAGGATCATCATGGGTTTTTAGCCTATGCAAAAAAAGATGTTTCTGTTTATACTGGGAAAGCAACCCAAAGTATTTTGCAGTTTAGTGAAGAGTTTTTTAATGGGAAACAACTTAATAGACAATTTGTGAATTTCAAAAATGGAGAATCTTTTAAAATAGGTGATATTACAATCCTTCCTTATTGGATGGATCATTCTGCATTTGATGCTTATGGTTTTTTAATTGAAGCTAACGGAAAACGTCTTTTCTACTCAGGAGATTTTAGGGGTCATGGAAGAAAAGACAAAGTATTTAAATGGTTTTTACACAATGCTCCACAGAATGTAGATTACCTATTAATGGAAGGTACAACCATTGGGAGGGTTCAACAAACCTTTCCCACTGAATCCGATTTGGAACAGGAGTTTATTGAAGTGTTTAACTCCAAGAAAGAGATTAATTTAATAAATACTTCTGCTCAGAATATAGATCGTCTGGTTACTATTTATAGAGCTTGTAAGAGGACGAATAAGTTAATGATAGTTGATGTTTATACTGCTGCTATTATGAAAGATATGGCAAAGTATGCTTCGCTACCATTTCCATCACCAAGGTTTCCTGAAATAAAAGTAATGTACCCTTACTACTTGAGTAAGATGATTGCAGACAAGATAGGGGTAGAGTTTTTGTATCAGTTTCAGCCTTACAAAATAACTAAAGAGGAAATCTCTTCAAAAAGGAAAGAGATAGTTTTCTTAATAAGACCATCCATGAAAATGGATATTGATAGAATGGATAAGATAGAAAATGGAAACTTTATATATTCCATGTGGAGCGGTTATTTAAAACAGCCTAAAACAAAAGCATTTGTAGATTATTTAAAAGCCAAAGGGTTTTCATTTCATCAAATACATACCAGTGGTCATGCTGATGTAGAAACCTTAAAAGATATGGTGAATGCCATGAGTCCTAAAAATTTAGTACCCATTCATACGTTTGATGGAGATGATTATAGGACTATATTTAGCAATGTAAATGTTAAAAGAGTTAAGGATAAGGAAGGAATTAAGATATAATGTCAAAACAAGGTACAATACGAAGGTACACGCTAATCATTGAAAAGATTAAGAGGAACCAGTATCCGTCATTTGAAGGAATTAAAAGTTATTTATTTGATCAAGGATTTCAGGTTTCAGAAAGAACAATTCAACGAGATATTGAACAGGTTAGGGTTGAGTTTGGAATAGAGATAGTGTATGATCGCTTTAAAAATGGCTATTACATAGATTATGAGAATAGTATAAATATCGAGTCCTTCTTTCGTTTTCTTGAAATTGTAAATACTGCTGAATTACTAACTGAGAGTTTAAAAGAAAGCAAAGATGCGTTATCTTCTATCTCTTTTGAAGATGTTGGTAGTTTTAAAGGGATTGAAAATTTAAAACCATTACTACAAGCTATTAAAGATAAAAGAGAGGTTTCATTTTCTCATTACAATTTCCATACAGATAAAACAAAAGATTATACGCTAAAACCATATCTGCTTAAAGAATATCAAAATAGATGGTATGTGATTGGGGTAGTTGATGGTATTTCTGAGACAAGAACGTTTGGTTTAGATAGAATAGAAAACTTAGAAGTTAGTATAAAAACCTTTAAACCCAACTCTAAGCTTGATGCTAATGACTTATTTGAAAATGTGATAGGTATAGTGTATTCATTAAATGAGTTACAAAAAGTGGTTTTATCTTTTACAGCTCATCAAGGGAAGTATATTAAAACGTTGCCATTACATAAATCTCAAAAGGTTTTAATTGACAATGACAAAGAGTTAAGAGTTGAGCTTTATATCATTCCTAATTATGAACTATCTCAAAAAATACTAATGAATGGTGATACCGTTAAGGTAATTGAGCCAAAATGGTTAGCAGATGAAATTAAAACTACGGCTAAAAGTATAGCTGCAAAATATTAACGACATATTTTGTCGTTAAAAGATTGTATTTTTATGATAAATTATGGACAATCAATTTGAACACCTTCTTGAAAAAATTAAACTGATAAACTTTAAATATGATAAAGTTTTAAATAACTCTCATTCTAAATTTAATGTTTTTTCTATTTTACGAAACGAAAGTGATGAAGAAAAACTTCACTCCACTTTTATAGGTGAACTATTAAATCCCAAAGGTTCACATGGTTTTGGGGATGAATTTCTCAAGCTTTTTTGTGAGATAACAACAGAGGCAAATCAAGAAATAAAATTTAATAATGAGAAAAATCAAGTCATTATTGAAAAGGGTATTGGTAATATCCGAAATAATTCAACTGAGGGGGGACGGATTGATATTTATATCAGTGATGGGAGTACCACGATTGCCATTGAAAATAAAATTTATGCTGAAGATCAGTATAAACAGTTGTTACGTTATCACAATTACATAAAGAATGATATTAATAGTCGCTTAATTTATTTAACTCTTGATAGGGCTGAACCAAGTGATGATAGTAAAGGTAATTTAAAAGAATCAGATTATATAAAGCTATCATACAAAGAAGACATAAGGAAATGGTTAGAATTATGTAAACAAAAAGTAGTGGATTACCCATTGCTTAGAGAAACTATTCAGCAATACATCAATTTGATAAAAAAACTTACTGGAACATCATTAGACAATAACTACATTATGGATATAGCAAAAGTATTAACAGAATCAAGTTCAAATTTGAAATTAGCAAGAGGTATTATTGAAGCATTTGATGAAGCTAAAATTGAAATTCAATATAAATTTTGGGAATCTTTATCAGAATCACTTGAAGGAAAATTTGATAAAGAATATTCTAAAGAAATGATTACTGCCTTTTATAAACAATCTCGTAATAATCGTTATTATGCTATCAAGACTAAAATAGTTGACTTTAAGAATCATGAAATTTATTTTCGAGTAGAAATTAATCATAATATTTATTTTGGTTTTTGTGTTTATACAGATGGTGAACATTCAAATGAGTGCGAGAATGAAGAATTTGTAAAAATCAATAACTTCATCAAGAATAATTTTTCTGATCATGATTTTAAACAAAATCAATGGTGGTTAGGATGGGAATTCCCCATAGGTTGTAGAAATCAGGAATTGAATTTTAACTCATTTAATTCAAATCAGATTTACGAACTTGCTGATTCTGATAAAATGAAAGAATTAACCGATAGACTTGCAAAAGAAATAAATAATTTAATCTCTGAGTTTAAAAATGAATTCAAGCTAATTCAGAAATAATACCTCTCCGACACATTTTGGCGTAGCAACATAATATCTTTGTCCTATCACTTTAAAATAGATAGGAATGAAAAAACAAACGAAGAAACTACGAGATAAAATTTTATCCAAGCAAACATTATTAAACCAAGCTAACCAACAACTCAAAAAAGAATTTATAGGGCTTGATTCAGTCATAGACGAAGTTATTTCATCAATAAGTTCTTGGTTTTTATTCCCAGATTTACAAGATAAACCTGTCATCGTGAATTTATGGGGATTGACAGGAACAGGAAAATCCTCCTTGGTAAATCGATTAGTTCAGCTTCTTCAACAAGAGCGTAAATATTTCCGTTTTGATTTAGGAGAAAACAATGGCTGGCAATTAAAAAATCAATTAGAGGAAATTTATGAAAATGAAAATGGATTCCCTATTGTTTTGGCTTTTGATGAGTTTCAACATGTTAGAACGATTGGGGAACTTGGAGAAGAGATAACGGATACTTCAAGAGATAATAGAATTGTATGGGAGTTGCTTGATTCAGGGAAGTTTCAAATAACAAAATATGACCATTCGGTTAATGATTTATATGACTTCATTAATAAATTAAACTTTTTCTTAAGAGAGGGTGTTCAGGTAAAAAATGGGTTGGTTATTTCACGAAAGGAATTCTTTGTTGAAGAGATGGGATTGGAAAAAAAATACATAAACCCTAATTCAAAAACTGAAAAGCTGGATTTAAAGAAAGTAAACTTTGTTAAATCACAGGTGCCTTACCTTTTGTTTGACCTTACTAGGGATAGATATAAAACACCGTTTGAAATAAAAGAGACTCTGATGAAGTTGAATGGGGAAGAAACGATAGCCTATTTAACAGAGTTGTTTGAGTTTGCTACTAGCCCTAAAACTGTTGATTGCTCAAAAGCAATAATTTTTGTGCTTGGAAACTTGGATGAAGCATACACCATGTCTAAAAATTATAACCCCGATGTGAATGCTGATGAATTTCATGAAATGTCACTCAAAATAAATGTACCCATTATTAAAAAAGCATTACAAGAAAGATTTAGAAATGAACAAATAGCTCGTTTGGGTAATAACCATATTATTTATCCAGCTTTTAGCTCTAAGTCATTTTATAAAATAATAGATTTAGAATTAAAAAAGATTGCAAACAAGGTCTATAAAAGTCAAGATATTTTATTGGATTTTGATGAGTCCATAAAAGAACTGATTTACAAAGAGGGAGTTTATCCAACGCAAGGAACAAGACCCATTTTTACGACAATATACCAGGTAGTCAATTCTAAGTTGGCAAAAATTGTTGCTGAAAAAATAATTAATAAAGTTAAGGGGAATAAAGTGAAAATTACTTACAACGATGGTTTTGTCTCAATTGATTATTTTCTAAAGAAAAAAGTTGTATTTCATTTTAAGGAAAAACAAATATTAAAACTTGAAAACTTACGAAAAAACAAAAAAGATGATATTCAAGCTATAACAGCAGTACATGAAAGTGGTCATGCTATTTGTTCTGTTTTTCTTATGAAAACAATACCTGAAGTCATTTATTCAATAACTGCTGAAGCTAATAGTCATGGATTTGTCTTTACTAAATATCTATGGAATTACATATCGAAAAAGGAAATTATAAACAGACTTTCTATGTTGCTAGGTGGATATGCAGCTGAGAGAATTGTTTTTGGTGAAGAAAATGTAACAGCAGGGTCAGAATCTGACATAGAAAAGGCAACTGAACTTATTTCAGACATGATTAAGAATTGTGGAATGGGAAAATTGCCTGCAAAATATCAAGTAAAAGACCTTAAAACTAACCTAGCTATACATGATACCGAAAATCATTTAAAGAATGATATTGAAGAGTGGATTAAATCGGCATATTCGTTAACAGAAAAGATTTTAAAAGAACAAGAATCACTTTTACTTCACATGGCAGATTTTTTAAGCGATAATAGGATGATGAACAAGGAGAGTATAGAAAAATATTGTAAAATATACGGAGTAAATTACTCTTCCGAATTAATAATTAGAAACGGAGATAATATTTTTTATAGAAATCATTTAAAGCAAAAAATCAAAACTGTATCTACTAAACAAGAGAATCCTGTTGTAGATAGTTATGGTTTCTCATTAAACAAAGATGTTAACTCTAAAATTGATTAAAAGTGCAGACTACAATTACTAAAAATAGTGAACATCTAACAAATTATTTTGACTTAAGAAATGATGATTCTATATTTTTAGATGAGATTGAGATAGAAATTCTAGAAGAAGATGTAGAATATACTATTATCAATAGGTTAATTGATTGGACAGATTTCTTTGAAGAAAATAAGATTAGTTGCCTAGGTATTTATCAACAAACAATGTTTGCTTTAGTAGAAGCTGCAAAGTCAAATCAATTATTTAGGACACAAACTCATCATGAATATGAAATAAGCCTACAATTTTATGTGCAATTAATAAAATCAAATAGGTTTTTGCGAACAGATAAGATTGAAGGTGCAAGATTCTTACTTAATATTTCATTGATTTATGGGAAATACCCAGGGATGGTGATTCGTTCATTGAGGAAAGCGATAAAGGGTTTAGTGATAGAAGAAAGCAACTTAATAAAATTGTTTGAAGAGTTATTTGTTAAGTATGAATCGATAAAATTTTTAACTCATAACGTTATTAACTTATCAGCTATTGAAATTGAAGCCTTTATGTTTATTCTTCAGGGAAATAATATTCGCAATTTTGATAAATTGCCTTTCCCAATTTCTAAAAAGGAGTCTTATTATTTTATTAATGCTATCCCTTCAGATTTATTTAAAGAGAACATTTTAGCTCAATCAATTTTGTTTGCCAAACTAATGATTGTTAAACCAAAACATCAAGATAGATTGTCTGAATTTCTATCTGCTAGTAGAACATTTAAATACAATTTAGATGTTTTTTACAAAGATTTGAATTTTTGGAAACAGGCTTTTAGGATAGTCTGTGAAGTAAGTGATAGAGGTGGAAAAAACGGAGGCACTTGACCATAGTAAAACGGAAATGTTTGACCACCTGATAATTTGTAGTTTAAAATATCTAAACACCTGTTATTATTGATATTTCGTTAGTTTTTTTTTTAAAAATGACTGGCCAATTAAAATCGATAAAGGGTGGTCAATCATCACCATTTTTTCCACTTCAATCTTAATGTTGACAGGCATCAAATTATCGGTGAACAAACCATTGTTGAGCTATTTTAGATAGAATTGTCCATTCTGTACATAGAATAGATTTAAAAGGTGAATCTATGAGAAAGAAATTGACAAAAAAATACTAACTTTAAGCTGAATATGAAACGATTTTTAACAAGTGATTTTGACTGCTCAATTATAAGCGGTATGAGTGGTTCACTTTAACCGAATTTTCCAGCATATGGCAGAAACAAACATTCAATGCTTCTTAAAAAAAAGTACAGCTAATAAAATTGTGGCTGATGATAGCATACCTATATTTATTACACACTAATTACAATTTAAATTTATGACAACCCGATACAAAATAATTTTGATAATCATTTATACGATAGGAATGAGCAATTTTTCTTCTGCTCAAAAATATAACACTGGATTTGCTTGTGTTAATGGTACAGCAGAAATATTAGGTGTTGCTAATGATACCGCATTTAAGGCTATATCTCACGAATGTGAAGTTACGTTTAAGTCAAAGAATCATCAACTATTAATATCCATACCAGTTGGCACTTTTGTTGATGGTCATCCAAAAATAGATAGTATTTTCAATTCTTTAGCGGAAACAAAGATTAAAATAACAGGTCAAATTGAGGGAGGAATTTTTGAATTATATAAAGAAGAAAATTCAGATCATGATTTTACTACATATGGAACAGTAGTAATTGGTAATCAAATTCAAAATGTAACTATGTTTTATAGAATATATCGTTCACCCTATCAGCGTTCATCAAATACAACTAATAGTGATATAGGGTCAATGTTGTTAGATTTAAATTTATTTTTAAACCCTTCTGATATTGATAGTAATGGATATTTTAGTAATCCTATCGAAATGCTTATAGTGGGAGCTTATATTAACCACATTAACTGAATTTATGGAAGCTTTTGTTGACATTGAATTGAGTAGAACAACATCGTCCAAACTAATGATTCCTATGTAGCCTTTTTATTTTAAGAGGAAGAGTATTTAAAGAAGAGTGCTTTTACGTTAATTCGATACTTAACTCTATAAGTAAGAATTTAGAAAATATTTTTTGATTAAAAAAAGGACAATAAACTGGAGTTGCTAATTTAGTTGGAATAATAAAAATAAGGCTATTTTATATAGAAGTTGTTTAAAGTTAAATGTTGAAAAGAAAGAACAATACTAAAATATTGATACTCAATAATTAGTATTATTCTTTCAAAAAATACAATGATAAGTAAAAAGGTAATAAAAAAGAATT
>Ga0114931_10001796_pt1 | contig 27287 bp, 20 predicted proteins | sample 2SBtaG_FD_89579 | JGI IMG/M metagenome (GOLD analysis project Ga0114931, IMG submission 89579) | Deep subsurface microbial communities from Kolumbo volcano to uncover new lineages of life (NeLLi) - 2SBTROV14_V59a metaG | ecosystem: Environmental > Aquatic > Marine > Volcanic | place: Kolumbo... | reverse complement strand
CCGTTGATTCTTCCTTTGCTTTGGCTGATGATTTTTTATAGTGCAGGTATTATTTCGTCACATTTGCCAATACCCAAAATTTTTAAATCTGTGGTGGCTGCCATTCTAATTCTGTTGATGGATCTGGCATTGGAGCCGGCTGCTGAAACCCTAAATTGGTGGAAATGGGAGCAAAACCAAGATTTACTTCCGGGTTATTTGACCTGGTTTATTTTGGCTTTCATCACCATGCTATTTTTTCACCTGTCTCGTTTTAGAAAAACGAACAAAATGGCTCCTCTGCTTTTCATTCTTTACCTTAGTTTTTTTACACTTATTAATCTTTATGGGACGGCCTTTATATTATGAACAATAAAAGCAGATCAAGGCTCTAGAGCTGAACCGTGTTTGAAATTTACGTTAAATTCGAAACAGAGTCCCTTTGATAAACCGGCCATATGCAGGAAAGCAAAAAAAAGTCAGAATGCCCCTTTTGCCAGAAGACCAAAAAAGACTATATACTTGAATCAAGTCATTTTGCCGTGATTTATAATATTTCTCCAATTTTGCCCGGTCATAGCCTGATCATACCCAAGTCGCATTTTGAAAGTCTTTTTGAGCTGGATGAGGATGAACTGGCAGAATTTATGATCCTAAGCCGCAAACTGGCGGATTTATTAAATCGGGTATTCGATACAAAAGCATTCGACTGGGCCATACAGGAAGGAGAAGAAGCCGGGCAGTCACAGGCCCATTTGCATATGCATGTTGTCCCTCGCAAAATCGGTGACCTTCGGGATCCGGGTGCCTGGTATCAAGCCATTCAACAAACGGAGAATGACCTGGATACTTATGAGCGTTTTAGGCTCAGCGAAAAAGAGCTGGCAGAGCAGACTCAACTGCTCAGGTTAGCAGCCGTTGAATATTTCGGAAATGACTCATTCCTGCTCTGACTCATTGCGGAGCAGCATTGAAGGATCATATTCGTACATAAACTCTTTTTCTTGAGTATAGCCAAAGCAGGCACGAGGAAAATAAATACGCAGCTCTTCCATCAGTTGGCTTGCTTCGCGTCTCCGGCAGTAGAGTTGTAGATTCTTTCCGTTGAGGAGGTGAAAATAGAGGCGGGTATTATCAAAAAGCTTAATGCCAAAGGGCATTGTTTGCATTATATAGGGATAAATCCAGACGACCGGCTCACTGTCGGGTGCGAGCAAATCTCTAATTTCCAATTGCCGAAAGGGAAAAAGTCGAAAGGTATATAAAGCAAGCAGCAAAGCGATAAGTATAAATATGATGCCGCTCCAATACCAAAATACAGGTGCTTCAATTTGATAAATCAGGGGATAGCATGCCAAACTCAGTCCGATGAGAAATAGGAGAATCGCCCAAAATAGACGATAATTCCTGTTGCGCTTTTCTATCTGCTCAATCATGAACCAAATATCCCTGTCCATGCCTTAAAAATACACATTGCAATGAGAGGGGAGAATGAACGTTTTTAACCCGGGGTATGATTGTATACACCAGGCTAAAAGATGTTTAAAATTAAATCGCAGGAGATGAATGCACACCTTATATTTATCATTGCCCCCGAGTCGGGTTTCCGGCTAGGTTCAGGGAGATAGAGAAAAAGACAGAAGATATTTATGGCTCAGGGAAATTACACGGAAGAACATATTAGGTCGCTTGATTGGCGCGAGCATATCCGCCTGCGCCCGGGTATGTATATCGGCAAGCTGGGAGATGGTTCTGCACCCGAAGATGGAATATATATTTTGCTGAAGGAAGTCCTTGACAATGCCATTGATGAGCACATGATGGGCTATGGCAAGGTGATTGAGATAAGCATTGACAAGAAGCAGGTGCGCGTACGAGACTACGGGCGAGGCATTCCGCTGGGAAAAGTAGTAGAGTGCGTATCAAAGATCAATACCGGTGGAAAGTACGATACGGCTGCTTTTCAGAAGTCAGTAGGCCTCAACGGTGTGGGGACCAAAGCCGTGAACGCATTAAGTGCCCATTTTTTGGTACGCTCTTTCCGTGATGGAAGAGTAAAAGAGGCTGTCTTTAAGAGGGGGGTGCTTGAAAAAGAGTATCGACTGGAGAAAAGCAAGGAAGCAAACGGAACAGAGGTAATCTTTGAGCCTGACGAAAGTATTTTCAGAAAATATCAATACAATCCTGACCACCTCGAAAATATGCTTTGGAACTATGCTTACCTCAATGCGGGACTCACGATTCGCTTTAACGGGCAGAAGTTTCAAAGCAAAAATGGCCTTAAAGACCTTATCAACGATAAAAGCGATGAAGGGGAGTTGCGATATCCCATTATTCACCTGCGCGGAGAAGACATAGAAGTGGCACTGACCCATGGCAGTCACTACGGAGAGGAATATTACAGTTTCGTGAACGGGCAGAACACCACCCACGGAGGAACCCACCTATCGGCTTTCAAAGAAGGCATTGTGAAAGTTTGCCGCGAATTCTTCGGAAAAAATTTCGACACCACCGATGTGCGGGCATCCATCATTGGAGCCATAGCGGTACGTATTCAGGAACCGGTATTCGAGTCACAGACGAAGACGAAACTGGGGTCTACGAGCATGGCCTCGGATGGACCACCCGTACGCAGCTATATTGTAGACTTTCTGAGCAACGAGCTAGATAATTTCCTACACCGTACACCGGAGGTGGCGCAAGCTCTTCTTAAGCGCATTCAGCAGAGCGAGCGGGAGCGAAAGGAAATGGCGGGAATCAAAAAACTGGCCAATCAGCGGGCAAAAAAAGCCAATCTTCACAATAAAAAACTGCGTGATTGCCGGATACACCTGAACAATCATAAAAATGAAAGACGACTCGAATCTACACTATTCATCACCGAAGGCGACAGCGCCAGCGGCTCGCTAACCAAAGCCCGTGATGTACAGACACAGGCCGTATTTTCGCTTCGGGGAAAGCCACTCAATAGCTATGGCCTGAGTAAAAAAATTGTCTATGAGAATGAGGAATTTAACCTTCTGCAGCATGCCCTCGGTATTGAAAACGGGATCGATGAATTGCGCTACAATCAGGTGGTCATTGCCACGGATGCCGATGTAGACGGCATGCATATTCGTCTGCTCCTGCTTACATTTTTTCTGCAATTTTACCCCGATCTGGTAAAAAACGGACATCTCTTTATTCTGGAAACCCCACTATTCAGAGTACGCAATAAGAAGGAGACATATTATTGTTACAGTGAAGAGGAAAAAAGGCAGGCGATGGAGAAAGTAGGGCGGAAAAGTGCCGAAGTGACAAGGTTTAAAGGCCTCGGTGAAATCAGTCCGGGTGAGTTCAAGCAGTTTATCAGCCACAATATTCGCATCGAACCTGTTATTCTTAAGAAAGACAGTACCGTGCCTGAGCTTCTACGGTACTTCATGGGGCGCAACTCCCCGGAACGCCAGCAATTTATCATCGATAGACTTAAAGTAGAAAAAGACCTGATAGAAGAACCGGCCTGAAAAAGAGTCGGTGTTGGAAAAAGCAATGGAGGATAAAAAGAATGAAATCACAAGGTTGAAATCATCCACAGCCATAGGTGGCATGTATGAGAATTGGTTTCTGGATTATGCCAGTTATGTCATCCTCGAGCGAGCCGTACCTGCACTTTATGACGGATTGAAACCCGTTCAGCGCAGGATCATGCACGCCATGCGTGAGATGGATGACGGACGCTTTCACAAAGTGGCCAATATCATCGGGCAGACCATGATGTATCACCCGCATGGTGATGCCGCCATTGGTGATGCACTGGTAGCTCTGGGACAAAAAGAGCTCCTTATCGAGACTCAGGGAAACTGGGGTGATCTACGGACGGGCGACAGTGCTGCCGCTCCTCGCTACATTGAAGCAAGACTCTCGGCCTTTGCCAAAGAGGTGGTCTTCAATCCTGAAATCACGGAATGGCAACTGGCCTATGACGGCCGCAAGAAAGAGCCCTTGCAACTGCCCGTAAAGTTTCCGCTCGTATTAGCACAAGGGGCAGAAGGAATTGCTGTGGGGCTGGCAACAAAGATCATGCCTCACAACTTCCGTGAACTCTGCAAGGCTTCTATTGATATACTTAATGGAAAGAAAACCCGTATTCTGCCCGATTTCCCGACAGGCGGAACAGCTGACTTCAGCAACTACAATGGCGGTGGGCGCGGAGGGCGCATACGGGTGAGGGCCGATATCGAAGTGAAAGATAAGCGGACACTGTTGGTAAAAAGTGTCCCGTACGGCAGTACCACCTCCGGACTGATCGACAGCATTATCAAAGCCAATGACAAGGGCAAGGTCAAGATTAAAAAAGTGACCGACAATACTGCTGAGTTTGTGGAAATTGAAATTGAATTGCCGCCCAATACATCTCCCGACCTTACCATAGATGCCCTATATGCTTTTACTGATTGTGAGGTGTCCATATCTCCGAATACCTGTGTAATTCTGAATGACAAACCCGTATTTCTGAATGTCAACGAAGTGCTGCGGATATCCACAGAACATACCCGAGAACTGTTGGGTAAAGAACTTGAGATAAAAAGAAAGCAGCTGGAAGAAAAGATATTTTATTCTTCATTGGAGCGCATCTTTATTGAAGAGCGCATCTACAGAGATATTGAAGAATGTGAAACCTGGCCCGATGTGATTGCCACAATTGACAGAGGACTTGAGCCATTCAAAGATCAACTTTATCGTGAAGTGAGTGAAGAGGATATTGTAAAACTGACGGAGATCCGCATCAAGCGAATATCAAAATATGACATTTTCAAAGCCGATGAGGCCATGCGCAAGTTGCTAGAAGAGCTCGCACAAGTCAAGGAAGACCTGGCCCACCTTACCGATTACACTATTCGCTACTTTCAGCATCTTCTCGAGAAATATGGAAAGGACAAAGAACGAAAAACCGTAATTAGAAGCTTTGAAGATATTGACCGAACCCAGGTGGTGGCGTCCAATGCCAAATTGTATGTGAATCGCAAGGAAGGATTTATCGGTACAGGCCTACGTAAAGACGAATTTGTCTCGGAGTGCTCCGATATTGACGATGTCATTGTATTCAAAGGAGATGGTACGATGAAAGTCGTTAGAGTTGGCGATAAAATCTTTGTAGGAAAAAATATTATTCACATTTCCGTTTGGCAAAAAGGCGATGAGCGCACTACCTATAATATGATTTACCGTGATAGCAAAAAGGGAATCAGCTATGTCAAGCGTTTTGCGGTCAAGTCAATAACACGGGACAAGGATTATGTGCTTACAGCCGGTAATGAGAAGGATAAAGTACTTTATTTCACAGCCAATCCCAATGGTGAAGCGGAGATTGTCAATGTTTACCTGAGCCAGGGCAGCCGGGCCCGGAAAAAAATATTTGAATTCGACTTTGCGAATATCGATATCAAGGGCCGGGGGGCCAAAGGGAATATTTTAACCCGTTACCCGGTGCGAAAAATTGAATTGAAAGAGAAAGGAAGCTCTACCATTGGAGGATTGAAAATATGGATGGATATGCACACGGGGCGGCTCAACACCGAAGAGCGCGGCAAATACCTCGGGGAATTTGATACAGGCGATACCATCTTGGCACTATACAATGATGGGAGTTATGTGCAGACGACCGCAGATCTGGTGAATCGCTTTGATATTGATAAATTGCTAAGCATTGAGAAGTTTAGGGAAGACATGGTCGTGTCAACGGTGTATCTGGATGGTCAACGTAGCAAGTATTTCGTAAAGCGCTTCCGAATCGAGACCCGTTCTGTGGGCCAAAAATTTATTTTTATCACTGAACATAAACGTTCGAAAGCCCTGGTCGCCTCCATGGCAGACCGGGTTTGGATCAGCTATGAAGAGGTTAAAGGAAAGGGAAAGACCGGAGTTAGGAAGGAAATAGAGCTTTCGGATTTTATTGATGTAAAAGGTTGGCGTTCAGTAGGTAATCAACTGGGCGATCGGAGTACCATCAAAAAAATAAAACTTGAAAAAGAGGAATATTCTAAAAAGAAAGCCGGGAAGGATAAAGAAAGTGCAGCAGGGAGCGTAGCTAAAGACAGTACTCTTCTATCTGAGCGGGGGAAAAAGTCGCCTCCTGCGGAAAAAATAAAAACAAATAGTGAAGGCAGCGAACTGGTCATTGACTGGGAATCAGAAAAAAAAGATGCGCGCAAAAGTGAAACCCTTATAAGATCAGGTACCGTGATTGAGTGGGAAATAGAGACTCCTACCGAAAAGCCAGCAGAGGAAGAGGACGAAGCCGGTCAGACCACATTGTTCTAGTAGCTGTTATTTATCGGAAAAGATAAAAATAATGAGCTATCCTTTAGTATTTATTTAACTTAGCAGTACCCAAATCCAATATATGTGAGCGCATTAACCGATGCTTTTCGAATGTTTTTTGCCGATGAAAAAGCGACCATCCTTTTGCTGGATAGGAATAAACAAATCATTGAAGCTATTGACAATCAGGGGTTATTCCTTGAGGTGAATGAGCCTTTGCAGACACTTGATCAAATAAAGAATATTATAGGGGGTGCTCGGAATTTAAAAATTCTGAACAGGATAGTCGAGGAAAAAGATTCTCCGGTTGCTTTTCCTTCTATTCTTACACTAAATTATCGGCCGGTGCCCCGTTATATTAAGGTGGAATTTAGGAAGATCAAGAACTCCGAAGAAGAGGTATTGATTTTGAAACTGCAGGAAAAGCACTTTCTAGATCTTTATTCCGAAGCATATGTCTCGGCTGATGGCCTTTTCCCGACTTTAATCGATGAGACTGTTACAGGACTGATGGTGTTTAATTCGGATGCACGGCTACTCTTTGCCAATCGCTCGGCTTTGGAATTTTTAGAAATCAAAAAGGAAGATCTGGGCCGAAAAAGTTTGTGGGATTTTACCTGGACTACAGATCAAAGTAGGGAAAAAGCGCTGATTGAGCGCCTACTTAGCGAGAATCATCGTTTTATGCTTGAGAAAGAGTTCAAAATCCGAGAGGGGAAAACGAAATGGGGCAAAGTGCAGTGTACAAAGGTGAAGCTGAGGGGGGTGGGTGAATTTATTCATTATTCAGTCACGGATATTTCTAAACTGCGAGAAGCCATGGCTTTGTTGGAAGAAAAATCCACCCTCTATGCGGATTTGGTCGAACATGCTCCTGTGGGTATTGTAGTGCACCAGGAAGGCAAAGTGAAATTTGCCAATCACGAGGTTATTCGTTCCATGGGGTTTGACTCGGTGGAATATCTCCTTGAAAAAAACATTGATGAATTCATCTATAAAGATGATAAGCCCTATGTAAAAGGACGTATAGGCGAGATGCTGGATAATGACCGTCTAATTCGCCAAACAGAAGAAAGATTGATTCGAAAAGACGGCAGTATCATGTATGCCATTGGTAGTGCCAACAGAGTCATTTATAACGGGAAACCGGCTGTACAGGCTATATTTAGTGATATTACCGAGCGCAAGAAAGTGGAGGAAGATCGCATGCGACTCATGAAACAGCAGGAAAAACACAACAAAGACCTGCAGGAATTTGCTTATGTGGTATCGCATAATTTAAGATCTCCGGTCTCCTCTATTCTGGGGCTTGTTGATCTGGCCTATACCAAACCCGATGATGCAGAACTTATACAAGAAGTGCTGAAGCGTCTGAGAACTACAAGCAAAGAGCTGAATACCGTTATTGAAGACTTGAGCGAAATATTAGTAGCACGCAAAAGTGGCAGCAATCCGAAAAGTCCGCTCGACTTTGAAGAGTTGTTATTGCCTGTTCTCACGGTGCTTTCGAGCGAAATTGAAGAAAGCAAGGCCAGGATAACCTATGACTTTAGCAATGCTCCGGAAGTCACGGCTGTAAAAAGCTATATGAATAATATCTTTTTCAATCTCATACAAAATGCCATCAAGTACAGTAAACCCGGAACTAAACCGCTGATTGAGATCAGGAGTAAGCGCAATGAAAATACGGTGGTACTGACAATTAAAGACCACGGTTTGGGAATAGATATGAAAGCCAACGACAGAGTCTTCGGATTGTATCAACGCTTTCATACCCACAAAGAAGGCCGGGGCATGGGGCTCTATCTCGTGAAATCCCAGATTGAGTCAATGGGTGCCGAAATTGACATAAAAAGTGCGGTGGGCCGTGGCACCACTTTCATCATCACCTTCTACGAATAAGTTGGGATGGCGGCTTACTTTCGAATAAATTTCACTTCCATTTCCGGAATCTCAATTTCCCAGAGCTGATTGCCTTCAGCATCCAGGTCTTCCACTTTTAATACTCTTTTGTTCCGCTCACCGCTGACACTCAGTTTCATGAAATTGAGCTGATTACTGAGTGTTCCTTCCACCCGGAGCGGATTTTCAGCTTCATTTCCTTTGTTAATAGAATAGTAAGGTCTTGCCGATATAGGCGAAGAGGTTATCTCATAGAGCGGGTAGAGTCCGCCCTCCTGATATTTCAATACTTCTGAATAGTGACGATCGCCCGAAAGGAAGATGACCCCATTGATGTGATATTCCCGAATAAAATCAAGCAATTCCTGCCATTCTTCATGATAATGGCAAAAGCATTCTCCATGCCCTTCTGTGTTGAGCACCTGGCTACCCGAAACAATAAATTTGAAAGGAGCCCTTGAATTGGCCAGATTGTCTTTTAGCCACTGCATTTGTTTTTTACCGAGGTAGGTCTTATTCACCTTTACTTTACTGCTATCATGATAAAACTCGGGAGAGCGATGGCTCCGGTTATCGAGCAGGAAAAAATCACAATCGCTCCATTCAAAGCTGCTGTAGAGCCCCGGATTATCAGAAGTTCCCATTTTCTGATTTCCCCAATATTCTTTGAACACCCGCCCTACTTCCTCTTTCAGCCTCCAAGAGCGATTGCTGTTATTGGGTCCGAAGTCATGGTCATCGGGCAATGCGAAATTGGGGCGGCTGGCGAGTAGTGTGGCCAGTTCTTTCTGTCTCCGGTCATGCGAGTACCGATAGTAAATGCCATCCAGAGAACTCCAGTCAGGCTCCCTGAGATATACATTATCGCCTCCCCATATCATAAAGTCTGAAGGTGTCTTCCCCATGCTTTCTACCATCCCGAGCCCTTGCCCATAGGGATCTCCGGGGCGGTCAAAGGGCGGGTCATTTACATACATGCAGCTACCGAAAAGAAAAGAAAAATCGGGTGCCGGCTCGCGCCACTGCCAAAGGTGGGTAGTGCGGAACTCCTGCTTCTGTCCGGTCTCAGCTTTTACTCCATCTAGAAGAATATCATAATGATAGCGAGTATCCATAGTCAGTCCCGTGAGGATGACTTTAATGGGATTGTAAGGCCGACCCAGCGGACCAGTATAGTGCCGGCTTTGCTTGAGCTCCGCATTATTTTCCGGCCAATAGACAATTTCCACTTCTTTCACCTCCGGACTGACTTCCAGCCAGATGAGTTGTTCATGATGGGCCGTATAACCGAGCATGGGCCCCGAAATGAGTTGCTTTTGTTGGGCGCTGCTGCATAAGGATGCAAAAAGCAGATATCCCATGAAAATCCATTTGTTCATCATTTTCCAATTTAAGGTTAATGGGCTTTTAATCCCACAGATTCTTTTTCAAGCCACGCCCTGTGTTTAGGGTGAGCAATGCGGATTAGCTCCCTGATCCTTTTTTCGATAGATTTACCATATAAGTTGGCTACACCATATTCCGTTACTACATATTGAACATGGGCCCTGGTTGTGACAACTCCGGCCCCGCGCTTCAGGTAGGGTACGATTCTCGATTCTCCCCTTTTGGTCACCGATGGCAGGGCAATGATGGGTTTGCCACCTTCGGAGAGAGAGGCCCCCCGGATAAAGTCCATCTGGCCGCCCACCCCGCTGTACATCCTCGAGCCGATACTATCGGCACATACCTGTCCGGTGAGATCAATTTCAACGGCACTGTTGATGGCTACCATTTTAGGGTTTTGACGAATCACACTAGTTGCATTTACATATTCACAGTCGAGCAAAACCACCTCGGGATTGTCATCTACAAAATCATATAATTTCTGCGTACCCATCACAAAGGTAGCAACAACTTGCCCATTGTGAATCTTCTTACGCTTGCTATTGATCACACCTTTTTCAATAAGCGGGATCACTCCATCGGAAAACATTTCTGTATGAACTCCCAGATTTTTATGATTGCCAAGGGCTGCCAACACTGCATTGGGTATGGCTCCTATACCCATTTGGAGGGTAGATCCGTTTTCAATCAGGCCGGCTATGTGTCGTCCGATGGCCTTTTCGTTATCATTCAGAATTTTTGCTTCTACTGAGGGAATTACTTCATCATATTCTACCACTCGGTCAATTTTGTCGATATGCAAAAAACCGTCACCATGCGTACGGGGCATCTTTTTATTGACCTGCGCGATGACAATGCTGGCCGACTCTACGGCAGCACGGGTAGCATCTACGCTGGGGCCCAGGGTGCAGTAGCCGTGCTTGTCAGGGGGCGAAACGGAGATGAGTGCGATATCGATCGGAATGATATTTTTGCGGAAAAGCTGAGGCATCTCACTGAGGAAGACGGGAATATAGGAGCCGCGGCCTTCGTTGATGGCCTTCCGCACATTGGATCCGATAAAAAGTGAATTGACATGAAAAATTTCGGCATATTCGGGCTGGGCATAAGGTGCTTCCCCTTCGGTATGGAGCTGATAAATGTTAATCCCCTTCAATCCGGATGCACGAGCCGTCATCGCTTTAATTAATTGCTGCGGGGCTGCTGCCACACTATGTATATACACATTATCTCCACTCTTTAAACATTCCAATGCCTGGTCTGCCGTCATCTTCTGCATAATCTATTATTTAAAAATGATTAATTAAACCTGCTTAAAGGCATTTTCCAGATCGGCAATCAGATCATCGGGGTCTTCCACTCCAATTGAAAGGCGCACAAGATTTTCCGTAATACCAAATGCCAGCTTCTCTTCATCATCGACACCAGCATGGGTCATGGTAGCCGGGTGTTCTACCAGCGATTCGGTCGATCCCAGGCTTACAGCCAGGTGAAAGAGTTCGAGGTGATTCATAAAGGCAAAAGATTCTTTCTCTCCGCCTTTGATCTCAAAACTGATCATGGCACCGGGCTCGTCACATTGCTTTTGATAGATATCAGCCGCCATGCTGCCGGGTTCCAGTTCATCGAGGTAATGTACCCGCATCACCTTCGGATGGGCTTTCAACCAGTGCGCAATGATACGTGCATTGTGCAGTTGGGTATCCATTCTGATTTTAAGCGTTTCGAGGCTGCGGAGCAATAGCCATCCGGTCCAGGGTCCGAGTGTGCTGCCCAGCTGGCTGCGCATCACTTTGATGCGGCTTATTAGCTCGTTAGAGCCTAATACGGCACCGGCAATCACATCGCTATGTCCTCCGATGTATTTGGTAGCCGAATAAATGACCAAATCGGCACCCAACTGCAATGGATGTTGCCAAAGGGGCCCCAGAAAGGTATTGTCTACTACTACATATACGGGTTTCTCTTCCGTACTCAGTCTATGTGCGAGTTTTACACAGCGCTCGATGTCAAACAAGGCGTTGGTTGGATTGGCGGGTGTCTCAATGTAGATTATTCCCAATTTGTCCAGGGCTTGATTCTCTTTTAGGAGTTTCATCAGTTCATCTTCACCCATATTCTCTTTGAAGCCCAATGCCTTTATCTGAAATTTGGCCATGGTATGTTTCAACAAATGATCGGTTCCACCATAGACCGGGTCGCTGTGGAGGATGACCTGTCCGGGTTGCATTAATTCCATAAAGGTGGTACTGATGGCAGCCATTCCGCTTTTAAATACGGCAGCGGCTTCAGCTCCATCCCAAAGGGTAAGTCGATCTTCCAGGATTTCAAGGTCGGGGTTATTGAGCCTGCTGTAAATAAGGCCCGGCCTTTCTTCTGCTTCCGGCTCTCGCTTGCCAAGGGCCAACTCAAAGAAGGCCTTGCCCTCTTCTGCTGACTTGAAAACAAAAGTGGAGGTTTGAAAAATAGGGCTTTTGATGGCACCTTCCGACCATTCCGGATTGTAACCGTAAGACATCATCAGGGTTTCGGGGTGTAGAGTTTCCCCCCCTATTTTTTTCTTTTTAAATGCTTTGGACATCTTTTGCTATGATTTTAAGCAAAAATAGTGCTCCTTGTGTTCTGTCTTTATGATTTATATCATAAATTTCCTTTGATTAAATGGGAATAGCTGGAGAATAATCGAATAAAAGCTGAATTTTAACGAAAATTAAATAAGTATTTTTATATAAACTGTTATTTTTAAAATAAAAATAGAAGAATACCTCTTATATTTGCATCGATAAAATTTATTTAATTACTGTTTTAAATCTATTAATATGTCAAATGCAAGAATTGATATCGAAGCGGTTGACCTGTACATATCCCTGGAAGGTTCGGAAAGCTTTGTTAAAGAGCAATATGCGTTGATTACTTCCCAATTGGGGATCTTCGGAACCCAGACGAAGGAAAGTGCAAAAAAAGGAGTTGCCAATGTCGAGCCGGTTCAAAAGCCTGCTAAAGAGGAAACGGCAGAGCCGGTAAAAGTCCAAAAAAAGAAAAAGGCTGTAAAAGTGAAAGCTACAGCAACGAAAGAAGAAATTAAAAAAACAAAGAAGATAGCAGATGAACCGCTGGCTCCAAGTGCCGCACTTACCGAAGCCATCAAAGCCAAGTCGAGAAGTGCAGCTAAGAAAGCAGCCGCATCGGAAGCCAAGCCGGTAAGAAAAGCTGTAAAATCCACCAAACTGCCCAAAGACTTTAACGAGTGGATTAAAATGGTCTCAGGCAAACTGAATAAGACCGATCTTGCTCTTCTTTCAGGTTTTTATGTTCAGTTGAACTCGGATAAGCAAGCTTTCCGGGTGCGTGAAGCTTCAAAAATCCTTAGGAACAATGGATTTGATCTCTCAAATGCCAGTATTTTTATTAGGAATAACCTAAAATCGGGCAAGCTTTTTGAGTACTCCAAAGTGGGTTCCGAAGCCTATTACCGACTGACAGATAAAGGGCTGGAACATGTGAAAAAGCTTCTCGGAATGTAATTTCTATAAGAGTTGGCGTTAAGTGAATTTCCGGAGGGCACACTCTTTGATGAGGGTGTCCTCTTTTTTTATCCTACGGTGATATGTGCTTTCGGATAGCTATATGCTTTTGATGGTTGTTCCGAGCTGATGGCAAAGGCAAAAGTGAGAGACCCGACCCGCCCGATAAACATAAATAAAATAATAATGGCCCGACCATATTCTGAAAGTCCGGATGTGATACCCCTGGATAGGCCTACGGTATTAAATGCAGATACCATTTCAAAAATGATATCGGATAGAGGAAAGTTGGGGTCCGTAAGGGACAAGAGAAAGATGCCTGTAAACTGAAACATGACGGCAAAAGCGAAAATGGCGAGTGCTCTGTAAATAAGGCTTTGTGATAACATCCTTCTGCGGATATCGACTTCCGGCTTATTGCGGATCACAGCCAGTACCGACCGTATAATAACTACAAAAGTAGAGGTCTTTATCCCACCAGCCGTACTGTTCGAGGAGCCTCCGATAAACATCAGGAAAAGGAAAAAGAAAACACTTGGGATGCTTATGGTGGCAATGTCTATCGTATTAAACCCGGCCGTACGCGTAGTAACAGATTGGAAAAAGGAATGAATGATGGCCATGGGGGTGGGCATGCCTTTTAAGACAGCGTTGCGTTCGATCAAAAAGAAAAGAACGGCACCGCTGATGATAAGGGTAATAGATGAATAAAGAGCGATGCTGGTATTGATCTCCAGTTTTTTCCATTTCAGCTTTTTTCGCCTTCGAATAGAAGATGGGCTGAAGAGATCTCGCAAAGCAGGAAATCCAAGTCCACCCAATACAATCATCAGGGCAATGGTCATCATGAGGAAGGGATTATGTGCAATACTCTTATGCATGAGATTCTCCGAAAAAATAGAAAATCCAGCATTGCAGAAGGCCGATACCGAATGAAAGACCGCATAAAACAAGCGAAGAAAAGGGTGTTGGTAGAAATTTTCAGAAGGATTATCTCCCAATTGGAAATAGATAATAAAAGCTCCGATACTTTCTATGATGAAGGTAAAAAGGACAATCTGTTTAAGCAGCTTGGTAGATGTTTTAAAGTTCTCCGTTCCGAAAATATCAGTAATGGCTAGCTGATGGCGTATGCCGATTCCCTGACGCAGAAAAACCGTAAAAAACGAGGCAAATGTAATAATACCAATACCTCCAAGCTGCATCAGAATTAATATAATAAGCTGCCCTTTGATAGAAAAGAAAGTGGCTGTATCGACCACAATGAGCCCTGTGACGCAGGTGGCGCTGGTTGAAGTAAAAAGCGCATCGAGAAAGTTCATACCCTTGCCGGAGGTAGTCATCTCGGGGAAAGTGAGCAACACAGCGCCAACCAGGCTGAGGCCGGCAAATGAGAGCAGAAAGAGCACGGCCGGCCGCATGGAAAAGTTAAATACTTTTTGACTTTGACCGAAGATTTCGGTAATGGAAAAAAGCAGAATAGCAAACTGCCTGATTATGTGATAGGAGCCTTTCTCCGAATTTCCAACCAAAAGATGGGTACCCCATTGGAAGATAGAAAATCCGAAGAAATAGTGAGAAACCAGCTCTATGACTATCACAAGTGATAGGAGAGTTTGAAAGATATTGGACCGGATAAAGTGCCCACGCTTGATGTGAAAGAGAAAGCGGGAAATAAATTCTAGAGAAAAGATAAGAAGAAAAAAGTCCATGAGTGGCCGGGCAATGGCCTCATAGCTATCGGGAAGCGGAAAGCCCACGTAATAGGCCAAAAGTCCGAGGGCGATGACCGATACAAAAAAAATAAATCTATTCAGGAAAACATTGACCTTCTCGCTGTAATCGTATACCAGAAAATTAATACGGTCTTTTATGTTTTCGAAGCGACCCATGTCTATTGAATATATAAGTCGATAAACTTCTTAATGTCTTTTTCCTTTCCGATTACGAGCAGTACATCTTCTTTTTGCAGGCGCATTTCAGGATTAGTAACGCCTAGGAGTCTTTTTTTTATCTTTTGCAATTCATTGTCCTCCTGCACTTCGTTTCTTTGAATAGCAATTACATTGATATTGAATCTTTTTCGAAGGTCCAGTTCTGATAACGACTTGTCTGCTAATTTGCTGCCTGCATTTATTTCAGCAATTTCATAATCGTCAGCCAGCTTAAGAAAAGCTTTGAGTTCCGGTTGCAGAAGCGTTTCCGCCAGTTTCTCTGCCATTTCCACTTCAGGCAATATGATATTTTTGATACCCATGCGCTCGAGGATGAGGCGCTGGGTATCGTTCATGGCACGGGCAATGACATGTGGTACATCCAGTGTAAGCAAGTTTACTGTGGTCAGTATCTGGCTCTCAAAGTCGGCCCCAATGGCGACAATGCAGATGTCAAATTCTCGTATATTTTGCGATTCAAGTGCCTTGATATCGGTGGAATCAAGTGCAACAGGAAAGGCTACTTCGTCTTTGATAAACTCTACCCGTTCGGGGTTCTTGTCGATGGCCATGACTTCCGCTCCTTTTTCAGAGAGTGAGAGGCTCAATGTAGTGCCAAATCTTCCGAGACCTATAACGGCAATTTTTTGCATGATTTATGAGTTTTGCCAAAAATAGCGAGTAAAGAGAATTAGGACGGTAAACAACTCAAGCCGCCCCAATAGCATCAGAAAGGTAAGAAACGCCTTGCCTTCAAACGAAATCCAGGCATAATTATCTACAGGGCCCACCCCTCCGAAGCCGGGCCCTACATTGCCCAATGTAGCCAAAACACTACCGGTAGCTGTCATAAAGTCCATCCCTAAGGCAGACATGATCACTGTGCCGCCAAAGAAAATCATCACGTAAATCAGGGCAAAAGCTGTTACGTTATGCGTTACACTTGGTGAGATAGCCTTGCCGTTGAATCGAACAGGGATAACAGCTGAAGGGTGCAGTTGCCTGCGCAATTCAAGGATGCTGTTTTTTATTAGCACGCGATGTCGGACTATTTTTATTCCACCTGCCGTACTGCCCGCGCTGCCTCCGAAAAAGAAAAGAATAAAAATAAGAAATACCGAAAGGGGTATCCATTGTGTGTAATCTTCGCTGACAAATCCAGTGGTAGTAAGGATAGAGACGACTTGAAATGTGCCGGCACGAAAAGCCCCTTCCAGGTCGTAAAGGTCGGAATAAAAATAAATCGAAAGAGAGACCAACGCACTGACCAACACGGTGATGGCTATATAAAAACGAAATTCTTCGTTCTTCCAGATGCGCCCCAAACGCCCTGCAAAAGCGGAGTAAAGCAAAGTGAAGTTGATGCCGGCCAGAAACATAAAAATTACGATAACCCACTGGAGATATGGGGAAGGAAAAGCAGCAATACTTGCATTGCGGGTAGAAAATCCGCCTGTGGCCATGGTGGCAAAGGAATGGTTAATGGCCTCGAAGAAATTCATGCCCCCAATACGCAGCAAAGTCATCTCGAGGAAGGTGAGCAAAAAATAGATAATCCAGAGTCGCTTGGCCGTCTCCGTTATCCGAGGGGTTAGTTTGTCGGGCGATATACCGGGTGCTTCAGCAACAAACAACTGCATACCTCCAATGCCCAGTAAAGGTAAGATGGCAATGGTAAGCACGATAATTCCCATGCCCCCGATCCAGTGGGTCAGGCTGCGCCAATAGAGCAGTCCTTTCGGCACCGCTTCTATGTCGGTAATGATGGTGGCACCAGTAGTTGTAAATCCGCTCATGGTCTCGAAGATGGCATCTACCGGATGCGGAATAACTCCGCTGATGATAAAAGGCAGTGAGCCAAATAGCGACATGCAGACCCATCCCAGTGTCACGATCAGATATCCTTCCCGTTTGCGTATCTCAGTGTGTTGCTTTGAGTGACCGTAAAGCCTAAGTAACAGTCCTGAACCTATCGTGATGAGCGAGGAAATAGTTATGGCCTTCCAGGAGGCCTCTTCATAATAAAAAGACCAGACAAGACTCGTTAGCATCAGTCCCCCGACCAGCATGAGCAGGATACCCAGCATCGAAGCCATGATCTTCCAACTGAAACGCCCCTCTTTGTTCATGCCCTATTTTAAGAATTTTTCCACTTTGTGAATCGAATCCGTACGTGCAAAAATTACGACTTTATCACCTTCTTGTATTTTAAGGTCACCCGATGGTATGATTGCATGGTTGTTTCGGATTACACCGCCAATGATCGCATCTGGCGGAAATTGCAGGTCTTTGATGGCTTTGCGTGTAATTTTACAGGAACCGCTCACCTCAAATTCCAGCACCTCGGCATCCAGCCCATGGATGTTGGTAAGCGCCACAATGTCGCCCTTTCGGATATAGCGGAATATGAATGCAGCTGCAATAACTTTCTTATTGATCAGTGAAGTGATGCCTATGTTTTGCACTAGATTAAGGTATTCGACATTGTCCACGAGTGCAATGGTCTTTTTCACCCCGTGATTCTTAGCTACGAGTGAAGAGATGATATTGATTTCTGAATTGCCGGTTACCGCTACAAAAGCATCCGTGTCTGCTATGCCTTCTTCTTCGAGGGTACGCACATCACTCCCATCAGCATGTATGATCAGTACATCAGGTAGTTCATCGGCCAGTTGCAGGCATTTTTCATATTCTTTCTCTATCAGCTTGATCCGGTATTTACGTGCCAGTTTACGTGCCAGATGCCGTCCTGTTCGGCTACCTCCCAGCACCATCAGCTTCCGAATTTCTTGCTGGTTTTTTCCTGTCAGTTTCAGAACGTCTTCCATTCCTTCTTCCAGTGTGATAAAATAGATACGATCTTCAGGATAAAAGAGGGTTCTGCCTTTCGGAATGACCACCTCATTGCCCCGGTTTATAGCTATGATGACAAAACGCCTTTCGGGTATTGCCTGCATGGCCTCGGCCAGTGTTTTACCTAGAAGGGGTGAGCCTTCTCCTATCTGAATGCCGGTGAAAATGAGTTTGCCGTTTTCAAAGCGAAAAGAGTCCGTGGAAAGCGAATCTTTTAGCAGGTATTTTATCTCCCGGGCGGTCAGCGATTCAGGTGAGATTAGTTCATCTATGCCTACATTTTTGAGGTCAAGAATATCTTTGTGAATAAGATACTCCATCTTGTTGATGCGCGTGATGGTTTGCCGCGCTCCCAGTTTTTTCCCAATAATGGCCGTGGCAATGTTGGTGGCTTCTGAGGAGGTGACGGCAATAAGAAGATCGGCCTTGGAGATTTCGGCTTGTTGCAAAACCGCATAGGATGTGGAGTCACCTGTTACCGTCATCAAGTCCAGGTTGTGTTCCACGTACTCCAATCGCGCTTTATCGGTATCAATAAGCAGAATATCATGGGATTCTTCGGCCAGGAGGTGTGCCAGGTGATAACCCACTTCCCCTGCTCCGGCTATTACGATTTTCATTTACGATTTAATCATTTCATTATGAGGGCTCAAAGGTAGCAAAGTGCCTAAAATATCAAATGCTACTCTGGCGTGAATTTCTCGGTGTTCTATTTTTAATAGAAAGCGCAAAATTTTCCTTTTTTTCATGAAATACAGAATTAATATTTATTCACTCATTTTATCATCGTTTGAGTGTGCTTCACCTTAATTTCGCAGGCAAATTGAAAAAGATGGAAAAAAGAAAAATATGCATAGCTCGTGGAGACGGCATCGGTCCGGAAATAATGGAAGCCACTCTTCAAGTACTAAAGGCTTCCGAAGCTCCCCTGCATTATGATGAAATTAAAGTGGGAAAGGCCATTTATGAAGCGGGTCATACTTCGGGGCTTGAACCCGGTGCCTGGGATAAGATTAGAGAATCGAAAGTGTTGCTCAAGGCGCCCATTACCACTCCACAGGGAGGTGGCTATAAAAGCCTCAACGTCACCCTTCGTAAGATGCTCAGCCTTTATGCCAACGTAAGGCCATGTGTAGCCTATCATCCCTACGTTTTTACACGACATGCCAAGATGGATACAGTTATTGTACGTGAAAATGAAGAAGATCTCTACGGAGGCATCGAATATCAACAGTCCAGTGAGGTGACTCAGGCGCTGAAACTAATTTCACGACCAGGCTCCGAGCGTATTATCCGCTATGCTTTCGAATATGCGCGTCATTACAAACGCGAAAAAGTAACCTGCTTCAGCAAGGACAATATTATGAAACTGACCGATGGCCTTTTTCATAAAACGTTTGACCGCATAGCAGCCGAATATCCCGAAATTGAAAGCAATCACATGATCATCGATATCGGCTCTGCCCGCCTGGCCGACACCCCGGAGTTTTTCGATGTCATTGTAACTGAAAATCTCTATGGCGACATCATCTCTGATATTGCGGCTCAGATAGCTGGGTCGGTAGGACTGGCCGGTTCTTCCAATATCGGCCGGAACTATGCCATGTTTGAAGCTATTCACGGCTCGGCCCCTGACATAGCTGGACAGAACAAGGCCAACCCTTCAGGCCTGCTGCTGGCTGCCGTGCAGATGCTTGTGCATATTGGGCTTAACGCTCATGCCACCCGCATCCACAATGCCTGGCTGCGTACCATTGAAGATGGTATCCATACGGCAGATATTTATGATACTTATACCAGCACACGATTGGTGGGAACCCGCGAATTTGCAGAGGCCGTGATTGAGCGCCTCGATCAAAGTCCGCGAAAACTGGCTGCTGTAAATTATTCCGGTAGCGGTACCATGGAAGTACCGGAGGCTGATCCCACGCCACGTGTTGAAAAGAAGCTGGTGGGGGTGGATATTTTTATCGACTGGGATGAAGACAATCGAGATGCCAAGCGCTTGGCTGAAATACTCAAAAACTGCAAGGTGGGGGATCTTAAGATGCAGATTATTACCAATCGCGGTACAAAAGTCTTTCCCGGAGGATTTCCCGAGACCTATCTCTCCGACCATTGGCGCATACGCTTTGCAGCAGACGATCATGCAGTAACTTCTCGGGCCGATATTATCGAATTGCAACGGCAGGTGCTGACTTGTGATCTCGATTTGATCAAGACGGAAAACCTCTATCTCCTGAATGGAGAACCGGGATTTTCACTGGGTCAGGGTGAATAATGCAGAGGCCAGGGATGCTTAGGCTTTCTTTTTCTTCTTTCGCTTGCCATAGGGGCAGTGGCGGCATTGGTTTTGGCAACAATAGCCACGCTTGAGGTGGTATTTTTCAGTGAAAACGTAAAGACCACTGGGGTCTATGTAAAAATCTTCTTTTTGGATTGCTTGCTCTTTTCTATCCAAGGGCATTTCCGGTGTAATTTTGAGGGGTGATTGCCTTAAGTTCGGATTTGATGCTATCGCTGATGTCCAGCCCTTCAATGAAGCGATGAATTTCTTCCTTGCCGGGTTTTTCACCCTTTCTCGTAAGGGCTTTCAACGCCTCATAGGGCTGCGGATATCCCTCTCTTCGCAGTATGGTTTGCAGGGCTTCGGCCACAACCATCCAGTTCTTTTCAAGGTCTTCGTTGATTTTTTCGCGGTTCAGACTCAATTTTTTTAGACCTTTCTCAAGCGAAGCCAGTGCCAAGAAGCTATGGGCACAGGGCACCCCAATATTGCGCGTGACGGTGCTGTCGCTCAGGTCGCGTTGCAGGCGCGAAACGGGCAATTTATTGCTCAAAAAGTCGAAAAGAGCATTGGCCAGGAGAAGGTTTCCCTCGGCATTTTCGAAATCAATGGGATTTACCTTGTGGGGCATGGCCGATGAACCGACTTCGTTTTCATTGATCTTTTGCCCGAGGTAATCCATGGAAATATAGGTCCATATATCGCGGGCAAAGTCTGTGAGTATTACATTGATACGCCTCATATTGTCAAAAGCAGCTGCAAGTTCATCATAGTGTTCTATCTGTGTAGTAGTTTGCTGCCGTTTGAGTTGCAATTCCTCTTCCAAAAATTGATTGGCAAAGCTTACCCAGTCTATTTCAGGGAAGGCGGCATAATGGGCATTAAAGTTTCCTGTGGCTCCGCCAAATTTTGCACTGACGGGAATATTTCGCAGCATCTCAAGTTGAATTTTCAGTCTCTCGGCAAACACAGCCATCTCTTTGCCCATACCGGTAGGCGAAGCCGGCTGCCCGTGTGTGCGGGCCAGCATGGCCTGGTCTTTCCACATTTCGGCAATAGACTGCAGCCGATGCAGGTAATTGTCCATCTCCGGTAGGTAAAGCTCATTCAGAAAGTCGCGGAAAGAGAGGGGAACAGCCGTATTGTTGATATCCTGCGAGGTAAGTCCGAAATGAACCCACTCCCGGCAGGCTCCGAGTCCGAGGGCTTCTATTTTTTCTTTTACAAAGTATTCCACCGCTTTCACATCGTGGTTGATTTTCTTCTCAGTGGCTTTGATTCTACGGGCATCGCTTTCATCAAAATCTTCATAAATTTTACGCAATTGAGCCAGGGTTTCGGCATCCGGTTCTTTGCAGCCACTAATGCCTGCATTCATCAGGGCAATGAAATAGGCCACTTCGACCTGTACCCGGTAGCGCATCAGGGCCAGCTCAGAAAAGTAGGCTGTCAGCGCGGAGGTTTTATGACGGTAGCGTCCGTCCAGGGGAGAAATTGCCGAAAGTTCTGTGAGTTTCATACGCTTCTCTCTAATTTGCGCCAAATTTAAACATATGCCCTTTTACAAGATAACGAGATCTTTTTTAATTGTGCTGTACCTTCTGCTTTGGGGGCCCATTTCTGCACAATTGACTACCAACTTAGAGCTGTTAAACTTCGGTGATGTACAAAGTGGTGAGAGCGACAGCCTCTGGCTTATCATTAGCGGTCCTTCCGAAGGCAAATGGGAGATTGAAAACTATTTTGCACCAGCCTTTAGTGTCAGCGATAGTGTCGCTCCGGACAACGGCAATGCCCCCGACAGCATTTTAGTTTATTTTTCTCCGATACAAAATATTGAATATCGCGGGGTTCTTTTGATCCGGCACCACCAGCCATTTGCTAGCGACCTGCTTACTGTGGTAGCACTTAGCGGCAATGGTCGCTTTAATGATCCCTATTATGCCGCTACTTTCAACTTGAGCGAAGAAGCACTGAAGCTCAAATTGAAGGACCTGATTGACGGACATGTATCTTTGGGCTACAACTCGGCACGGGATGAAATGTTTATGAAAATTGACAATAAAAAAGTCAATGGCCAGGGGGCTTCACAAAATACGCTGGAAGGAGTTTATACGGGAAAGGAAGCTGTGGGATACAGCAGCCGCAGTGATGCGCAAAATCGATTTAACTTCAATACCGAACACACCTATCCGCAAGGACAGTTTAATAAATCGGAACCCATGCGTTCTGATCTGCACCACCTTTTTCCTACCAAGGTTTACGCTAACAGCGAACGAGGCAACAAGCCTTTTGGTGTGGTAACAAATCCAAGTTGGCAAGAGGGCGGCTCGAAGTCGAATAATAATTACTTCGAACCACGCGATCAGCAAAAAGGACCGACAGCCCGGGCCATGCTCTATTTTTTAATTCGATATAAGAATTACAATGGCTATGTCTCAAACAAAAATCAAGAGTTATTGATTGACTGGGCCCGGAATTTCCCGCCTACCCCCGTGGAAAAACGCAGAAATGAAGACATCTTCAAGGTGCAGAAGAATCGAAATCCTTTTGTAGATCATCCTGAATTTCTGGATCGCATTCACAACTTCATAGCTACATCAAATGCCCCAGAAAACTATTCTTACGGCCTTTCGTCCGATGAATTGTTGCTTCGAATTTCAAATACCGGGTCACAGAAGCTTTTTGCACTGGCAAACAATGGAAATGTACCCATACAGATCAATTATGTAACTACGACAGCCAATCGCCTGCAAGTCGATAGTTTTGATGCGGTGGCTACACCCGGTGAGGCAGCACTTATTTACTTAAGCTGGGATATGAACAGTGCAATATTGAACGATACCATGCTAGTGCAACTGGACAATGGTGATCTTGTGCAGGTGCCGGTAAGTATTGAACTGGAAGTGGGCATCGATAGGCCGGAAGCTCCGAATCTTTCAATCTATCCTGTTCCTGCTTCGGATTATATCGAAATTCAAAGTAAAATGACGCTAGATTACTATTACATTGCTGGGGCTGACGGAAAGGTGCTGCGCTCGGGGCTGCTCTCGGGCCATCGTGGCCAGGTGTCATTGAGAGATTTACCGCAGGGATTCTATCTTGTTGGGATAAACGGAAGGGATTTTAGTTTTTGTCGCCCCCTAATCATTGCCCGTTAGTGACAATTATTTAAAAATCAATTCTTTATTTTACGGACTAAATTTAGTCTATGAGGAAGAATCAAAAAATTGTCTTTGTCAGCCTTGTTGCCTTCTTCTTTTTATTCCTTTCCCTATTTCTGATAGGGGAGGAGAATAGCAAACATTTATCAAATGATGAAATGACGAGTGGAGATCCCGGACATCCGGGTTGGATGGAGCAATGGAGAGAAATGAAAACGCTCGGGACAGGACGGGTAGATCGTGATTTGATCGGCTCAATCCGGGACGAGCAGAGGCAAGTCGGTCGAAGGCAAGATGCTAATCTTATGGATGTGAAGGAGATCGGGCCGAACAATGTAGGTGGACGCACCCGGGCGCTCCTTGTCGACTGGTCCAATACTGATCACCTGCTCGGAGGAGGTGTCTCGGGTGGATTGTGGCAATCCTTTGATCGAGGTGCCAATTGGGTGTCTGTCAATGATTTTGCTTCCAACCTTTCTGTTACAGATATTACTCAAAGTCCCTTTGATCCTGCGGTTTTCTACTATTGCAGCGGAGAAGCTGCCGGCAACAGTGCAGGCATTCCCGGTGATGGCATTTACAAGTCGCTGGATGGTGGTCAAAGTTTTGAAAAACTGCCTGCAAGCAGCATAGCTGCATTTGATTACTGCTGGAAAATAGCACATTCACCTGTAGATTCGAATACGGTCTATGTGGCAACACGCAGTGCGGGTCTTTACCGTACAACGGATGCAGGCCGGCATTTTAGGCTTGTTTTTAGCGCAGGTGGGCGTGGAATTACCGATGTCGAGTTATTTCCCGACTCCTCGGTCCTCATTGGGGTACACAGCATGGGCATTTATTATTCACCCAACGGTGATAGCGGCAGCTTTGTCCGCCAGGATACAGGACTTCCCTCTTTCGGATTTCGAAGGATTGAATTGGCTTATTGTGACAGCTTCCCACAAGTGGTTTACTCCATTTTGGAAAACAGTGACGGTGATGGCGTGACCGGTCTTTATCGTTCGGATGACGGAGGCATGCACTGGGATTCTGTAGGCAACCCCACAGCAGGATTGATCAGCTTTGCCTTTCCCTGGTATTGCATGACCCTTTCCGTCAAACCCGATGATCCGGAATATGTGCTGGCAGGTTCTACAGAAATGGGATACTCACTAAATGCCGGCAAATCCTGGGTGAAGCTGAAATACAGCCATGCTGACAATCACGTATCCGTATTTGACCCCAATGACCCCGAAATATTTTATGTAGGCAATGATGGCGGGGTGTATCGCTACCATACCAGCGATGCCAAATACAAAATGGAAGACCTGAACAACGGCTACAATGTAACTCAATTTTATGCCGGTTCTTTCTTCCCCGAAGGCACTGACTTCTATGGCGGGACCCAGGATAACGGAACACAATCCACAAAAAATGGTGCACCGGAATTTGAACATATTTTTGGTGGAGACGGGGCTTTTAATCAGATTAACCAGCAATTCCCGACAGTCGCATATGTGAGCTGGCAGAATGGCCACATTTATTCTACTTACAACGCTCAGCAGCCCAAACCGGCTTTCTCTAAAATCATGAATGAGATGGATGAAGATGGTGACAACAGCATTGATGATGGAGCCTGGTTTATAAATCCTTTTGAGATCAACCGGAAAAACGGATTCCATCTTTTCTTTCCTACCCGCAAGCGCCTTTGGATGAGCATCACGGGAGGGAGCAACTGGATTCCTATCACCCATAATCTCAGTTCTGCCGGTCAGCCGTATTCCGTGGGAATAAGCAATACCTTGGATCCAATGGTATATTTAGGTGGTAGCAATGCCATGCTTTTTCGAATAGATAGTGCCTATACAATGACCGGACCGGAGCCAGCGGCCAACCTAAGCTCCACGGTACCCGACAGTGTCACCAATGATTTTATCGCATGCATCGCGGTGAGTCCTTCAACAGACTCTGTGATTTACGTGGCCTTTAGCAATTTTTCTGTCAATCCGAGGATATATAAAGTCATTTATGCCGATACGGATACCCCACAGTGGATATCACTACAAAGCAATCTTCCGGCCGGCTTACCTGTAAATTGGGTGGAAGTGAGCCCGCTGAGTGATTCGGTACTCATTCTGGCTACAGACTTTGGAGTATACTCTTCGCTGGATGCCGGCAACAGCTGGCAATTGGAGCCCGATTTGCCTAAAGTATCTGTACATCAGCTACGCTTGCGCCACAGCGATGGAAAGCTATTTATATTCACCCATGGCCGGGGAGCCTTTACGGCTACTATTCCGGGAGATTTCTCAAAATTGCCAAGCGGCCGGGAAGAAATATTATCAGAAAATTGGAACGATTTGAAGGTTTTTCCGAATCCGGCCGGAGCAGAGATCAGGGTGGAGCACTCCTTTGTAAATGGCCCCGTGCATTATCAGGTACTTGACCTGAACGGCCGCACCCATTTAAATGGTGTGCTGCCCGATGATGGCCGCATCGGCCTTCAAGGACTTGAAAACGGAAGTTTTCTTCTTCTTCTTCGCTCGAATAATCACTCAATGGGTAGACGGTTTGTTCACAACAGATAATTAGCTTTGTATGGTTTCCTCTTTTCCCTTCTAACGGAAAATAAAAGATATGGCAATTCGCATTTTTGTGACAGGCGGCACCTTTGATAAAGAATATGATGAAATCAAGGGTCGGCTCTATTTTAAAGACACGCATCTTCCTGAAATATTAAAACTGGGCCGATGCAACCTGGATGTACAGATTCGTACATTGATGATGATCGATAGTCTTGAGATGACCGAGATGGATCGAAGGATTATAGCCGACAATTGCGAAAAATGTAAAGAAGATCGCATTTTAATTACACACGGCACCGATACAATGGTAGAAACAGCACGGGTAATTGCGGCCAGAAAAATTCCGAAAACCATCATTCTTACAGGAGCAATGATACCCTATAAATTTGGAAGCTCTGACGGATTTTTTAATCTGGGAGTCGGCTTGGCCTTTGCACAATGTCTTGGGCCGGGTGTCTATGTTGCGATGAACGGGCGCTTATTTAATTGGGACAATGTGCGCAAAAACAAGAAAACCGGCATGTTTGAGACCTTAGTTGAGAAAGAGTAACAGGGACTAACAGTGTTTTTATAAAGTCTCCTTTTCTGGAAAATTTTCTTTTTTCTTACATTTATCATTTGCAAAGTGGCTCGTTATTCGGTTTTAAAGAGCTAATAATATTAGATCAAAAGCAAGATGCAAGGGAAATTATTTTTTAACAAAAAAACGGATAGGTGAGGAAGAAGGAAAATTGGAAGCTATTCTTGATTCTTTTGCTTGTATTGTCATTTGCCATAACATCCTGTGGAAAGAAAAAGTCGGATACAAGGAAGAATGCTAAAGCGACAGTCACAGAATTTATGCAAAAAATGACCAAAGGGGATGCTGAGGGAGCAAAGGCGCTGGCGACCAAAGAGAGTGGCCCCGTAGTGGATGAGATGGCCGATGCCGGAAAAATGCCGATAGGTGCTGAGTTTAGTGTGGAATCCGTAAGTGAAGGCGACAGTACGGCTGAGGCCATGGTGATCATTGGAGGGAAGGTGCAGTCATTGCAATTAATAGAAATGCCGGATGGCTCGTGGCTGGTGTCATATGTGGCATCAGTTCCTGAAGAAGTCACAAGGGATAGCAGTACCGGAGTAAATGAAGAATTGCCGGAAATAGAAGATTCAGTAAAGGTTGATGTGGAATAATTGCCAAAAAGAGGGAAAATATTTTTTAAAAGCAAAGCACTATTTTTATAAATAGTGCTTTTTTTATTTAGTAAACAGTTATTACAATGAATAAAATTTACCACAATCCCAGGTGTGGCAAGAGCCGGACTGCTTTGAAATTGCTTCAAGAAAGCGGGCAGCCTTATGAAGTGATCAATTATATGAAAGAGCCTCTGAGCAAAAAAGAATTGCGG
>Ga0114931_10001795_pt1 | contig 27296 bp, 18 predicted proteins | sample 2SBtaG_FD_89579 | JGI IMG/M metagenome (GOLD analysis project Ga0114931, IMG submission 89579) | Deep subsurface microbial communities from Kolumbo volcano to uncover new lineages of life (NeLLi) - 2SBTROV14_V59a metaG | ecosystem: Environmental > Aquatic > Marine > Volcanic | place: Kolumbo... | reverse complement strand
TGAGAGAATTCAGGCTGCACGGGCTTGTAACTTGTCGAATGTTCCATCATCGCCACACGGGGAACAATCCAATGAAAATCGATGAAAACAATATCGCCATTATTCGGCACCTGCGGGACGGCAGGAAATCCCTGAGAGAAATCGCGAAGGCCCTGGGGGTTTCCGAAAATACGGTCCGGGGGAGGGTAAGGAGGCTGACGGAGGAGGGAGTCCTCACTATCACCGGGCTTGTTGATCCGGAGGCGCTCCCAGGGCACCGGGTTGCCATTGTCGGCGTCAAGCTCGGAACCATGAACCTGATCAGCAAGGGTGAGGAATTCAGCAGGATAAAAGGGGTTGTCTCCGTGAGCGTGGTTACCGGCCGGTTTGACCTGATGCTGACGGTCCTATTTAATGAGGAATTTCGTTTGCTGGATTTCTATGCGGATGAGGTATCAAAAATCAAGGATGTGCAGTCGGTGGAGACATTCATCGTGTACAAAGGCTATAACCTCATGGTCCCCTACCTCTTATGAGACCTTCACGTGCTGTTCAACCACCCAGATAAGCCTTGTTGATATTTGGCAAAAACTACCTGAAGAGCGGCAAGACACAACGTTATTGACAGGCAACAGCACCATACAGCAAGGAGTGACAAATGATTGAAAAGAAAAAGCCATCGTTAGAAATGGATAATCCTGCAGGGGATTCCGAGTCCCAGGCCATAAGACTCAGGGTCAATCGGGTGTGGCATGAATTCGTTCTGGAGCGTGATGTTCAACCGACTGAGACATTGGCCTATGTGCTGCAGGAAAGGCTGGGATTCACCGGCCTGAAAGTCTCCTGTAACGAGGGCGCGTGCGGGGCCTGTACCGTCATCATGGACGGCAAGGCGATCCTGTCGTGCATGACCCTGGCAGTGGAGGCCGATGGACATGACATCCTGACCATCGAGGGGTTGCCCGAGGATGACCTGAGGGTCTTTTTCAGACCGCTTTCTCATAGGGCACTTGGCATCCAACTTCCACATGGACGGCCATTTGGGGTTTACGCCTCCAGAAGCCGTGGCGCCCTCTAATGACTACCCTTAAACCCCAAATGAGCGTCCATCTCCTCCGGAGTGTTTAGAAAGCGTCTGAAAAAGAGTGTCAGGTTCGGCCCAATGACTCCATTTCCTTCGTTGTTCATAGGCTGCCGTTTGCGGCATAAACCAGCTTCCAACGAAGTCATCGGAATATCAGAAAAAAACCTTGATAATACTTCACAATACCTCAAACTGCGAAAGTTGGTCTAATGCTTACAGTAGTGGAGTTGAACGGTTCAGTCATGGTATTTCGATGATCATCGCCATTCCCAAGCCGCCCCCGCCACACAAGGTGGCAAGTCCGTATTGGACATTGCGCCGTCTCATTTCATAGAGCAGGGTTGTCAACATGCGGGTCCCGGTGGCTCCCACAGGATGTCCCAGGGAGATCCCGCTGCCGTTTACATTGATGATATCCCGTTTACCGGTGAGTTCAAGGCCCAATTCGCAGGCCAGGTATTGAGCGGCAAAGGCCTCATTGATCTCAATCAGCCCCATGTCCGAGAGCTTCATTCCGGTGCGTTTCAGGAGCTTTTCCGTTGCCGGCACCGGGCCCCATCCCATATAGTCCGGGTCCACTCCCACAACGCTGAAGTCCACCACCCGGGCCATAGGGATGACGCCCAATTCATCGGCCTTTGACTTGCGCATGATCACCATGGCGGCTGAAGCATCGTTAATACCCGAGGCGTTGCCGGAGGTAACGGTGCCCCCTTTCTTAAATGTGGGCTTTAAGCTGGCAAGCTTTTCTATGGTTGTATCGGGTCTCGGATGTTCGTCCGTATCCACCGTAATGATTTTCCCTTTCCGTCCCTGGAGTTCAATGGGAACGATTTCTTCTTTAAACCGCCCTTCCTTGATGGCGGCCACGGCCTTCATATGGCTTTCATAGGCCAATTGATCCTGGGCCTCTCGGCTGATGCCATATTTTTCAGCCAGATTTTCCGCCGTAATTCCCATGGCGGGTCCGACCCCGATGGCCGTGACCCCATCCCACATCATATCTCGCACTTCCACATTGTTCATGCGGGCACCCCAGCGCAGGGCATCGATGGTGTAGGGCACGGTGCTCATGCTTTCCACGCCGCCTGTGAGAAAAACGTCGTTGTACCCCTGTCGGATGGCCATAAACCCCTGGGCTACAGACCACATGGATGAGAGGCACACCCGCATGACGGTGAAGGCCGGGACCTCCACCGGGACCCCGGCTTCAATTGCCGTTACGCGTGCTACATTCACCTCGTTTTGAGCCCGCTGGTAGCAGCAGCCCCAGCCTACATCATCGATCACCGCCGGATCGATTCCGGCCCTTCGAATGGCCTCCTTCATGACCGGAACGCCCAAAGGGACGTTCCTGGTCTCCCTGAATTGACCACCGTAGGTCCCGATTGCACTGCGAACCGCCGACACAATGACTACATCATTCAAATCCATTTGCCACCTCCTTGTAAACTCATGATGAAAAGAAATGCCATAATTCCGTCCTGTAGCCAAGGCGCCAGGAAAAACGGAGAGAGAAGGTAATCCTTCCTTTTTCTGTGCTTTTGTGGCAGCCCCTTTTGCTAAAGGGCAAGGTTTTCAAATATTCCTGCGGCGCCCTGCCCGCCGCCGATACACATGGAAACCAGGCCGTATTTCACTCTGCGCCGTCTCATCTCGTGTATGAGTTGAACGGTGAGCTTCCCTCCGGTACACCCCAGAGGGTGGCCCATGGCCACTGCCCCGCCGTTCACATTGACGATCTCCTCATTTAAGCCCAGATGGCGGATACAGGCCAGGGCCTGGGAAGCAAAGGCTTCGTTGAGTTCAATGAGATCCAGATCCTGAATCTTCATGCCGGTCACGTCCATGACCCTGGGGATGGCAAACATAGGCCCTACCCCCATCAATTCCGGCGGACAGCCTGCGATGGCAAAGCCCACGTATCGCGCCATGGGAGTCAAACCCTTTTGAGCGGCCTTCTCTTCCGTCATCAGGAGTACAGCTGCTGCGCCGTCGCTCATCTGGGAAGAATTTCCCGCGGTCACACTTCCATTCACCTTAAAGGCCGGCTTGAGTTTTGCCATGATCTCAGCGGTGGTGTGTCGAGGGCCTTCATCCACATCAAACACTTTCACGGACTCCACCCGCTCTCCTGCCCCATTGACGCGAACGGTCTTTACCTCCAGGGGAACGATCTCCTCCTTGAAACTGCCCGCTTCGATGGCTGCAAAAGCCCGCTGGTTGCTTCGCAAACCAAAGGCGTCCTGATCTTGACGGCTGACCCCGTATTTGTCGGCCACATTTTCCGCGGTCATCCCCATGCCGATATACATCTCGGGGTACTCTGCCACGATTTTGGGGTTCAAAGACACCTGAAAGCCCATCATGGGCACCTGGCTCATGGATTCCACACCGCCGGCAACAACCATATCGCACATGCCCGCCGCAATCTGCTGTGCCCCAATGGCAATGGCCTGGAGCCCGGAGGCGCAGAGACGGTTAACTGTCTGGCCCGAAACGGTGTCGGGAAAACCTGCCAGGAGAGGCGCCACACGGCCTATGTTGAAACTCTGGCTGCTTTCGGGAAAGGCGCAACCCAGAATCACATCATCGATCTCTCCCTTTTCCACACCCGGAGCTCTTTCCACGGCTTCTCTGACCACGGTTGCGGCCATGTCGTCAGGCCGCGTATTTGCCAGGGTCCCTCGGCCGGCCCGTCCCACTGCGGTCCGGGCGCCTGAAACGATCACTACGTTCTTCATCATTTGATCTCTCCTTAGTTGCGTAAGGGCTTTCCAGTGGTAAGCATATGTTTGATACGGGCGATGGTCTTCTCTTCTCCGCAAAGGGACAGAAAAACCTCTCTTTCAAGCTCCAGGATATACTGTTCATCCACCCACTGGGGAGCGGACAAGGGCCCTCCTGAGAGGATATAGGCCAGCTTTTCACCAATATGTTTGTCATATTCTGAGATGTGTCCCGACCACACCATGGACGTGACCCCCTGCATAAGGAGCGCCATCCCCCGTGAACCCAGTGCATAGACCGAACGGGTGCGCGCAGGTGGTGCATACCCCGCGGCGGCCATTTCCATGACTGTCCGCTTGGCCTCCTTGAGGAGATGATCTCCATTCATTACCAACCGATCACTCTCTTTGAGGAAACCGAATTCCCTAGCCTGGGCCGCACTGGCGCTGACCTTGGCCATGCCCACGGTTTCAAAGACCTTCATCAGAAAGGGCAGCGGGTCGGAATTTGCCATTTTCATGGCCGGACTGATCACCCGCTGGATCATCTGGGAGCAGCCGCCCCCTGAGGGGACCAGGCCCACGGCCACTTCCACCAGCCCCATATAGGACTCAGCTGAGGCGCAGATTCGATCCGCGGCCATGGCTACCTCTACGCCTCCCCCCAGGGTCATGCCGAAGGGCGCAGCCACCACAGGCTTGGGGAAATAGCGCAGCCGAAGCAGTTGATCCTGCATATCCTTGATGGCCTTGTTTATGAAATCCCACTGCTTGTCCTCCGCGGCCATGACAATGGAGAAGATATCAGCCCCGGCGCAGAAATGGCTCCCCTGGTTGCCGATCACCAGGCCGATATGGTCTTTTTCCAACTCCTCCAGGGCCTGGTCGCACATGTTTAGGATGTCCGGATTCAGGGAATTCATCTTGGAGTGGAATTCCACGCAAAGCACCCCGTCACCCAGATCGATCAGGGAGGCGCTCAGGTTCTCCTTGATCACGCCCCCCTCGGCCTTTCGGTCCGCAAGCAAAAGAATACAGGGGTCCACCTGGACCGGATGGTAGGATCCCGTTGCCACGTTCCAATAATTAAGGAGATTGCCCTCCTTCTTGTAGAAAGATGAAGCTCCCCTTTCAAGCATCTCTTTGACCCAGGGGGCCACGGAAAATCCTTCCTTCTCCATGCGAGCCACGGTATCGGGCACCCCCAGGGCATCCCAGATCTCAAAGGGACCCATCTGGTGCATGAACCCGGCCTTCATGGCATCGTCAATTCCGTGAAGGCTGTCTGTGATCTCCGGCACCATATGAGAAGCGTAAGAGAAGGAAAAGGCGGCGTCGTGCCAGATGAGCTTGCTGTAACGGTCCTCCTGCCCCACCAGAAACCGGAACCGTTTCCCCAGGGGCTTGATCTTCTTGGCTTCACCGATGACCGGAATTTCAGGCTTTTGCTGGTCCCTGTACATCAGGGTCTTGAGATCTATGACCTGGTATGCCTTTGTTCCATCCGGCCCCTTGACCTTTTTGTAAAACCCCTGTTTGGATTTATTTCCCAGAAGCCCTTGGTCCACCATTCTGTCCGTCACGTCCTTGATGGGACCTAGGAGCTGCTCCCGGAACGGATCGTGGGGAATGGCTTCGTAAAGGTTGTCCGAGACATGCTTGCTGATGTCAGCACCCACCAGATCCATCAGCCTGAAGCTGGCGGTCTTGGGATGGCCGATGAGTGTTCCGGTCAATTCATCCACTTCTTCGATGGAGTAGCCGTTATCCAGAGCATAGTTGAGACCAGCCCTCCCCGATACGACTCCTACCCGGTTGGCAACAAAGTTTGGGGTATCTTTGCATATGACAATGCTTTTGCCCAGCCTGCGTTCCCCAAAGCCTTTCATAAATGCAACCAGGTCTGCATCGGTATCGGGCGTGGGGATCAGTTCCAGGAGTTTGAGGTAGCGGGCCGGGTTAAAGAAATGGGTCCCAAGGAAATGGGTCTTGAATTCATTGGATCGGCCCTCTGCGATCTTGTGAATGGGAATCCCCGAGGTATTGGTGGAAACGATACATTCTTTCTTGCGGACGGACTCGATGCGTGCCATCACCTTCTGTTTGACCTCCAGGTTCTCCACCACTACCTCGATGATCCAGTCCGCTTCCCCGGCCCAGCCAAAATCATCCTCCAGGTTTCCGACGGTGATGAGCTCTATTTTCGTGGGACTGAAAAGACCGGGGGGGCTGGACTTTTTCAAAAAAGCCAACCCGTGCTCCACAATACGGTTTCGAACCTTTGGATGATCCAGGCTAAGCCCCTGCTTCTCCTCCTCCGGGATCAATTTGTTGGGGACAATATCAACCAGGTACACCGGAATACCGGCGTTTGCCAGATGACCTGCTATTCCCGCCCCCATGATCCCGGAACCGATGACCATTGCTTTCTGAATAGTATGACTCACTTGCTCCTCCTTTCAAAAGGCCTCTTCCGGAATGTCCAGGGCCGAGGTGTCTTCCTGTTTAAAGGACATGTGCCGGGAAAATACATTCACCAGGATGTTCCGGCAGAAATATTGGGCCGACGCCACCTTGCCCCGGTAGAAGAAGCCGTCTGCCGAATCGCTACTCACCTGCTTCAGCTTGTCTCTGGCGATCAAACCCTGTTCCAAAATGACCTGCCCCATGAAGACCTCTGAAAAACAGTCCAGGAAGCGGGTTGCCGAAAGGGGAATCAATTGGGCCTTTGGCCCTTGAAAGTATTGGGGGTAGGTCAGGGCAAACTCCCCAAGGGCCTGGGCCGTCTTGAACAGCAGTTTGAAGTCCCGTGCAAAATCCGGGTCTTCCCGGTACTTGGCGGTAAAGCCCAAAATCTCCTGTATCCACCCCTGAAAGACCTTCCCCCCCTCCATGGGGAGTTTCCTGGCGATCAGGTCCATAGCCTGGATATAGCTGGTCCCTTCCCAGATAGAGAGAATCTTACTGTCCCGGGCGTATTGTTCCACGGGAAACTCGCTGCAGTAACCCACACCCCCAAGGATCTGAATGGCGTCCCGGATCAGGTTGTAAGCAAAATCCGAACAGTAGGACTTCACCAGCGGGGTCAGAATTTCCACCAGGCTATGGGCTTTCTTCCGTTCCTCCTCGTCCATGGCTTTTTCCGACACGTCGATGAGATAATATACCTTGCCGATCATGGCTCGCATGGCCTCTGTACCTGCCTTCAGGTTCATGAGCATGCGGCGGATGTCTTCGTGCTGAATAATGGGTACCGATTCCCCTTTGAGCTTGGTGAAACGGGGCCCCTGAATCCTCTCTTTGGCGTACTGCAAGGTCGAATCATAGGCTCTGGCGGCAAGAGCATGGGCCATCAGGCCGGTGCCCAACCGGGCTTCATTCATCATCTGAAACATCTTCTTCATGCCGCTGTTGGGCTCCCCAAGGAGAATCCCGCGGCACCGGCCGTTTTCCCCGAAGCCCAGGGAGCAGGTTGATGAACCGTGAAGACCCATTTTATGCTCAACGCCCCTGCAGAATACATCATTGGGCTTGCCCATGGAACCATCGGGATTGACCCAGATTTCCGGGACGATGAAGAGGCTGAGCCCTCTTGTGCCGGCAGGGGCCCCTTCGATCCGGCCCAGAACCAGATGGATAATATTTTCCGTCAAATCCTGTTTGCCGGCGCTGATGAACTGCTTGACCCCCTCAATTTTGTATACCCGGGGATCGTCCGACTCCCGGTCCTCTACCGCCCTGGTCTTCAAGGCTCCCACGTCGGAGCCCGCATTGGGTTCGGTCAGGCACATGGTCCCGCCCCATACACCGGTGTACATTTTTTCCACAAAAAGGGCCTTGTCTTCATCCGTGCCGAAGGCTTCAATCAGGCGTCCGTTTCCCACGGCAAGCCCGGGATAGGACATCATGGCCAGGTTGGCACCCAGAAAAAATTCACTGACCACGGCACCCACACACGCAGGCAGTCCCTGCCCCCCGAATTGCGGATTGTTTGCAACCGACATCCATCCGTTTTCAGCAAGGACTTTCCAGCAATTATGAAAAGAGGCGGGGACCCTTACCTCGCCGTTGTCATAGACTACCCCGTCGCGATCCCCATCTTGATTGGCAGGCCCCAACACCTCCCGCCCCACCTTGAGGGCCTCGTCGATAATCATGCTGAAATCCTCCACCGAGAAATCCTGAAAGGCCTCATAACCCAGCAGATTCTGCACGCCCAAATGCTCAAAAAGCAAAAATTTCACATCCCGATCATTCCCCTGAAAAAAATTTACGCCCATAGCGTGATTCCCCTGGTCTTGATAAAGAATTATAGAAGGTGGTCCCCATACACACGGGGACAACTGAATGAATTGTCATTCACCAATTGACGGGAAATTATCATTTTATCGAAAAGGAAATCAAAGCCTTTTGCGGTGAGACCCCCTAACAAAATATGAATGCCAAAACTATGCCAAGTTAGGGCCGTGGGGTGAAATGCGAGAAAACAGGTCTTTTTCGTACAGATGCGCCCTGTATTGCACGATATATGGTTTATAAGAAAACCGTATATGGCCTTTTTGCCTGTGACCGGCCCCTTACATCTATACACGTCGGAGATGCCCAAAGATGCGATTCATGCCCTATTCAACCTTCTCGTCTGTCATTTGGTGACGCAGGAAGGCAGCGGCACATTTTTTGCTTTTTTGATAATCAATCACTTATCGGCCGAACAGGCTATATGAAATTCGAAGGGAAAGGGGGTGCTGGCCCAGCAGAGTTGACTATTAACTGCAAAACTTTTTCAGGAGGATATAATGATGAGAAGATATTTAGTCTTGGCCATGTTGTTGCTCGTTTCTATTTGTCTTCCCGAAGCGATCTTTGCGGCGAACAAGGTTCCGGGCGTGACGGACGACGAGGTTGTTATCGGCATCACGGTTCCCATGTCCGGACCCGCCGCGTTGTGGTCCGCCATGGGTATTGGAAATCTCGCGTGGGCTCAGCACATCAACGACCAGGGGGGCATACACGGAAGGAAGATCAAGGTCATTTTAAAGGACGACGGCTACAACCCGACCCGTGCCCTGACAAATCTCGAGGAGATGAAAAACGATGTGTTTGCCTACGGCTGCGTGATTGGATCCGCCATCGCCAACGCCTCTAAAGACTTTCTCTTGGAGAGCAAAATCCCGGTGGTGCATGTGCACGCCAACCCAAGGATGTGGGTGGGGGTTCCTCCCGAAAAGATGCGCCATATCTTCATCGCCTATCCCGACTATGTGGATGAGGCGGAGGCTATCACCCAGTTTGCCGTCAATGACGTTGGTGTCAAGAAAATCGCCCTGTTCGGGCAGAACGACGACTGGGGAAAATCGGCCAAGGAAGGTGTTGAACGGGGGATGAAGAAACTCGCAGGGAAAGCAGAGTTTGTGGGGTTTGTCCCCTATGAAATCACGGAACGGGCCCTGGGCAGTCATGCCATGAGGCTGAAACAGACAGCGGCTGACGCGGTCATCATTTACGCTGCCCCAACCCAGGCGGCCCTGATTCTTAAAGAGATGGCCAAGGTGGGATATCGGCCCAAGATTTTTACCGCCAACCCGCTGGGGGATCCGCTTATGTACAAGATCGCCGGGAAACTGTGGGAGGGGGCCTACCCGGCCGTGTCCGGTAACGTGTCCATTCCCGGTGTTGAGCCCATTGGCGACAAGGTGGCGAATATTCTCATCAACAAACAGAAGAAACTCGCAGGCCTCAAGTTTCTGGGAGTGACCGGTGCCACCACCATGATGCTCATTGCCGAGGGGTTGAGACGGGCCGGACGCAATCTCACCCGGGAGTCCTTTATCGAGGCAATGATGAGTCTCAAGGATTTCAGGCCTGAAGGGATGGGCGGCCCCATCACCTTCGGTCCCAAACGTCACCATGGGCTTAACGCCATTAGAATGACCCATGCAGAGAATGGAAAGCATGTACCGGTAACTGACTATATCATCTTCAAGCCGCTCTTCTAGGGAAACCGGTGTTATACCGGAAGTGAATACGACCGAAAAAACGGTGCTAAGGCCAATACAGCTTTTTTCAGATGAAAACGAAGGAACTTTTATGATCCATATCAGTGAAAGTAGCTCGGATCGGCACATCGTCCTCCTAGGGGTGGACGGAGTGTTGGATCAGGGATCCGTTCCTGTTCTGGAGGAGACCTGCCGTCAGCATCTGAAAGAGGGAAAGGAAATCCTCCTGGATCTGGCGGGACTTCTGTATATCACGAGGGAGGGCAGGAAATTCCTTCGAGAGATCGATGGCCGGATCGGGGTAGTCAATGCCCCGGAGTTCGTCAAACTGGCGTCCAGGTATTAACCATTTGCCACCCGTATGCTTGGCCAAAGAGGTCCTCATAAGGGGTTCCGGGGGTTGGTTGGTGATGAGTTCATGACATTGCACGGACTCAAACCAGGCACTTTTCAAATGATGATGAACTCGACTTCTTGTGCTGTCATTATTATTGGGAAAGAGGTGAACAAATGCAAGAAAAGAGGCTTGAATGGGATGTTCATCGTAAATGGAATTAGGGAGGTTTGATGATGAGTTACGGCAAGATATTCACGTTAACCAAAGAAAATAATCTGGGAATTGTAACCTTTGATGTAACCCCAGAGATCATGAACACCTGGACCCGGGAGGCCATCGATGAAGCAGGAGGCCTGATCGAGCACCTGGAAAAAGTGACCGATCTGAAAGGGGTAATTTTCATCTCAGGAAAGCCTGAAAATTTCCATGCGGGGGCCAACCTGAATCTGCTCAACGAAATGAAAGATCGGGAAGATACGGTCCAGGCCCTAGACGTCTTTCACAGCATGTTCAAGAGACTGGAGGCCTTGCCTTACCCCACGGTGGCGGCCATAAACGGCCACTGCCTTGGGGGTGGACTGGAATTCGCCTTGGCCTGCAACGCCAGAATTGCCAAGGAATCAAAGACCACATTGATCGGGCTCCCAGAATGCAGTCTGGGGATCTTCCCCGGAGGAGGGGGGACCCAGAGACTGCCCCGTCTTATCGGGTACGGCGCCATCGAACTCATCTTAAAGGGAAAGGTCCTCCCGGCGGCGAAGGCTCACGTCATGGGAATTGTTGATTTTCTGGTGGGACCGGAAGGCGATCTTCTCAAGGAAGCCATCCAGTTTACGGATAAGATCGCAGCCGATCCCGAGACATTGCAGCGCAAGAGCCAGGATTTCTCCCAGATCGACGCGGTCGCGGACATGGCACGTCAGGAGGTTCTGAAGGTCACCCGGGGACGGGAGATCCCCGGACCCATGCTGGCCATTAAGGCGATCCAGGAAGGGGTCAAGGTCACACTGGAGGAAGGGTTGGAAATCGAAAAGAACCTGTTTGTGAAGGCGGTGCTCTCCAACCAGGCCAAGGGGGGTATCCATACCTTCTTCCTCAAGACCATGAGCGACAAGCCCCAGACTATGATGCGCAAGGGCTTTGAGCCCAAACCGATCAACAAGATTGGAGTCGTAGGATTTGGAACCATGGGACGTGGGATTACGATCGACATCCTCCGGAATACACAAATGCTCGTTGTGGTAAAGGATATTCCCGATGCCCTGGAGTCCGGAAAAGATTTTGTGAAAAAGATCCTGGATAGAATGGCGGAAAAGAAAAAGTTGAAGTCCCCGGTGGAAGACCTCATGGGCCGCCTGGAGATCACTTCGGAATATGGCCAAGAACTGAAAGATGCCGACCTGATCATTGAGGCGGTTTTTGAAGACATCAAGGTGAAAAAGCAGGTCTATGAAGAACTCTCTCAACTGGTGAAGGAGGACTGCATCATTGCCTCCAACACCTCTTCAATCCCCCTCAAGGCCATGGCCCAATATGTGAGCCGGCCCGAACGGTTCGGGGGTGCCCACTTTTTTTCGCCGGTCTGGCTGATGCAGCTGGTCGAGGTGATTCAAGGGGCGGAAACCAGTCGGGATACAGTGGACAATCTTCTGAGTTTCAGCGCCGCCATTCGGAAACGGCCCATCGTATGCAAAGACCATCCTGGTTTCGTGGTCAACGCCGTGCTCTTTCCCTACTTCATGAAGTCGCTGGAATTTCTGGAAGCGGGGAACTCAATTGAACATATCGACAATGCGTTCACTGCATTTGGCATGCCTGTCGGCCCTATCAGACTGATTGATGAGGTGGGGATTGACGTAAGCTATAACGTGCTCAAAGGCAAAGGCATGGATCAGAGCACGCTGAAAAACGTGGTTGGTGACGGGCGAATGGGGTTCAAAAAGTCAGGCAAAGGGTTCTTCCTGGAAGATGGAAGTGTGGATCCGAGCGTCCTGCCATTGATCGCGCTTAAGGAAAAACGGGAGATATCCGGCGAACAGATGGAGACCGAAGTACTCACCGAGATGGTCAAAATCGGCCAGTCTCTCCTTGAAAAAGGGATCGTCAACGATCCTCGAATGATTGATATCGGAATGATTTGGGGAGTTGGCTTTCCGCCGGACCGGGGAGGCCCGATGAAGTGGGCCGACCTGATCGGTCTCAGCAAGCAGCTTTTCGGAAAGACTTTCTATTTGCAATAGAAAAACTGTTCGAGGGCTCTACCAACCTAACAGGCTGGGTCAAGAGCCCTTCTTTCAAGGAATATCTTATGAGCTATAGAGTCATTCAGTGGGCCACCGGGTCCATGGGGAAAACCTGTTTGCGGGCGGTCATTGATCACCCGGACTTGGAACTGGTTGGGCTTCTTGTGTATGGAAAATCCAAGACGGGACGGGATGCGGGAGACATTGCCCGTTGTGATACAACCGGCGTTATTGCTACTCGCGATATTGATGCAATTCTAGCGCTGGATGCCGATGTGGTTCTCCATTGCCCCCGCATTCAACCCCCTTATGCGCATCACAACAAAGAGATCTGCCAACTGCTGGCCTCGGGCAAGAATGTGATCAGCATCAACGGGCACACCTACCCCCAATACTGGGGCCCTGCATATATGGAGGAAATCAGCGAGGCCTGTGCGAAGGGAGGTACAACCCTCTTTGGGACCGGCCTGAACCCCGGGTTCATCACTGAAAAAATCGCTACGGCAGCCTCCGGTCTTTGCACTCGAATCGACCGTATCCATGTGAGCGAGATCGTGGATTGCACCTCGATTCCCAACCCCAATTACATCTTTGACGTCCTGGGTTTTGGTGCAAGTCTACACGAGGCGGATCTTAACGAATCATCCTGGCCCCCTGCAGAACTCATGACCGGGATGTATTCGGAGGTGGTGGCCCAACTAGTAGATAGTCTTGGACTCACGCTGGATCACATAGAGTCTGATCATGAGGTGCTTCCCGCCACCAAAGATCTTGAAACCGCAGCTGGCCGAATCAAGAAAGGCACAGTCTCGGTGACCCACTGGCGCTGGCACGGCATTGTGGGCGGGAAGCGTTTTTTCACCCTTTCGATTCGGTGGATGATGGAGAATGCACCGCCTGCGAAAAAAGACTATAACCTGTGGGATGTAAAGATCCTCGGTATCCCAGAGGTCGAGATTTCCGTGAATCTGGTAACACCGAAATACACCGGTTACAAGACCATGGCCGAGCAGTACGCCGTGGCTGGATCGGTGATCAACAGCATTCCAGCAGTCTGCGCGGCCCCTGCAGGGATCCTGCGAACCCCAGTATTTGCGGCCTATCGGCCGAGGTTCAGATCGAAGTTCCCTCCTGCTACAGCCCCAACGCCTTCCGTTAGATCCTGCGAAACTTCTTAGGTCGCTCAATACCCAGTTTCTTCATGCGAAAGGCCAGGGTGGAGGCCGGAAGGTCCAGGAGTTCCGCAGCCCCCCCGGGCCCTCTGACCTTCCAAGAAGTCTTTTGCAGGGCCCACAAAATATGTCTGCGTTCATTATCCCTGAGGGTAACGCGTCCCTCATGGTGAACCCAATCCGGTTTTTTTCCGGTCAATTCCGGGACCCTGAAAACTCCTTCACCGCTCAAAATGGTGCCCCTCTCGATGATATTTTCCAGTTCACGGACGTTTCCCGGCCAGTCATATTGAAGCAGCCGATCCATATCCGTATGAGGAATCCTGGAGAAGCCTTTTCCTCTTTTCTTGGCATAGATCTTGAGGAAATAGTGGGCCAGAAGAGGAATGTCCTCCCTGCGTTCTCTCAAGGGAGGCACATAGATGGGAAATACAGCCAACCGGTAGTAAAGATCAGCACGAAATTTCTGGGCCTTCACCTCCTTTTCCAGGTTCCGGTTCGTGGCCACCACAAGCCGAAAATCCGACCGGAGTGTCTCGGACCCCCCTATCCTTTTAAATTCCTTGGTCTGAAGAACTCTCAGCAGCCGAACCTGGATATCGAGGCTGATATCTCCAATCTCGTCCAGGAAGAGGGTCCCGCCGTCAGCCAGTTCAAAGCGACCGGCCCTCCGACGAACGGCCCCGGTGAAAGCGCCCTTTTCGTGGCCAAAAAGCTCACTGGGAATCAGGCTCTCAGGCAAGGCGCTGTATTGGACCCTAATAAAGGGGTTGTCTTTTCGATTGCTGTGCCGATGGATAGCCCGGGCCACCAACTCCTTGCCCACGCCCGTTTCGCCAATGATCATCACGGAGGCCCCGGTCCCGCTGACCTGATCTACTTGGTTCAAGACGTCCTTGATGGCCGGGCTTTCTCCCACGATATCTTCAAAGTGGAGGTCCTGCAGATGTTCTTCCTTGTAATAGAGGGTCTCTTCGCTGAGCTTCTGATTCAGCCGCTGAATTTCATCATAGGCTCTTGCGTTATCGAGGGCAAAGGCCGCCAAGGCTGCAAAATAAGACAATAGTTCCAGATCCGATTCCTTGAAGGCGCTGCTGAGAAGCCGGTTGTCATGGTAGAGCACCCCCACGGTCTTGTCCCTGAGAATCATGGGCACACAGATTCTGGAGCGGATGATTTCCCCGGCCCGTAATTCGCGGTTTTCTTCAGGGCGGGTGTCCAGGACGCTTCCTTTCCCTGCGATAGCCACCTCTTCGATCATCTTCGAAGATGATGCAAAGTTCTTGTCGTGGACCTGATCTGACGTGAGGTTCTTGAAGGCCTTTAAGAGAAGTGGATGATGATCACCTATTGCCCCCAGGAGAAAGATGGCACCCCTTTCCGCCCCGGTGATCCTATTAACCGTACTGATAATGTGTTGGACCAGATCTCTGTATTTCCGAATGGTCACCACTTCCTGCCCCAGTTTGAGGATTTCCTTGAGCAGATTTTCCCCCACCGGCCGGTCCTTGATCAGACCCCTCAGGTCGTCGGGGACAAGGGTGTCATTGAGGGCAGTGCCTTCCTGGGACGCGGTAAGGGTGAGTTCCTTTGCCTTTTCTCGCTCCCCATCCCGCAGGTACTCCCGCGCCATCTCCAGTCTGGATTTGAAAAGCTCTATCTGGTGGCCGGATGCCTCGAGCCATCTGATGGATTTCTTTAGTGATTGGATGGTCGTTGCAGATGGCTCCCCTTTCAAGTACTGAAGAATGCCCTGGTATCGGTATGCCACTCCTTTCATGAAGATGTTTTTTCCTCTGATCATCCCGTTAACGAGCTTTTCCAGGGAGAATCCGTCCACCCCGGGAAAGGCGCCTTTTTCCATGGCCAGGGCCAGCTCCATGAGGTAGGGGTAAAGGTAGACAGTAGTCTGAACCTTCCGGCTTTGCCTCAGAAATTCACGAAGGGAGGAGAGGGCTTTCTTCTTCTCCCGCCTCTGAAAGTAGAGATAGGCCAAGAAGATCTTTCCGGTCAACAATACCCAGTCATTGTGTGCCTGTTTCGCCTTTTTCTGGGAATCCTTGAGAAACTGAAGGGCTTCATCGGTGCGTCCGTTGTCCATCAGGATGTTGCCGATATTCCCCTCCGTATAGGAGGCCAAGTATAAATCACCCTTTTCCAGGCATTGGGACCGAATGGCGTCCAGCATGCCCAGCCCCTGGGTAACCTGACCGATCTGTGCATAGCAATACCCAACGGTCATCACTGCCAGGAGGGGAAATCCCCCTTTGGGATATTTTTCGATGTTAGGGACGGATTTTTCATAGATCCGCACTGCTTCCCGAAATCTCCCTTGCCAGAAGAGAAAGAAGGTGCTGAAGGTGGTGGCGGAACGTAGTAACTTGGGGTCATTAATCTCCTGGGCCAGCGACCAGCCCTCTTCAAACTGCTTCAATGCGCTAGTGTATCGTGATCTGAGCCATTCGTTCTTGGCCATATGCATTTTCAGCAGGGCCTGTAATCTTGGGTTATTCAGTTTCCGGGCCCGTTTCAGGCCTGATTGCAGGATGGAAAGGACCCGGGCCGTACCGTGCCTGGCAGTGGAGATCTTGGAATACTTGATGGCTGTTTCGCTGAATAGTAAATCCTCACTTTCTCCGGTTGAACCGGACAGATCGTCCAAGACCTTGCTATAACATTGAAGCGCATCTTCTGCCATATAGCTTCGAAGATGAAGATCCCCCGCCTTCACCAGATACCGGCATCGGTCAATGTCATTGGGGACATGGATCAAGTGGTGCGACAGGGCGCGGGCTTTCTTCTCGTCATCGGGCAATTCTCCCATCAAGATGTCGGCCATACGGCTATGAAGCTGTCTTTTCTCCTGTTCCGACAGCTGGTGATCCCATTTCTGCTTCTCCCTTTCAGTTGCAAAACAATAATACCCAGGCTCTTTTTTGATGAGCGAGCCTTCTCTGACGCCTTCTTCGAGGTGTTGAAGGATCTGGGAGGGTTTTTTTCCGGTGAGGAGATCCAGAAGCCAATCGATGGAGAAATCAGCCCAAAAAAGGGCCGCAATGGTGAGGGTTCGATGATGATCCTGGATGTGTTCACAGGATGCCGGGGCTTCCATAGGATTAGGCCTCCTTAGCTCTGTCGATCTTCTTAATGCAGGCAGGTTAGCTGGAGCGCCCATCCTTTGTCAAGCCAGTTGAACAGTATTTGGATTGCGAAAAAACTACATGTTGTGCACAGAAAAGACTGTTTTTTTCTCATTGTTCTCTAACAGGCTAGAATAATGCCTTTTTTTTGGTTTCCACAAAACGGCATTTTTCTTGCAGAGTTATTAATCAATTTTTGATTTCGCCACTGGATGGAATCTCCCTACCTTGGGACAAGCTTTTTTTCACCTAAATTCACAGGACTCTAACTATAGTTAGGAGGGCTTCAAATGTCTGACAAAGGGTATGATGTCATCGTCGTGGGGTCGGGTATCGGCGGGTGCGGGGCCGCTGCTCTTCTCGCGAAAGACCATGGGAAAAAAGTGCTGGTACTGGAAAAAGCTCCCACCATCGGCGGGCGCGTGGCCTCTTACACCGGCAAGGGCGATAAGGTCACCATCGACGGGAAGGAATTGGACTACAGAGGTTTCATGAAATCGCTCGCGGACACTCGTTGCTGGGTCTCCTACTGCGAACCAGACGTGAAAACTATGTTCGCTCAGGGTCTCCTTGACGGATACACCTTTGAAAATGGGGGGCACGGTCTTTTCTGGGGAAACAAATCCAGGTGTCGTCTCCTGTTGGACTATCTAGGAAGACCGGTAGATATACCGGTGAATACCGGGCTGGGATTTGTGGATTGCCGGGACAACAGTATTTATCAGGTGCCGGCGAGAAAGCCTTATCCCTGGCAGACGGAGATCGGATATCGGGAGACTCTGGCCGCCTTGAGACAGATGGGGGGCCTCTCCATGGAGGAATGTGCTGCTGCAATGGAAACCGATGTTCAGAGCTGGCTGGAGGAGCGGGGTTTGACAAAAAACGAAGAGGCTTTCGACTACATAAAGGTGGTCATGGCCTGCCAAAACGCAATGGCAGAACCGAGGATGGCACCGGCGGGTGATTTTTTGGGGTATATGGCCATAGCCAGGGATATTCGTATGAACCTGCACTCGGGATCCGTGGGAACGGTCGCCGAACCCGGGTGCATGGCCATTCCTCTCGCCTTAGAACAGGCTTTAAACGAGGCAGGTGGGGAGATCATGCGTGCCACGCCGGTAGAAGAAATTATCGTCGAAGGGGGCAAGGCACGGGGTGTCATCATTCGGAACAAAGGAGGGGAATTTGAAACCCTCGAGTGCGATACGGTTATCTGCAACATCCCTCCAAAACACATATTTAATGTCCTTCACCCGCGTCATTTTCCTGCAGAATGGGTGGATTTGCTCCAGAACAAATTCTGGTCTGCTGGACTCCTTTCCGCCTTTATCGGCATAAAGGACAATGTATGGGCGCAATATGAGGTGGACGAACGCAGCTTTATCTGGATGCCGGGGATAATCAAGCACGAGGGGTTCATCGGAGCGGTGGACATGGTCATGTGGAATATGGCGGCCTGTGCCAAGCGGGCTCCAGAAGGCAAGCGGGATTTCATCTTTTCCACAGCCCTCACAGATAAAGAGATGAGAAACCCCAGAAAGGTGATGCGCATCATCAATTATTGTATGGACTGGTTCAAGAGGAACTTCAAGGGCTGGGAAGAGAACGTGGAATTTGTCCTCTGGACCCCCTCAGATGAGGCCTACGGGAACTGGCGTCCCATCGGAGAGAAACGCCCGCCTTTGAGAAGCGACTATGTGGACGGTCTCTTCTTTGTTGGGGACCAGTACGGTCGGAGGTTATGGGGCGGAGGCGTGGACGGGGCCTCCCTTTGTGCCGTGATGCTCGTGGACGAGATGATGGGGACGGAGCTGGAATTTTCCCTCTATCCGCCTTACCACCGGGGTATCCCCAAATCGGCCAGCACCTGGTAGAAATGATGATTTTTTTTGCAAAGTCATCAAAATATATTATTTCGGCTTGTCCGGGTTAGGAGAGAAGAAAAAAGATGGCACTCATTACTGCTGAAGAATACAAGGGGAGTCTAAACGACGGTCGAGAGGTCTACTACAAGGGGGAGAAGGTTGAAAATGTAGCCACCCACCCGAATCTGGGTGTGTGTGTGGATCTCATGGCCATTGATTATGAAATGGCCGAAGATTCTGAGCTTCGAAAACTCGCGGTCATGGAAGACCCTGAAACAGGGGAAGAAATCAGCCGTTATTACCACACCCCGAAAAACGCCGAAGATCTTTTGAAGGCCCATGACTTGATTGTCAAGGCTACGGAACTGGGAGACGGCTATATACCGCTGGCTCATGATATCTGGGCCGATGCGCTCAATGCCATCAACATCACGGCCAACATGATGGGCAACCAGGACTATGTGGACCGCATTCAGAACTACCGAAAGCACCTTCAGGAAAAAGATCTGGCCACCTGTGCCGGGGTAACGGATGTGAAGGGAAACCGGATGTACAGGCCTTCACACCCGGAGCAGGCGCACCCGGATTTCAACGTTCGCGTGGTGGAGAAGAACAGCAAAGGGATCGTGGTACGAGGCGCCAAGGTCCATATCACCGGCGCCGCCTATTGCAACGACATTCTGGCTATCCCGTGCCGCGCCATGAGCGAGGCCGATGGGGATTATGCGGTGGCCTTTGCTATCCCGGCCAATACCAAAGGGATTCGCCAGGTGTGTCGCCCTTTTACCTCGCACATCAGCCCGCTGGAATTTCCCAATTCGCGACCGGTGCGTGTTCACACCGATTCCCTGATTGTCTTCGATGACGTGCTGGTTCCATGGGAAAGGGTGTTTCTTTGTGGTGAATGGAAATTTGCGGCCATCATGGTGTACAATTTTGCCCTCATGCATCGCCGGACCGGGTGCGCCTACCGAATTCCCCTTTCCGAACAGCTTGTTGGGGTCGGCGCCGCCATTGCCGAATACAATGGCATATCAGAGGCACCGCACGTAAAAGAAAAACTCATTGACCTGATTATCTACCTTGAGACTCTCAAATCCCTGTCAAAGACAGCCTGCTATGATTTCGTGATGCGCGGGGAGATTGCTGTTCCCAACCCCATCGCTACCAATATGGCCAAATACCATTTTGCCCACAACTACCACGACGTGGTTAAAATCGTTCAGGACCTGGCAGGAGGACTTACCGTAACTGCGCCCACCTACAAAGACTATATGCGCCCGGAGCTCCATGACGATATCGACAAATATCTCATGGGCAATAAGAACATTTCCACGGAAAACCGGCTGCGCATGTTTGATCTGATACGGAGAATTACCACATCTGACCTTGAAACCATCTGTCTCCATGGAGAAGGATCTCCCATGGCCGAGCGGATGACCATCTTCATGGAAGGGTCCAAAGTGCTCAAGAAATGTCAGAAGTTGGTTGAGGAGATGGCTCAGATAGAACGTTAAAGAAGTTTGCGACAGGAGGTCACAGGATGGACTGTTCATTTCTCTCTCAAGAAGGAAAAGTAGCTCTGGTCACCGGCGGAAGCCGGGGTATCGGAAAGGCTATTGCCCTGGCCTTTGCAGATGCGGGTGCCGACGTGGTAGTGGCCAGCCGGAAACTCGAGGACCTGGAAAAGGTGGCCGATAAAATCAGGGGCATGGGAAGGAAAGCCCTTTGCGTTCCCACCCATGCGAAAAAGGTGTCGGAGCTGGAAAACCTGGTGGAAACAACCATGGCCGAATTCGGACGGATCGACATCCTGGTCAACAACGCCGCCACCAATCCTGCCATGGGGCACGTGGTGGACACGGACGAAAAGGTCTTTGACCATATCATCGAGACCAACCTGAAAGGCTATTTCATGTTGAGCAAACTGGTCGGCAAGATCATGCGGGACCAGAAATCGGGGAATATCATCAATATCTCTTCCGCCGGGGGCGTGAGCCCGGCCGAAGGGCTGGGGCCATACTGTATCAGCAAAGCCGGCATCAACATGCTCACCAAGCAGATGGCCCTGGAGTTGGGACCTTTCAAGGTTCGGGTGAACGCTATAGCCCCGAGGATCGTGAAAACCGATTTCAGCAAGGCCCTTTGGACGAACGAAAAACTTATGGAAAGTGAGTTCAAATTCACCCCTCTGAAATGCGTGGCCACCCCTGAAGAAATGGCCCAGGCGGCCCTGTACCTGGCATCCAGCGCTACCAACTACATGACCGGGCATATTCTTGTGGTCAACGGCGGGGCATTTTTTTAGGAAAGCTTGAGTTGGCCGATCGGCTCAGGATTGCGGGCAGCCATCTTTCGATTACGGTGTATGGTCAAGGTGCTTATGAGAGGTCCCCGATTTCTGTGGCACCAGTATAAGGGATGGATCCATTTGAGGTCTTCAGAGCCGAATTTCCCGCCTGATGCGGCGGAACCCAGTAAAGGGACTCCATGCTCAAAGTCATCAACCTGGAAACCACGTACAACGACATTATCCTTGCCCTCAAAGGGGTTTCCCTTGAGGTGCCCCCAAGTCGCATCGTTGCCGTCCTGGGGGCAAATGGTGCTGGCAAGACCACTTCCATCAACACCATTTCAGGCATTCGAAAGACCCTGAGTCTGGCCATTGAGGACGGAACCATAGAATTTGAGGGACAGGTTATCAATGATCGGGAGCCTCACCAGGTAGTGTCCCTGGGCATCCTGCAGGTACCGGAGGGCAGGAAGGTCTTTGCTGAGTTGACCGTGGACGAAAACATCATTATCGGCTCCTATACCCTCAAGAACAGAAGCCATTACCTGCCCAACAAGGAATCGGTCCTGAGTTATTTTCCCATCCTCAAAGAACGCAGCAGCCAGTTGGCCGGCTATTTGAGCGGCGGGGAACAGCAGATGCTCGTCATTGCGCGGGCCCTCATACCCGAACCCAAACTGATCATGATGGACGAGCCTTCCCTGGGGATTGCCCCCCTCGTGGTCAAAGAGATCTTTCGAATCATTGACCGGATCAACCGCGAAAAGCATGTGGCCATGCTTCTGGTGGAGCAGAATGCCAATGTGGCCCTGTCTATCGCCAACTACGGCTATATTATGGAGAACGGCAGGATTGTGATGGAAGGTCCGAGCGAGGTTCTCAAGGAAGACCGGGACATCAAAGAGTTCTATCTGGGGTTATCTGAAGTAGGGGGAAAAAAGAGTTTTCGGGATGTAAAACATTATAAACGAAGGAAACGATGGCTGAGCTGAAAAAAAAGCCTTCCATACAGTTGGAAATTTCTGCTCTCTCTATGGGTTTCGGCGGCATTCAGGCCACCCGTGACGTCTCTTTTTCGGTGTACGAGGGGGAGATTTACTCTATCATTGGCCCCAACGGCGCAGGCAAGACGACGATTTTCAATTGTATTAGCGGCATCTACCATCCGCAGGAAGGGAGCATTCGATTTCAGGGCAAGGAGATCGTGGGGATGAGACCCCATAAAATCGCCCATCTCGGAATCGCCAGGGCCTTTCAAAACATAGAGCTCTTTCGGGGAATGACGGTCCTGGATAATCTCATGTCGGCAAGGGGGTTTTTACTGCACTATGGTCTGTTTCGGTCGGCACTATTCGTGGGCAAGTGTCTGCAGGAGGAGGTCAAAGCTCGGGATGCGGTAGAAGAGATTATTGAATTCCTGGATTTGCAGCTCTTTCGAAAGATGCCGGTGGGCGGTTTGTCCTATGGCCTCCAGAAGAGGGTGGAACTGGCAAGGGCACTGGCCATGAATCCCAAGCTTCTCCTGGTGGATGAGCCGGTGAGCGGCATGAATCTTGATGAGACGGAGGACATGGCCCGATACCTCCTGGACATCAATGAGGAGATGAATATCACAGTGCTGCTTGTTGAACACGATATGGGGCTGGTCATGGACCTCTCGGACAGGATCACCGTACTGAATTTCGGCATCAAAATTGCGGAGGGTTCTCCGCGTGAAATCGGGCAGAACCCCGATGTCATCAGCGCCTATCTGGGTGAGGAAGGAGTGCAAGGGCGATCTTGAGAATGGATAGCGCAGAAAATACCTTCCCCAAACTCCTGATGGAAAACACTCGCCGGTATGGAAAGCGGGTGGCCATAAGGGAAAAATACAAGGGGATCTGGCAGGAAATTTCCTGGGAGACCTATTTGAAGAAGGTAAGATGGCTTTCCCTGGGGCTTCGAGAGATGGGGCTGAAGATTAGAGAACATGCCTCCATTCTGGCCGAAAATTGTCCTGAATGGCTTTATGCGGATCTGGCCATTCAGACCCTCCGCGCCGTCTCCGTAGGCATCTATCCCACCAACTCCCCGGATCAGGTGCGATATATCCTTGACCACTCGCAATCCAAGATCGTGTTTGTCAAAGACCAGGAACAGGCGGACAAAGTCCTGGAGATCAAAAGCGAGCTCCCCCTGCTGATGAAGATGGTCGTCATGGACATGAAGGGACTCCGCCATTATGAGGATCCCTTGATCGTCAGTTACCAGGATGTGGAGGATCTGGGAAGAAAGGTGGAAGAGAGAGGCCAGGAGGCCTTTGAAGGGCTGGTTCGACAGACCGAGCCGGAGGATGTGGCGTTTATCGTCTATACCTCGGGAACCACCGGTCCCCCCAAGGGGGCTATGATCTCCCACAAAAGCGATATCCACATGATCGTCGAAGGGTTACAGCCCATCCTCCACTTTACGGATAAGGATTTTCTCCTCTCTTATCTGCCGCTGTGCCATATCATGGAACGCAATCTGTCCATGTGTATGCCGCTGGTGTTTGGATATACCATCAACTTTGCTGAGTCTATTGAGACGGTCCCTCAGAATATTCAGGAGATTTCCCCCAGCTTTTTCGCTGCGGTCCCGAGAATTCTCGAAAAACTCCACTCTGCGGCCAAGATCAAGCTGGAAAACAGTACCCGGTTCAAGCGATTTGTCTTTCGACTCTGGGAACCGGTGGGCATCAAAATAGCGGGATACCGTATGAAAAAACTGCCACCCCCTGTGGTGTGGCTCCTTCTCTACGCCATGGGCTACCTCTGGAGTTTCAGACCGGTGAGGGATAAGATGGGCCTTCTGCGATGCCGATGCGTCATGAGCGGTGGGGCCCCCATCGCGCCGGAAGTCCTGGCTTTCTTTCGGTCCCTCGGCGTTTACACCGTTGAAATGTACGGCTTGACTGAGACCTGTGGGACGGTGGCGGGCCCCCATGGCATAGTGAAACATGGCTCTGTGGGAGAGCCGTGTGGGGCGCTGGAGTTCCGGCTGGCGGAGGACGGCGAAATTCTGCTCAAGGGGGGGTCAGTTTTTGCGGGGTACTATAGGGATCCTGAAGCCACCCGGGACGTGATCCGGGATGGTTGGCTTCAAACAGGGGATATCGGCGAGCTGGACGAGAATGGGCACCTTTACATCGTGGACCGCAAAAAAGACATCATCATTACCTCCGGCGGCAAGAATATCTCTCCCTCGGAAATAGAGAACAAGATGAAGTGCAGCCCTTACATCAAGGAAGCTATCGTCATCGGAGATGCCAGGAAATATCTCACTGCCCTCATCCAAATCGAATACGACAATGTGGGCAACTGGGCACAGAACAAAAAAATTCCCTATACCACCTACCGAAGTCTGGCCCGGAACACCGAGGTCTATGAGCTGATCAAAAAGGAGATCGAAGAGGTTAATGAAACCCTGGCCCAGGTGGAAACCATCAAGAAATATAAAATCCTGGATAAGGAGTTGGATCAGGACGACGAGGAATTGACAGCCACACAGAAGGTGAAACGAAAGGTCATTGAAGAGCGTTTCAAAGAAGATATCGCTCAGATGTACAGCGCCACAGAGCCTTTGCAGAGATAAAGTCTCTAGAAGGTCTGACAAGGGAACATCGCAATTCCCTCAAAGAGCGATAACACAGGCAGGGGATGATGCATCCATGGAAAAGATCATCGAAATACTGATTAACGGACTATCCACCGGGGTCATCTATGCCCTACTGGCCCTAGGATTTGTCCTGATATTCAAGTCAACTGGAATTATCAATTTTGCCCAAGGGGAGCTGGCCATGGTGGGGGCCTTCATCTGCTACAGTTTTGCCATGCTGATGAACTTTCCCTATGTCCTGGCGGTGTTGATCGCTCTGGCCATCGGCGCTTTGCTCGGCGGAGTGATTGATCTCCTCTTTTTCAGGCGCATGGTGGGTGAACCGATGTTTTCCACTATTGTGGTCACCGTGGGGCTCGCCAGTATCGTGACCTGTGTTTCAGGCCTCATCTGGGGGCATGATGTCTATTCGATCCAATCTCCCTTTACAGACAAAACCGTTGCTATTGGGAACCTGGTGGTGTCCCAGGGGGCCCTCTACACCATCGGGCTTTCCATCGTGTTGATCGCTCTTTTCATTGTTTTCTTTAACCGTTCCCTCCTTGGAATAGCCATGAGAGGGGCTGCAGAAGACCCGGATATAGCAGGTCTTATGGGGGTGAATGTCAATAAAATACACGTAGCTGCATGGGCCATCGGGACCATGGTGGCAGTCCTGGCCGGCATTTTCTTGGCCGAACAGAGCTTTGTCCGGCTCTCCATGAGCCACACGGGCATCAAGGCTATGGCCGCCGCCATCCTGGGAGGAATGGAGAGTATCGGTGGGGCGATACTGGGCGGCATCATCGTCGGCGTGGTGGAGGGCTTTGCTGCCAACTACCTGAGCGGTATGGAGCTTGGAAATTTCCACTTTGGGGACATTAAGGATGTTGCTGCTTTTGCCATTATGATCATCGTGCTCATGATCAGACCCCACGGCATATTCGGAAAAGAAAAAGTGGAAAGGGTATAGGGGGAAGCATCCATGGGAGGAAGCCTGAAAGTCAGTTATAGGGAGGATATGGGCCTTCTTCAAACCCTCTGGGTCAAAGTGTGGTTGGGGATCCTTCTCCTGCTCCTGTTGATCGCTCCCTACCTGCTTTCCCGGTATCAACTCAGTATTCTCAATGAGATGGGAATTGCCGTCATTGGGGCCGTTGGTCTTAACCTTCTAACTGGATATACCGGTCAAATATCTCTGGGGCAGGCTGCATTCGTGGCTATCGGTGCCTACACCTCAGGCATCCTCACAGGCAAAGCAGGCATCCCCTTTCCTCTTTCATTGCCTTTGTCCGGTCTCATGGCTGCTGGGCTGGGCCTGATCGTGGGGATCCCGTCCCTCAGGCTCAAAGGGCTCTACCTCGCCCTAGGCACTCTTGCATTCGGCTTTATAGTGGAATACATTATTTTTCACTGGGATCTGACACAGGGCGACATGGGGATGGCTGTAAAGACAATCACCTTCGGCGACTTTTCCATCAAATCAGAGAGACAATATTTTTACCTTATCGCTAGCCTTGCCGTATTGGCAATCATTTGTGCGAAAAACCTTGCACGGTCCAAGATAGGTCGTTGTTTTGTGGCCATTCGAGATCGGGATATCGCGGCGGAAGTCATGGGCATTTCCCTTGCCAAGTATAAGATTATGGCGTTCGGAGTTAGCGCATTTTATGCGGGGGTAGCTGGGTGCTTGATGGCCCATTATCAGCAGTGGATAGTTCCAGGAAATTTTGACATTTCCCTTTCCATCGCCTACATCGCCATGATCATCGTGGGCGGCTTGGGTACCATCCTGGGTTCCGTCCTGGGGGCCATTATGATTACCGGGATCCCCCACTGGATCACCTATTTGACGGACGTCTTCAAGGAAAGCTACCCGGCTTTCAGCGGACTCATTGTAGATTTAAAACTGGGGATATTCGGGCTGATTATCGTTCTGACCCTCCTCTTTGAACCGCAGGGTCTCTTCGGGATCTATCGGAGAGTCAAGCTGTATTGGAAGACATGGCCGTACAAATACTAGCCTTCACCTGAAAGCAAGGAGCTTCACGATCTCCTGACTAAGCGGGGACAAGGGAGGAGGAGACCAAAACCGTCTGGTGAAATTTCATGCAAATGTTGCTCATTCTCGGCTCCTTGCTGCGTACTTGGAGTGTGTGATTTCAGGCATTACACAGTTTGAATTGGTTTGGTAGGAGTGCCATTCGGCGCTCGTGATGGCCTCGACTGGAGCATGGTCTTTAACCTATTTTAGAACAAGGAGGAGCGGAATGAAAAGCAGAATCATAGTATTGAGTCTGATGCTGTTGGGGGCATTGTGCCTGGTGGCTGGCGGTGTGTGGGCCAAAGAAGTGAGGGGTGTCACGGATACAGAGGTTAAGATTGCTTGTCTGGTGGATCTTTCAGGACCGGGAAAATATGGTGGCCCCCCCATCGCAGAAGCATTTAAAGACTGCGTGGCTTGGGTTAATGCGACGGGTGGAGTACATGGGAGAAAAATCAACTTAGTGGTTGAGGACAATGGCATTTTTCCTAATACGACCATGATTGCGGCAAAGAAAGTGATACTCAAAGATGGCGTTTTTGCCATTGCTTTTAACCTGGGAAGTGCAGGTTCAAGCGCTATCCTGCCTCTTTGCGAGGAAAACCACGTTGTCCTTATGCCACATGGGGCCAACATGAAATATTATCGGCCAGGGAACAAATGGGTCTTCGTTCCCCATACGGTACAGTACAGCATGGCCTGCAGGGCGGTTGAATATGTCCTGGGGAAAAACCCCAAGGCCAGGATCGGGATGATCTACCAGGACGACGGGTTTGGAAGAGAGGGGCTCAAGGGGGCC
>Ga0114931_10001794_pt1 | contig 27303 bp, 24 predicted proteins | sample 2SBtaG_FD_89579 | JGI IMG/M metagenome (GOLD analysis project Ga0114931, IMG submission 89579) | Deep subsurface microbial communities from Kolumbo volcano to uncover new lineages of life (NeLLi) - 2SBTROV14_V59a metaG | ecosystem: Environmental > Aquatic > Marine > Volcanic | place: Kolumbo... | reverse complement strand
CGCCGGCCTGTGGATAAGTGGAAAGCCGAAAGTCCGCCTTACCACTTCCCCACAGGCCCAACAGCAACAGAAGCGGTCAATTGATATGTTACATAGACCGGTCAACTCAGTTTGTTATCGACACATCATATGCGCGGACGTCGGCCCGAACCCGGGGGGGGGGCGAGCCGGCGTTCAGTGCTCGGCGACGGGACGCTCGCGCGCCGCGCCGAGGGTGTCAGCTCCCGCAGCCGAACGCCTTGTGCAGATAGGCGTGGACATCCTTGATCTGTTGTTCGTTCAGGGCCGGGTTTCCCCCTTTCGGCGGCATCGAAAGCGGTACCCCGGACTCCTGGAAGCCGTTCTCGATGTGCTGGGTGAGAACCTTGTGGGGCTTCGACAGTGGCCCGCCCTTTTTCGTGAAATCGGGCGCCCCGGGAACCGCGCCCTTGCCGTCCTCGCCATGGCAGGCCACGCAAGTCTCGTGATAGACGGCATCGCCAGCCTTGGGGTCGCCCGCCTTGTAGCCGCAGTCGGCCAGCGCTTGCGCGGCGAAGCCGATCGACAACACGACGCCCAGGGCGAGCGTGCCCAGCTTGGGGCCCAAGCCCCGCTCTTCTTGTCGGCTCATCGTCTCTGAACTCCTCGAAATCCGGTGGGAAGGGAAGGGCCGCCCTCTCGGCGTCGGCGGCCCCATCTTCAAGTTCCCGATCCCGCCGGCCTCGCGAGCCGACGGGGGATGGGTCTAGTTGCTCGCCTTAAGAAAGGCCTTGATTTGGCGGGCCACGCCGCCGGGAAGAGGGGCGATCGTGCGCATGTGGTTCACGATGACGTCCCAGTTTTTGTCGGAGAACTCCTTGGGGTCGCGATAATTGTGACAGCGGCCGCAATTTTCCGACCACGCCTTTGCCCCTTGCGCGATCTGGATGGGGCTCGGCGCCGTGTCGTTCGAGGCCGTCGCGGATTGTGCCGCGACGGGGATTGGCGAAATTGTCGCCGCGATCGCCACCGCCAAGGCAAAAACCAGTGGCGCGCGCGTTTGCTTCATCTGCTTCATGATCTGTTTCATGATCTGTCGCTCCATCAAAAGCCGAAGGCCATCTGGACGCGCAAAACGTCCTCGTTCGCCTTGTTCGCGAAATCCTTGTTTTCGTAAGCGATCTTGGCCACGAGCGAGGGCGCGAACCAGTAGTCGAGACCGACGCTCAACCGTTTCTCCTCGTTCCCGGTGAAGTCGGCGAGCCCGCTCGCGTCGAACTGCGAGTAGCGGACCACGGGCTCGAAATTGCCGAGCACCTTGTTGTCCGTGATGCCGGCCAGCCGGTAGGCCACCTGCGCATACCAACTATGCCAGCTACTGTCCGGGATCTGGACCGGCGCGGAAACCAAGTCGATCGCCGTCAACAGGTTGTCGAGATGGCTGCGGATATATTCGCCGCGGATGTCCCAGTTTCCCTTGGTGAACGCCGCGTCGATATCCTCGACATCGTAAACGCTCTGGCCCACGGTGCCGCCGCTTCCGACGTTGCCCTTGATCTTGGACCGCATCCCGGAAACGCCCACCGAGAGGTAAGGCAAGGGGCGCCAGCCGATGCGGCCACCGAAAGCCTTGTTGTTGTTGTCGTCGCCGCCGAACCCTTCCATCTTGACGCCGGCGTCGGCCGTGTCATTGAGCCGCGGCCCGTTTCCGGCGAAGACCGCGTAATCGAACGTCGTCGAACCCACGGGAAACGCACCGCGCAGCATGGCGCCGACCTCGGACAGCGGTTCGTTGCCTCCATCTTCGACGAAGCCCGCCGGGCGGTCGGGGAGCTTGTTGATCCAGGTCGGGTGGAGATGCTGTTGAAAGTCCCCGATCGGGCTGAGAAACTTCCCGGCGGTCAGGGTCAGCCAATCGGTCGCCAACAGGTTGATGTTGGAGAATTCCAGCTCCAACTTGGTCGATCCGTCGGTGAGCGTGGAGAGCTCGAGCTCGCTCTCCCAGAATACAAGGTCCTTGTAGCCGACGAGAAAGATCGGGCTGATCCCGCCGGCGCCGAACGAATCGTTTTCCCCGCTGGCGTTTGTCGCGGTGTAATCGGCGGTGCCGAACCCGGCCAGATGCCAGTTGATCGATCGGCTATCATCGGTGCTCGCCTGCCGGGCGGCGGCCGTTTCCTGTTGCCGCGTCTTCGCGAGCTCCTGCTTGAGTGTTTCAAGCTGCTTCGCCATGTCGTTCATCTGATCGAGCCGCTGCTCCATGGCTTCGATTCTATGGCGCAGGGCTTCGTCGCTTTGTGCCGCGGCGCGCGCGGGGAGCCCCGCCACGACCGCCATCGATAGCGCCGCGATGCCAAGGGCCACGGCTGCTCGTGCCGGTTTTTCGGTCATCTCATCTCTCCCATTCTCTTGCTCCACGTCGTGGATCGGACGTGCTCCAGATGAAGGGCCGATCGGCGCTGTTCGACACCCGCTCGAGCGGGGAAATCACATGCCGGTGCTGCACCGCAACATCGATCCGGCTTCACATAAAGGAGGGCCAATCGGCGTTGTTCTCCACCCCCGAATGAGAGTCACCCTCATACTGGTGCTGCATCGCAACATTGATTCATATCAACGAAAAATCAGATCGCGCCGCGCGAATCGCCGAGGTTCCGGCGCATCGCCGGGCCGTGGGACACGACCGCCGACGGGACCGTCATCGTTGATGGCCCGGTGTTCGGCTAGAGCGATTTCCGGTCACCTTTACGCGGTAAAGGCGACCTGCGTTCAAGCGCCACGCAGGCTCCCGCCGCAGGAGCGGCGGCCCGCGCTTGCGGGCTGGCGCGATCCGGGTGGTTCCACCTGTTCGGATTGCGCTCTAGGTGTCCGGCCCCGTGTCCGGCCAAGCGTCCGGGTACCGCCTGGCGGGTCTGTTCCGCCGGCCGAGGCGGCCGAACCCGGGCCGCCTCGGCCGGTCTATCCCATCTCAGCCGCCACCCCATCCATCCTCGATACCCTCGCGAGGCCGATGGATGGCGATCACGGGTCTCGGGGCGATGGGTTCGGGTCTTGGGATGGGTCCGTTCGTGGCGCTTGGCCGGCGGCGTGGGCGAGGGCCTGGCCGATCCACTCGGCCCGCGCGTCGCCGTCGTCGTGAAGGCTGGGCGGGACCACGACGTAATCCTTTTTCACCGGTCCTTTGGGGAAATAGCGCAGCGCCTGGCCGCCCATGCTCCGCAGCCGCCCGCGCGCCGCCTCGGGCAGCTTGAGCGCCAGGCCGACCGGGGTAAGGGTGACGCAGATATGGCCGTTTGCATAGGCCGCCGCGCCCGAGAAGAAATGCTTGATCTCGACCGCGATATCGTCCGGAAGCCCGGCGATCAACGGCCGCATCAGGGTTTCGAGCCGCTCGAGATACGCCTTGGCCATATCGCCCCCGAGCCCCGCTCGCGCGCCGGTTACCCGCCCAGCTTCTTGAGCAGCACCTGGTTGACGACGCCGGGGTTGGCTTGGCCCCGGGTCGCTTTCATGATCTGGCCGACGAACCAGCCGATGACCTTGGGGTTCTTCTCGTACTGGGCGACCTGGCCGGGGTTGGCGGCGATGATCTGGTCGGCGATCTTCTCGATCGCGCCCGCGTCGGAGACCTGTTCGAGGCCCTTCTCGGCGATGATCGTGGCCGCGTCCTTGCCGCTCTCGAACATTTCGGCGAACACGTCCTTGGCGATCCGCCCCGAGATCGTGCCGTCGCCGATCAGGTCGACCAATCCACCCAAGGCGGCGGCCGAGACCGGCGTGTCGAGAACCGACTTGCCGGCCTTGTTGAGGAGACCGAACAACTCGCTGATGACCCAGTTGGCGGCGAGCTTGGCGTCGCGCCCCTTGGCCACGGCCTCGAAATAATCGGCGTTGGCGCGCTCGGCCACCAGCACCCCGGCGTCATAGGCCGAGAGGTCGTAATCGGCCATGAAGCGCGCCTTCTTGGCGTCGGGAAGCTCGGGCAGGGTCGCCTCGATGGCGGCCACCCAGTCGGCGTCGAGCCTGAGCGGCAAGAGGTCCGGATCGGGGAAGTAGCGGTAATCATGCGCCTCTTCCTTGGAGCGCATCGGCCGGGTCTCGCCGCGCGCGGAATCGAACAATCGGGTTTCCTGAACGATACGCCCGCCATCCTCCAACACCGCGATCTGACGTTGGACCTCGTAGTCGATGGCGCGCATCAGGAAGCGCACCGAATTGAGGTTCTTGGTCTCGGTGCGGGTGCCCAGGCTCTCGCCCGGCCGGCGGACCGAGACGTTGGCGTCGCAGCGCATCGAGCCTTCCGCCATGTTGCCGTCGCAGGTGCCGATGTAGCGCAGGATCGAGCGCAATTTGCGCATGTAGGCCCCGGCCTCCTCGGCCGAGCGCAGATCGGGCTCGGAGACGATCTCCATCAAGGCGATGCCGGAACGGTTGAGATCGACAAGGGTGGCGGACGGGTCGCGGTCGTGGATGCTCTTGCCGGCGTCCTGCTCCAGATGCAGCCGGGTGACGCCGACCGCCCGGGTCGCGCCGTCGGGAAGATCGAGATGGATGGTGCCGGCGCCGACGATCGGCCGCGAGAACTGCGAGATTTGATAGCCGGCCGGCAGGTCGGGATAGAAGTAGTTCTTGCGGTCGAATACCGACATCAGATTGATTTCGGCCCCGAGCGCGAGGCCGGTGCGCACCGCTTGCTCCACGCAGCGGCGGTTGATCACCGGCAGCATCCCCGGCATCGCCGCGTCGACCAGGCTGACCTGGGAATTGGGCGCGGCGCCGAATGCGGTCGAGGCGCCCGAGAACAGCTTGGCCTCGGAAATCACCTGGGCATGGACTTCGAGCCCGATGATCACCTCCCACGGGCCGGTCCGGCCCTCGACCATGAGTTTCTCGCTCATGATCCGAGCCCTCCTGGCCGGGCGCTGAAGGCCGCCGCCCGCTCGATGGCGGCGGCCGCGCGCAGCATCGTCGCCTCGTCGAAGGGCCGGCCGATCAAGTGCAGGCCGAGCGGCGGCCCGTCGCCCGAAAGCCCGGCCGGGACCGAGATCGCGGGCAGACCGGCGAGGCTCGCCGGCACCGTGAAGACGTCGTTGAGATACATCGCGATCGGGTCATCGGTCTTCTCGCCGACGGCGAAGGCGGCCGAGGGCGCGGTCGGGGTCAGGACCACGTCGACGCCCTCGAAGGCGGCGCGGAAATCGCCGGCGATCAAGGTGCGGAGCCGTTGCGCTTTCAGATAATAGGCGTCGTAGTAGCCGGCCGAGAGCACGTAGGCGCCGATCAGCACCCGGCGCTTGACTTCGTCGCCGAAGCCGGCGGCGCGGGTCTTCTCGTACATCTCGGCCAGATCGTCGGACGGAACCCGCAGCCCGAATTTGACGCCATCGTAGCGCGACAAGTTCGACGACGCCTCGGCCGGGGCGACGATGTAATACGTCGGCAGCGCGTAAGACGTGTGCGGCAAGGAAATATCGACGATCTCGGCTCCTTGCTCGCGCAGCCAGGCGACGCCTTGTTCCCACAAGGCGACGATCTCCCCGGGCGTGCCGTCGATGCGGTATTCGGCCGGGATGCCGACGCGCAGGCCCTTGACCCCGGCGTCGAGGCCGGCCTCGTAGTCGGGCACGGGGACGTCGACGCAGGTCGAATCGCGCGCATCGGGGCCGGCCATGGCGCCCAGCATGATGGCCGCGTCGCGCACGCTCCGGGTCATCGGCCCGGCCTGGTCGAGCGACGAGGCGAAGACCACCGTTCCCCAGCGCGAGCAGCGGCCATAGGTCGGCTTGAGGCCGACGATGCCGCAAAACGCCGCCGGCTGGCGGATCGAGCCGCCCGTGTCGGTGCCGATGGCGCCGAGCGCGATCCGGGCCGCCACCGCCGCCGCCGAGCCGCCCGACGAGCCGCCGGGCACCAGCGGCCGGTTGTCGCCGGCCCGCCGCCAGGGGTTGACCACCGGGCCGGCGTAGCTAGTGACATTGGACGAGCCCATGGCGAATTCGTCGAGATTGGTCTTGCCCAGCAGGCCGGCGCCGGCGCGCCAGAGATTGGCGGTGATGGTCGATTCATAGGGCGGCACGAAGCCGTCGAGGATGCGCGAGCCGGCGCTGGTCATCACCCCTTCGGTGCAGAACAGATCCTTGATCGCCAGCGGAATGCCGTCGAGCGCGCCGGCGGGCTCGCCCTTGGCCCGGCGGGCGTCGGCGGCCTCGGCGTCGGCCAGCGCGCGTTCCGGGGTCTCGGTGATGAAGGCGTTGAGATCGCGCGCCGCCTCGATCGCCTTGATGTGCGCCTCGGCGAGGTCGCGGGCCGAGAGATCGCCCTTGGCGAGCGCATCGCGGGCCTCGGCGATGGTGAGCTCGGTCGGCGCCGTCATTCGACCACCTTGGGCACGACGAAGAAACCGTCGTCGCGCGCCGGCGCGTTGGCCAGCACCTTGTCGGGGTAGCCGCCGTCGCTGACCACGTCGTCGCGCATCGGCAGCGCCACCTCGACCACGCTGGTCATCGGCGGCACGCCCTCGGTATCGACCTCGGCGAGCTGCTCGACCCAGGTCAGGATATGCGACAGCTCGCCGGCGAGACGCGCGCGGTCCGCCTCGGGCACGTCGATGCGCGCGAGCCGGGCGATGGCCGCCACGGTGGTTTTATCGATCGCCATGTGCCATTGTCCGCCCCCGGAACGATCGACCCGAAAGCCTGGGGGAGCAAGGCTTTCGGGCCTGATTGACTGGGCAAGGTAGCACCCGTCATGAGCCATCGCAAGCCCGTGGACACGCCCAGCGACCTGGCCGCGAGCCTGGCCGCCGGCGCCCGCCTGATGGGCCTCGACGTCGGCGCCGCGACGATCGGCGTCGCCCTCTCCGACCCCGGCCTGATGATCGCCACGCCGCTCGAAACCATTCGCCGGCGACGCTTCCGCGACGACGCCGCTCATTTGCGCCGGATCATCGCCGAGCACGCGGTCGGCGGGGTGGTCATCGGCCTGCCGATCAACATGAACGGCAGCGAGGGGCCGCGCTGCCAGTCGACCCGCCAGTTCGCGGTCAACCTCCAGGCGGCTATCGACATCGCGGCGACCTTCTGGGACGAGCGCCTCTCGACTGTCGCCGCCGAGCGGGCGCTCTTGGTCGCCGATGTCTCGCGCAAGCGCCGGGCCGAGGTCATCGACAAGATGGCCGCCGCCTATATCCTTCAGGGCGCGCTCGATTCGATCGCCCCATCGATCTCCTGGCGATGACCGCGATCCTGGCCGCGCTGGGGCCGGTGACGGCGGTCATCGCGCTGGGTTACGCCATGCGCCGGGCGGGCTTCCCCGGCGACGGCTTCTGGGCACCGGCCGAGCGCCTGGCCTATTACGTGTTGCTGCCGACGCTGGTGGTCCGGGCGCTTGCCGGGGCGCCGCTGGCCGCCGGCGCGGTGCTGCCGATGACGGCGGCGATGATGATCGCCATCGCCACGGGCGCCGGACTGATGCTCGTTTTGCGTCCGCGTCTCGGGGTCGACGGGCCGGCGTTTTCGTCGCTGTTCCAGGGCGCCATCCGGCTCAACGGCTTCATCGGCCTGGCCGCCGCCGCTGGGCTCCACGGCGCGGTCGGATTGTCGCTCTCCTCGGCGATGTTCATCACCTATATCCCGCTGGTCAATCTCTTGAGCGTGACCGTGTTGACCCGCCACGCCGGCGTCGCCCCGGCGGGATTTCGGGTGGTCGCGCGGGCGCTGACGCGCAACCCCCTGATCATCGCTTGCGTGATCGGCGGCGGGCTGGCCTTTTCGGGGATCGGCATGCCGGCGGCGCTCGACGGCTTGGTCGGCATCGTCGCCTCGGCCGCCCTGCCGGTGGGGTTGTTGTGCGTCGGCGCTGGCTTGAGCTTTGGCGGCCTCTGCCACGCCGGGCGCGGGCTGGCGGCGGCGGTGGCGGTCAAGCTGGTGGCGGTGCCGTTGACCGCCGTCCTGGTCGCCACCGCCCTCGGCCTGAGCGGCCCGCCGCTCGCCATCGTCGCTCTCTGGTCCGGCCTGCCGACCGCCACCAGCGCCTATATCCTGGCCCGCCAGATGGGCGGCGACGCCGGCCTGATGGCCCAGACCGTGGGCCTCGCCCATGTCGCCGCCGCCGTCACCCTGCCGGCGATCCTGCTCCTGGTCGCCTGATCGCCAAATGCGCATAGCGACGCCAGGGCGGATCGTGGCGGAGATGCGGGCTGGCGCGCCCGGCTCAGTCGGCGCGCAGGACCAGGCCGTCGCGCATGACGACCGCGACGGGCGCGAGGGCGGCGCCGGCGCAAGGGCCACGCAGGCAATGACCATCGGTTATGCGGAACTCGGCGCCGTGGGTGGCGCAGAGGATGCGGTCCCTGGCCCGGGTCAGGAACTGGTCGGGCACCCAGTCGAGCGGCCCGCCGGTGTGGGGGCAGCGGTTGGCGTAGGCGAACACCCGGCCAGCCGCGTCGCGGACCACGAACAGCGCGACCGGATCGTCGCCGATGCCCTTCGATCCCGGCGCCGCGATCTCGTCGAGCCGGCAGAGAACGCGATCGCCGGCCGGCGCGTTTTCGGACCCCCGGCGGCGACCGGCGACCGGACGCCGTCCAACGGCCGAGCCGCCCGAGGCGGTCATGCCTCGATACCGCCCATGGCGCAGAGCGCCCGCCAGTCGTCGTCGCCGAGGGGCAGGACCGAGAGCCGCGACTGGCGCACCAGCGCAATCTCGGCGAAGCGCGGGTCGGCCTTGATTTGGGCCAAGGTCACCGGGGCCTTGAGCGGCATCACGGGGGCCACGTCGACCATCCCGAAGCGGCCCGAGGGATCGGTCGGGTCGGGGTAGTATTCGCGGACGATCTCCATCACCCCGACGATCTCGCGCGCCTTGACCGAATGGTAGAAGAAGGCCCGGTCGCCGACCCGCATGGCCTTCATGTTGTTGGCCGCCTGGTAATTGCGGACCCCGTCCCAATAGTCGCGCCCCTCGGCCACCAAGTCGTCCCAGGAATAGGTCCCCGGTTCGGATTTCATCAGCCAATACGCCATTTTTCGCCCCCCTCAGCCGCCGGGATTGTTGATGACCCATTTCCAGGGCCTGATCTCGACCCGCTCGAACAGCCCGGCCTTGGCGTAGGGGTCGGCGGCGGCGAAGGCTTGCGCGGCGGCGGCGTCCGCGACCTCGATCACCAACAGGCTGCCGGTCATGGCGGCGCCGTCGTCGCTGGTGTAGGGGCCACCGAACCTGACCGTGTCGCCGCGCGATTTCAGAAAGTCGAGATGGGCCGGACGATTGGCCTGGCGCGTGGCCGCCTGGCCCGGCTTGTCGATGCAGGAAATCGCGAACAGCATGGCGTCCCTCCTCACGGACAGGGGTGATCTATCGGCCGCAGTCTAGCCCAGGCCGGCGCCGCCTGGCCACCGCCCGCGCTTTCCGGCTTTGTCGGCGGCGCCGAGCCGGCTAGGTTGGCCGGTGCCCACCATTCGTTCAATCATCGCTTCGGGGAGAGACGACGATGCTGCTGCACCATGCCAGTTGGCCGGAGGTCGAACATTATCTGACGCGCTCCAAGGGGATCATCATCCCGATCGGCTCGACCGAACAGCACGGACCGACCGGGCTGATCGGCACCGACGCCATCTGTCCCGAGGTCATCTGTCGCCGGGTCGGCGAGGCCGAGGGCGCGCTGGTGGCGCCGACCATCGCCGTCGGCATGGCCGAGCATCACATGGCCTTCACCGGCACCATCACCTACCGGCCCTCGACCCTGATGCGGGTGATTTGCGACTACGTCCACTCGCTCGCCCGCCACGGCTTCGAGCGAATGCTGTTCGTCAACGGCCACGGCGGTAACATCGCGACGATCAACGCCGCCTTCTACGAGGCCTACGCGACGGCCCCCGAAAATACCGGCGACAACGCGCCGCGTTTCCGCTGCCGGCTGGTCAACTGGTGGGCCAACGACCGCGTCAAGGCGATCTCGGACGAACTCTTCGGCGATCGCGAGGGAAGCCACGCCACCGCCTCCGAGGTCTCGGTCACCCAGTTCGCCTTCCCCGAAAGCATCAAGACCGCGCCGCTCGACCCCCCGCTCGCGCCGACGGGACCGTTCTACGGCCCGGCCGACTTCCGCCGCCGCTTCCCCGACGGCCGCATCGGCTCCGACCCGTCGCTGGCGCGGCCCGAGCACGGCGAGCGCCTGGCCGCCGCCTCGGCCGAGGCCATCGCCGCGCGCTACCGGGCGTTCCTGGCCGAGGATTAGACGGGGCGCCCGGGCCGGGGTTCACGCCCCCGACTGGATATCGTCCCCCGGCCGGACATCATCCCTAGGCCGGACATCATCCCCAGGCCGGACATCATTCAGGGTGTAATCGCGCAGCACCTCGGCGACGCGGATGCGGAAATCGGCGAAGATCTCGGCCTTGCCGCGCGCCTGCGCCCGTTGATGGCCGGCATGGCCGCGCCATGCCGCCACCGCCGCTCTGTCGCGCCAGAACGACAGCGACACATATTTGCCCGGGGTCGTCATGCTTTCGAAGCGCTCGACCGAGACGAAGCCGTCGATCGCCTCGAGCTCGGGTTTCAGCATCGCCGCCAGATCGAAATAGTCGGCCCCCCGGCCGGCCACGGGCGTCACCTCGAAGATCACCGCGATCATGCGTCGTCCCTCCTATGTCATCGGCCTTCCGGCGTGCCTTCCCCGTCCGGCGCACTGTCGGGATATTTTACATATTCGGCGTCGCGACAGGGTCGCGGCCCTGGTCGCGTCTCGATCAAACCACGCAGTCTTTTGATATTTCTTATTTTTCGTGAATCTGGCCCGACAATTGCTTGGTTATCGGTGCGATCACGATACTGTGATTCCAGGCGGTCTCGGCCCACGGTCCCGGACCTGGGCCTGGCGCGGTTTTGGTTCATGTAGACGCGGGGATTGGTCATGAAGACACACAGGTTTCGCGGGCGACCCTGGCTGATGATGTCGGCCAGCGTGGTGGCGCTGGCGGCGGCGACGCCGGCGCTCGCCTTCAGCGTCGATGGCAAGTTCGGCGGCGCCGCCGAGGGCTATACCTTGGGCTACGACGTCGCCTTCAATGTCGAGGGGCAGCCCGACCCGATCACCGGCGGCAAGCTGTTCTTCGGCACCGAGGCCGGCACGGGCGACAAGATCCTCTACTTCGCCATGCCCAAGGACTTCGTCGACAACTCATACGGCGCCAATCAGGTCGGCTGGGGCTCCAAGAATCACAAGTTCGATTCCCTTCTCGGCAGCGATTCGCTGGGAACGACCAAGAGCTCGTTCATCCTCAAGCCGATCAACTCAGGGGGGGCGACGCTCGACATCGCGGTCGACTACCTGGCCGTCGACAACGACAAGAACCCGACGCTCTATCGCTCGGGCGGCATCAAGACCGGCGCCGACGCGACCTTGAAGAAAAACGACGGCGCGGTGGTGTCCGACACCGGCAACGTGGCCGGCGGGATCGCCGAGATCGCCACCTCGCTCGAATACAACGTCGCCACCTTCGCCAGCGCGAGCGATATCGCCAACAAGACCGGCGTGATCAAGGACTCGCCCGACGTCCTCCGTGAATCGAGCGATCACGACAAGGCGCTTCTCGACGCCAACGGCGACTACCAGGTCGTCGACCCGGCGTTCTCGGATTGGATTTTCGAGGTCGGCTACGAATTCCGCTTCGACGCGGCGATGTTCGACAATCGCTGGACCAGTCCGAACGAGGCGCTCGCCTTCGTCATGCTCGGCGAATCGCATGTCTCGCCATCGAAAGCGAACTTCATCTCCTCGACGGTGAACCCGAACTGTACCTTCGGCTCGGACTGCCCCGACGGGCAGACGGTCCCGGAACCGGCGAGCCTGGCGACTTTCGCGGTCGGCCTGCTCGGCTTCGCCGCGCTGAGACGGCGTCGACGCAACGCCGATAGGATCGCGGCCGGAGGGAGGGCGGCGATCGCGTGAGCGCGGCCGGTTTAGGTCAATCACCGGTCCGCCGCATGACATAGAGGGTGCCACTAATCGGCTTGCCGCTCTGCTGTCGGATAACGGCTTTGTCGTGGCGGATGAGCGCGAGGCCGTGCGCGTCGGCAAGCGTTCGAATATACCGGCTCGAATGGCCATAGCGACCGCTGACATCGAGCGTGAAGGTCTTGGTTTCGGCGGTTTCGGTGGTGAAGGCCAGCCATCCGCCCCGTTTCAACGCGTGGCGGACGGCCGCGAACACCGGGGCCAAGTTACCGATATAGATCAACACATCGGCCGCGACGATCAGGTCGAGACCCTCGTCGTAGGCGGCCAGCGCATCGCCGAGATCGGCGACGTGGAGATCGTCGTAGACCCCGCGCTCGCGCGCCTTCTCGATCATCCGCCGCGATTTGTCGACGCCGATCAACCGCTTCGCGTAGGCGCGGAACAGGGGACCGCACAGCCCGGTACCGCAGCCGAGGTCCATCACCGTCCAGGTACCCGCGCCCCGCCCGATCTCTTCTTCGACGACCTCATGCATCAGCCAGGGCGCGCGATAGCCGAGAACGTCGACGAGATGCATATCGAAAATGTCGGCATAGCCATCGAATAAGGTCTCGACGTAACCCTCGGGCGGCGCCTCCGGCATGTCCCGGCGCTCGATGGCGGCCAGAAAATAACGCGCCGTCGCGTCCTCGGGCCGTTGCCGCAAGACCTTGCGAAAGACACGCGCCGCAGGCTCGAAGCGTCCGAGTTCGCGAAGAAGCTGAGCCAGGGTCCGGCGCGCCTCGACGTCATCGGGCTCGGCGGCGAGCACGCGCCGAAAGCAGAGAATGGCATCCGCGTAGCGCCCCGCGCGGGTGAGCGCCAGGCCTATCCGGGATCGCGCGAGCGCGTGATCGGGCGCGCGGGCGAGCGCGCTACGATAACAGTCCAGGGCGTGATCGACCATCGCCAGGGCGAGATGGGCGTTGCCGAGCTTGACGTAATCGTCGGCGGCGCCGCGCCGACCGGCCAGAACCCGCCGATAGCGAGAGACCGCCCGGCGATAATAGGCGCGCGCCTCGTCGTCCTGGCCCAGCTTCGACAGGACATCGGCCATGTGGTAGAGCGCGTTGGCATGGTTGGGATCGATTTCCAACGCCCGCGAAATCCGCGCGCGCGCCTCGACGGTACGGCCCGTCGCCCGCAGGAGAATGCCCAAATTGGCGTGCAGCGCCGGGTTGTCGGGCGCCAGGCGAAGCGCCTCTTCATAACGCGTGACGGCTTCCGGCATGCGCCCGCCGGCGGCCAGCGCATAGGCGAGTTTTCCCAAGGTGACGGCATCGTCGGAAGCGCGTGCGAGGGCGTGTTCGAAACAGGCGGCGGCGGCGGCGAAGCGGCCCGCCGCGGCCAAGCGATCGCCGTCGGCGATGGCCGCCGCGACGGCCTCGCCCTGGCTATGGCGCGGCAAGCGCCCCAGACGCGATCGCTGTCGCTTTCGCATCGCCAGCCGTTGTCTTCTGTTCATCCGCTCCCCGCGAGCCCCGTCCCGACTGGCACGCCTCGCGCCTCGCCGCCAAAAACCGTTCTCAACCGCCGGATAGCCGCCGCAGCAAGGCCCGCGCGTCGTCGGCCTGGGCGAAAGGACGTCGCGAAACCGCCAGCGCTTTCTCGAGCTGCCGCCGGGCCTCTTTGTCGCGGCCGAGCTTGCTCAACGCGACCGCCAGATGATAGCGGATTTCGGCGACCTCGGTCGCCCGCGTCGCGGCTTCGCGCAGAAGCGTGAGACCGCGCTTCACCGCGCCACCCTGAACCAGGATCCAGCCCAGGGTATCGAGGGTCGCCGGTTCGTCGGGCGCCAGACCAAGGGCGCGCTCGGCGAAGGATTGGGCGCGCGGGTCGCCGACCTGCTGGTATAGGCCGGCGAGATTGTTGATCAGGGCGGGGTCGTCGGGCAGCACCCGGAGCAGCGCCTCGGTTTGTTCGATGGCGACCGCCGGACGGCCGGCGTCGATATAGCCCGCCGCCAACGCCCGTCTGGTGGCGGTATCGGTGGGGTTGTCCGCGACCCAACGCTCCAGGAGCCGCAAGGCGGCGTCACGGTCGCCGGCGTCGCGGCGCGCCCGGTAAAGACGAAGGATCGTGGTCGCGCTCGGGTCCTTGGCGAAGGCGGTTTCATAGGCCGCGACCGCCTCGGCCGGACGGCCCATGCGCCGCATCGCATCACCGACCAGAATGTCGCCGGTCGAGGACTTGGGATACAGGCGGCGCAGGTTTTCGGCCCTTTTCAAGGCCTGGTCGATGTGCCCGGTCCGAGCATCGATCTCGGCCATGGCGGCATGAGCGGGCAGAAAATTGGGGTCGAGCCGGATCGCCCGGGTCAGCGCCCGGCGCGCGCCGTCTATGTCCTGAACATTGATTTCAAGACGGGCGACCTTATAGAGATCGGCCGCCGAGGTATCGGCGACCGCCGCCATGCGCTCGAATGTCGCCACCGCCTTGGTCGGTTGGCCCAAGGCGAGCTCGGCCCGGGCGATGGCTTCGAGCACGCCCAGGTCGCGGGGGTGGCGGCGCTCCAGATCGGTCGCGATATCGAGCGCCGCTTGCGGTTTCTTACCCCGTAGCATGAGGTCGATTAGACGAAATTGCGCCGGCAGCGCGTCGGGGTCGAGCCGGCCGATCCGCTCCAGCCAAGCGATCGCGGTGTCGCTATCACCCGCGCTCTCGGCGAGCCGCGCGAGTTCGTACATCACCCGGGTCTCGCCAGGATTTCGCTCGAGGATCGCGCGATAGCGATCGGCCGCCGCCGCCCGATCGCCCTTACCGATATCGAGCGCGGCTAAATTCATCTGCGCCGGCAAGTAGTCGGGATCTAGCGTCACGGCGCGCTCGAAATTCTCTCGCGCGGCCTCGGTGTCGCCGACGCGCGAGGCGATCACGCCGATCAGGTTATGGGGAAACGGGTTATCGGGCGCGCGCTCGATGATCGCCCGGGCGACGCACCGGGCATCGTCGTAGGCACCGTTCTTGAGATGAACCAGAGCGAGGACAACCGCCGAAGCGGTGGTATCGCCACCCTGGGCAAGTACCGCCTCGAGGTCCTCGACGGCCGCCGCGCGCTGGCCAGTGGCGAGTCGGCTAAGCGCGAGATCGGCGCGCATCGAGGTTTGCGTGGGCGCCAGGGCGACAGCCTTTTCGAACAAGGGCGTGGCCTTGGCGTAATCGCGATTGCGCATATAGGCGGTCGCCAAGAGGGCGAGAAGCCGGGAATCGTCGGGCGCGCGCTTCAGCGCCGGGGTCAAGACATCGACCGCCGCCGCCGGCTCGCCACGACGGAGAAGGAGGGCGCCCAGCATGCGTCGCGCGCCGATGTGATAGGGTGCCAAGCCAACGAAACGACCGAGGTACAGATAGGCGTCGTCGAAATTTTTCAGGGCGTAGCTGACGGTCCCGACGAGCAGCAGCAGCGGCGCGTCGTTCATCAGTTCACTGGGATCGCGCGCGGTGATCGCCTGGACGGTTCCCTGAAGAATGTCCTTGGCCTTGTCCATGTCGTCGGCGCTAGCCAACAGCAAGGCATGAAAATACGCGGCCTGCGGATCGTCGGGAACCAACGCGTCGATCCGCTCGATCTCGGCCAGGGCATCGCCGTCGCGGTTGAGCTCGATCAGCACCGCGACCCGGGCGATGCGCGCCGCCACCATGCCGTCGTCGCTCTCGATCGCCTGGTCGTAATCGTCGAGGGCTCCCGGCATGTCGTTATTGGCGCGACGAATTTCACCCTTCACGTACCATGTCTCGGCGTCGGCCGGCGCCATGGCCGAGGCCCGCTCGGCCAGGCTCTCGGCGCTCGCGAGGTCGCCGCGCTTGAGCGCCAGCATGGCTTGGCCCAGGATCGGCGCGGCCGCGTCGGGGCGGAGTCGCGAAGCCGCTACGAACGCCTGCTCGGCCTTGTCCAAATCATTGGTCGCGAGGTAGGCGCGGCCGTGCATGACAAGTATATCCGCTTCGAGCGCGACGCCTCGGCCACCGCTTGTGATCCGCCGCAAGAGCTCGTCGTATTTGCGTTGCAGCAGATATGCCTTGGCCAGCGGTATCAAGGTCAGGGCATCGTCGGCGCCATCCTTGCGCGCGCGCTTGAATTCCTTCTCGGCCCCGGCCCCGGCCCCCAAGCGGAGATAGGCTTCGCCGATCAGGACCCGGGCGGCGATGTTGCGGGGGTTCTCCTGAAGGGCGTTCTTGAGTTGGATCACCGCTTCGACATAGTCGCCGGCGTGGTAGCGCTCGAGCGCGTCTTCGTAATAGTTCGACGAAGCGTCGGTGGCGACCGCCGCCACCCCCGGGGCAGCCGGCGCCGCCACGGCGAGCACAGCCGCCAGAGCGATCGCGAAAAGCGTTGGTCGAGCCGGCTTGAGCATGACCGAGAGCCTAGGCATCGGCGGCCTAATTATGTCTGAACGGCACCCGGCATGACCGCCTAGGCGTCGCGCCATTTTATCGAGCAGCCGATGCTCGGGTGCTGGAGGGTCGGCGGCGGGTCGCCGCGGGCGACGGCGCGCATGGCCTCGAACAGCTCGCGCCGGGCGCCGGGCGCGGCCGCGCGGCGGCTCTCGTCGAGGCGGCCGCGATAGGCGAGCGCGAGATCGGCGTCGAAGCCGAAGAAGTCGGGCGTGCAGACCGCGTCGTAAGCGCGGGCGACGGCCTGGGTTTCGTCGATCAGATAGGGGAAGGGGAATTCGCGTTCGCCGGCCAGGCGTTGCATGTTGGGATAAGAATCCTGGGGATAGGCGGCGGTGTCGTTGGGCATGATCGCGACCACGCCGACGCCGAGCGCTTGCAGATCGCGCGCGTCGCGGACGATGCGGTCGAGCACCGCCAGCACATAGGGGCAGTGGTTGCAGATGAACATTACCAGGGCGCCGGCGGGGCCGCGTATGTCGGCCAGCCGCCAGCGGCGCCCGTCGGTGCCCGGAAGGTCGAAGTCGGGAGCCGTCCAGCCCAAGGTTCCGGGTGGCGTTTCGGTGGCGACCATGACGGCTCTCCTGGTCCACGCGGGCCTCGATTGTGGCCGCGTGGCGTGCGCGGCGCAAGCACGCGATCGTGTCGCCAGCGGTCACGGTATCACCCCTATTTATTCCATTGGCGACGTCGGGTAGTCTGATTCCGTCATGTCCGTTGCCCGTGGAGAGAACGACCGTGGCCGACGAGACCCGCAGCCTCGGCTTCCTTCTAGTGCCCGATTTCTCGATGATCGCCTTCACCTCGGCGATCGAGCCCTTGCGCTCGGCCAATCGGATGAGCGGGCGGGCGCTCTATCGCTGGCGGCTGGTGACCAAGGACGGCGCGCCAGCGCGATCGAGCAGCGGCATCACCCTCATGCCCGACGCGGCGATGGCCGACTGCGGACCGGTCTCGGCGCTGATCGTCTGCGCTGGCATCGGCGTCCACCGCTTCCGTGAAAAGGAGGTGTTCTCGTGGCTGCGGCGAAGCGCCCGCCAGGGGGTGCGCATCGGCGCGATCTGTACCGGCAGCCACATCCTGGCCCGGGCCGGATTGCTGGATCGCCGCCGTTGCACGCTCCATTGGGAAAACATCCCCGGCTTCGCCGAGGAGTTCCCCGACATCGAGGTCACCACCGAGCTGTTCGAGATCGATGACAACCGCTTCACCTGCTCGGGCGGCACCGCGCCGCTCGACATGATGCTGCACATGATCGGGCTCGAGCACGGCCACGCCTTGGCGGCGGCGGTCTCGGACCAGTTCATCCACGACCGCATTCGCGGCCCCCACGATCACCAGCGCATGACCCTGCAATCGCGCCTCGGCATCCGCGACACCAAGCTCTTGACGGTGATTGCGGCGATGGAGGCGAATATCGAGGAGCCCTTGAGCCGCGAGGAACTCGCCCGCGGCATCGGCCTCTCGACCCGTCAGTTGGAGCGCCTGTTTCGCAAGCATCTCGACCGTACGCCCAAGCAGTACTACATGGAGCTGCGCCTGCGCCGGGCGCGCCAGCTCCTGTTGTAAACCTCGATGTCGGTATTGGCGGTGGCGCTCGCCTGCGGCTTCGTCTCGGCCTCGCATTTCTCGAAATGCTACCGCGACACCATCGGCGTCAGCCCGCGCGAGGAACGCCGCGAACTGGCGTGAACCGCTACCCCGCGCCCTCGATCCGGCCGAGATCGATGATCGGATCGAAGGCGACGCCCGTCGGCAGAGTGCCGAGCGCCCGGCCCCAGTCGCCGCCAAGACGCGAGGCGCAATAGGCGTCGGCGACGGCGGGCGGCGCGAAACGGACCACCAACGCCCCTTGCAGGGCCAGCGCCATGGCCTCGACCAGGCGGCGGGCGCCGATTTCGCGGGTCGCGTCGGTCTTCTTGCTGGCGGCGAGATCGTCCTTCAGCCGGGCCACGGCCCGGTCGAGGTGGCGATCGCCGCCGGCGGTGGCGTCGAGTTCGGCGATAAAGGCGTCGAGCGCCCCCGGGGCGCGATCCATGGCGCGCAGCACGTCGAGGCAGATGACGTTGCCCGAGCCCTCCCAGATGCTGTTGACCGGCGCCTCGCGATAAAGCCTCGGCATCGGTCCGTCCTCGACGTAGCCGTTGCCGCCCAGGCATTCCATCGCCTCGTAGACATGGTTGGGCAGGCGCTTGTTGATCCAGTATTTGGCGACCGCGACGGCGATCCGCGCGAAGGGGTCGCCGGGGCTGTCGAAGGCGCGCGCGACGCGGGCCACCATCACGGTCGCCGCCACCCAGTCGACGACCAGATCGGCGAGCACGTTGCGCATCAGGGGCTGATTGATGAGCGGGCGCTGGAAGGCGCGCCGATGGGCGGCGTGATGGACCGCCTCGACCACCGCTTGGCGCATCATCCCGGCGGCCGCCAGCGCCGTGTCGAGGCGGGTCTGGTGGACCATCTCGATGATCGCCCGCACGCCCTCGCCCTCGGCGCCGACGGCGCGCGCCCAGGTGTCCTTGTATTCGATCTCGGCCGAGGCGTTGGCGCGGTCGCCGAGCTTGTCCTTGAGGCGCTGGATGAGGAACGGGTTGCGGCCGCCGTCGGGCCGCCAGCGCGGCGCCAGGAAACAGGTCGGCCCGCCCTCGGTCTGGGCCAGGGTCAGGAAGGCGTCCGACATCGGCGCCGAGCAGAACCATTTGTGCCCGGTAAGCGCGTAATCGCCGCCGCCCAGCGCCCGGGCGCGGGTGGCGGTGGCGCGGAGGTCGGAGCCGCCCTGCTTCTCGGTCATCGCCATGCCGATGGTCAGGCCGCGCTTTTCGGACGCCGGGATGAAGCGCGGGTCGTACGCGGCGGCCAGTATCCCGGGCTCCCATTGGCTGGCGAGGTCGGCCGACCGGCGCAGCGCCGGCACCGCCGCGTGGGTCATGGTGATCGGGCAGCAGACCCCGGGCTCTGCCTGCACCAGCATGTATTCGAGCGCCATATGGGCGACATGGCCGCCGGGCCGGCCGGCGGTCCAGGCGATGGCGTGGACCCGGTGGCGCTTGGCCAGGGCCATCAGCGCGTGATAGGCGGGGTGATAGACGACCTCGTCGAGACGGTGGCCGAAACGGTCGAAGGCGGTGAGCTCGGGCGGGTGGTGATTGGCGTCATCGGCCAGGTCTCGCACCCGGTCCTCGCCCAGGGCGGCGCCGAAGGCCCGCGCCTGGTCCTCGGCCCAACCGGCGCCCTCGCGGTCGAGCGCGGCGCGCAGGATGGGATCGCGATCGAACAGATTATAGCCGCCCAGCGGTGGCGGCTGATTGGTCACCTCATGGGTGTCGAGGCTGGCGATCGGCGCCCGTGGCGGCATCGCGGTCCTCCATCGGCGACGCGGCAGCGACGGCCGGTTCCTGAGGCGCAGCATCGGTCGCCGCCGCCGATCCGTCAACCGCCCCGGCGACGTCGACCGCGTCGCCGGCCGGCGCGTGGCCGTCAATCCCGCGTGATCGTGTCCGCGCCACCCTTGGTTTACAGGGTTTGTTCACCATTTTAGAGAGTAACTATGGTGACCGGAACCAACCTTCGCCGCCACTGTCGCGCGATCGAAGCGTAAGGGAACAACCCGCCGACACGCGCCGTTCGCCTCGACGAATAGGACCCGCCGCCGGGCCATGAACCGTCCACGCGACCTCGAGATCAGCGAAACCGCGTATCAGTGGTGTTTTCGCGCGGTTTCGTTCCTCTATAACCGGCTCGACGTCAACATCACCCTGCACGATGTCGGCGACCGGATCGAACACGGGCAGATTTTCCTGTTCAACCATTTCGCCCGATTCGAGGCGGTGATTCCGCAATACCTCATCTATCGCGAGACCGGCGCCTATTGCCGCAGCGTCGCCGCGCGCGAATTCTTCACCGGCAACGGCGGCCCGGCCAAGCTGTTGCGCGCCGTCGGCGCGGTGCCCAACGACCTGCCCGGCCTGCTGCCTTTCCTGGCCGCCGAGATTCTGCGCGGGCGCAAGGTGGTGGTCTTCCCCGAGGGCGGCATGGTCAAGGACCGCCGTGTGTTAGACGATGACGGCCGCTTCAGCATCTTTTCATCGACCGCGGCGGCGCGGCGCAAGCACCACAAGGGCGCGACGGCGGTGGCGATCATGCTGGCGTTGTTCAAGCGGCGGATTCTCTCGGTCCACGAGGCCGGCGAGACGCCGCGCCTCGAACGCTGGGTGCGGGCGCTCGGTCTCGACAGCGTCGACGACCTTCTGGCGGCGGCGCGGCAGCCGACCCTGGTGGTCCCCTCCAACATCACCTTCTACCCGATCCGCGCCGACGACAACGCCCTCCTCAAGGGGGTCGAGCTATTCAGCCGCGATCTCGGCGCGCGCGCCCGCGAGGAGCTCAGGATCGAGGGCAACATCCTGCTCAAGCCGACCGACATGAGCATTCGCTTCGGCGAGCCGATCGCGCCGACCCTCGCTTGGCACTGGTGGGAGCGGGCGTTTCTCGACCGCGCCTTCGCCCGGATCGACAGCCTCGACGACCTGTTCGGGCTCAAGCGCGACGCCGACCGCTGGATCGAGCGCATGGTCTCGACCGTACTCGCTCGCAAGACTCGCCTGTTGCGCGACCGGTGCATGCGCGAGATGTATGCCCGGGTCACCGTCAACCTCAGCCACATCGCGGCGCGCTTGATCGCCGCCTTGCACGAGCGCGGCCGCGACGAGATCGACCGCGCGACCTTCCACCGCGCCCTCTATCTGGCGATCAAGACCGTTCAGCGCGCGCCCGGCCTCCACCTCCACCCCAGCCTCGCCGACCCCGAAGTCTATGACGGCGTTTATCACGGCGCTTGCCCCGGCTGGCGCCGGTTCGTCGAGCGGGCGATCGAGTCCGAGTTGGTCGAGGCGACGGCGGAGCGCTATCGCTTCCTGCCCAAGCTGTGGTCGGAGCGCGGCTTCGATACCGTGCGGATCGAGAACATGATCGCGGTCTACGCCAACGAGGCGGCGCCGCTAAAACCCGTCGACGACGCCATCGACGAGACCCTGAAAGCGGCTCCGGCGTTCGACCGGGCGGCCTTGTCGCGCCTTTTGTTCGACGATGAGCTTCGCGCCCATCGGCTTTGCCGGGTCCGTTTCGACCAGGCGCGCCACGCCGACATCAATCTCTTGGAAACCGCCACCGAGAGTGGCGCGCCCTATCTATTGGAACCACCCAATCTCTCGAAACCCCGGGACGATCATGGCCCGGCGAGCGATCTCGGGGTGGTGCTGGTGCATGGCTTCCTGGCCTCGCCGGCCGAACTGCGCAGCCTCGGCGAGACCCTCGCCGAGCGCGGCCATCCGGTGATCGGCCCGCGCCTGGCCGGCCACGGAACCTCGCCCTGGGACCTGCGCGAGCGCGACCGGCGAGAGTGGCTGGCCTCGGTCCGGCGCGGCTTCGAGATCATGGCGGGATTGGCCCGCCGGGTCTGCGTAGTCGGCTTTTCGACCGGCGGCCTCCTGGCCCTGCGCCTCGCCGCCGAGCATCCAGACGGCCTCGCCGGCGTGGTCTCGGTGGCGGCCCCGATCCGCTTCCGTAACCGCAACCTGATCTTCGTGCCGATGATCCACGGCGCCAACAAACTGACCCGCTGGGTGTCGTCGCTGGAAGGGGTGATGCCGTTCCGGGTCAACTCATCCGAACACCCCGAGATCAATTACCGCCACGTCCCCATCCACGGGCTTTTCGAGCTCCGCCGCCTGGTCGCCGAGACCGGCCGTCGTCTCGGCGAGGTGACCTGCCCGGTGGCCGTTATCCAGGGCAGCGACGACCGCATCGTCGATCCACGCAGCGCGACCATGATCGTCAACAAGCTGGGCTCGGCCGAGAAAGCGCTGACCCTGGTGAAATCGGACCGCCACGGGATCGTCACCGAGGACATCGGCGAAACCCGCGCCACCATTCTGTCCTTCCTCGCCGCCCTGGCCGAGAACCGGCCGACGGTAACGGCGCCCGCCGCGCCCACGCCGGCGGTGGAGTCGGTCGATGCTCACGCACTCCCCTGACCACAACCCGCCCGCGCCCCGTGCCGGGAGGCTGGCGTGGGGGAGCCTGCGGCGCGTCTGGCGCGGGTTGTTCGCGCGCGCCGAACCGCGCCCGGCGCCGGCCGACCGGCGCCCCTATCCTTGGGAACGAAGCTACCCGGCCGGGGTTTCCTGGGACGCGCGCTTCGAGCCGATGGCGCTCACCACTCTGTTCGACCACGCGGTGGCCACCCACGGCGATCGCGTCTGTCTCGATTTTCGCGGCCGGCGCCACCGCTATCGCGAGGTCGCCGGCCTGGTCGATCGCGCCGCCAAGGGCTTCCGGGCGCTCGGCGTCGGCAAGGGCATCAAGGTCGGGCTGATGCTGCCCAACTCGCCCTACGCGGTGATCTGCTTCTATGCCGTGCTCAAGGCCGGCGGCACGGTGGTCAACATCAACCCGCTCTACGCGGCGCGCGAGATCGATCGCGAAATCCGCGATTCGGGCGCCTGCATCGTCGTCACCCTCGACCTCAAGCGGCTCTACGCCAAGGTCGCGCCGGGGCTGGGCCGCGACGGCGGGCTCGAGCGGATCGTCGTCTGCGGCACCGCCGGCATGCTGCCGCTGCGCGAAAAGGCGCTGTTCGCGCTTTTGAAGCGACGCGAGGTGGTGGCGGTCCCCGACGATGCCGGTCATGTCCGCTTCGACGCCTTGATCGACAACGACGGCGACGTCGCGCCGGCGGCGATCGACCCCGAGCGCGATATCGCCGTCTTGCAATATACCGGCGGCACCACCGGCCTTCCCAAGGGCGCCGAACTGACCCACGCCAATCTCTGCGCCAACGTCCGCCAACTCGCGCTGTGGGCGCCCGATCTGCGTTTGGGCGAGGAAAAGATTCTCGGCGCGCTGCCGCTGTTCCACGCCTTCGGCATGACGGCGGTGATGAATCTCGGCCTCCATATCGGCGCCGAGATCGTTCTTCTGCCCCATTTCAAGCCGGCCGAGGTCGTGGAATTCATCCACCGCGCCCGGCCGACGGTCTTCATCGGCGTGCCGACCATGTTCTCGGCGATCAACGACTCGGCGGCGATCGAGGGACGCGATCTCTCCAGCCTCGCCTACTGCATCTCCGGCGGCGCGCCGTTGCCGGCGGCGGTCCACAACCGCTTCGAGGACCTCACCGGCTGCACCCTGGTCGAGGGCTACGGCCTCAGCGAGGCGGCGCCGGTCTGCGCCGTCAACCCGCTAGGGGGCGTCAACAAGGTCGGCTCGGTGGGCCTGCCGCTTCCGGGAACGGTGATCGAGATCGTCGCCCTCGACGAGCCCGACCGGCTGCTGCCCCAGGGCGAGCATGGCGAGATCTGCGTGCGCGGCCCGCAAGTCATGGCCGGCTACGCCAACCGGGCGCGCGAGACCCACGACGCGCTCGCCGGCGGCCGCTTGCACACCGGCGACATCGGCTATTTCGACGACGACGGCTATCTCTACATCATCGACCGCATCAAGGACGTGATCCTGTGCGGCGGATTCAACGTCTATCCGCGCATGGTCGAGGAGGTCGTCCATCTCCACCCGGCGGTGGCCGAGGTCGCCGTTTGCGGGGTGCCCGACCGCCACCGGGGCGAGATCGTCATGGCCTTCGTCGTCCGCCACCCCGACCAGCCCTTGACCGCCGCCGAACTGCGCGCCTTTCTCAAGGACAAGCTGGCGCCGTTCCAGATGCCGCGGCGGATCGACTTCCGCGACGCCCTACCCAAGACCGCGATCGGCAAGATCGCGAAAAAGGACCTCGTCGCCGCGCTAGGCGACCCCAACCCGTGATGCAAGGCCAACCCGTGATGCAAGGACCGCGCCCATGACCACCGCCGTGATCGCCGGCTATGCCCGCTCCCCGTTCACACCGGCCAAGAAAGGCGCGCTCGCCCGGACCCGCCCCGACGAACTCGCGGCCAGGGTCGTCAAGGACCTGATCGCGCGCAGCCGCATCGACCCGGGCGACATCGAGGACCTGATCCTCGGCTGCGCCTTCCCCGAGGCCGAACAAGGGCTCAACATGGCCCGCCTGGTGGTGTTCCTGGCCGGCCTACCGAGGAGCGTCGCCGGGGTCACGGTCAACCGTTTCTGCGGCTCGTCGATGTACGCCATCCACATGGCCGCCGGGGCGATCGCCATCGGCGCCGGCGAGGCGTTCGTCTGCGCCGGGGTCGAATCGATGACCCGGGTGCCGATCCTGGGCTACAACCCGATGCCCCATCCCGGCCTCGCCGCCGACTATCCCCAGGCCTACATGGCGATGGGCGAGACCGCCGAGGTGGTCGCCCGCGAATACCAGATCGGGCGCGCCGAGCAGGACGCCTTCGCCGTCGCCTCCCAGGCCAAGGCCACGGCCGCCCGGGACGAGAGCCGCCTGGCCGACGAAATCGTCACCATCGAAACGCCCGCCGGCACCGTCACCGAGGACGGCTGCATCCGCCCCGACACCAGCGCCGAGGGTCTGGCCGGCCTCGCCCCGGCCTTCGACGCCACCGGCACGGTCACCGCCGGCACCGCCTCGCCGCTCACCGACGGGGCGGCGGCGGTGCTGGTTTGCGGCGCCGACTACGCGGCCCGCAACGGGCTCAAGCCGCTGGCCCGGGTTCGCGGCGTGGCCGTCGCCGGCTGCCGGCCCGAGGCGATGGGGATCGGCCCGGTGCCGGCTTCGCGCAAGGCGCTCGCCCGCGCACGAGTCGAGATCGGCGACATCGACGTGGTCGAGCTCAACGAGGCCTTCGCATCGCAAAGCCTGGCCTGCATCCGCGACCTCGGCCTCGATCCGGCGCGGGTCAATCTCGACGGCGGCGCCATCGCGCTAGGCCATCCGCTCGGCGCCACCGGCGCCCGCATCACCGGCAAGGCGGCGGCGCTCTTGGCCCGCGAGGGCGGGCGCTTGGCGCTCGCCACCCAATGCATCGGCGGCGGCCAGGGGATCGCCACCGTGCTGGAAGCGGTCGAATGAACGCGATCGGCTCCCCAATCGAAAAAATCGCGGTGATCGGCGCCGGGGTCATGGGCGCCGGCATCGCCGCCCAGGTCGCCAACGCCGGCGTGCCGGTGCTGCTGCTCGACATCGTCCCCGAGGGCGCGACCGACCGAAACGTCCTCGCCGAGGGCGCCATCGCCCGTTTGCTCAAAAGCGCGCCCGCCGCCTTCATGCACCGGCGCAACGCCGCCCTGGTCACCCCCGGCAACCTCGACGACGACCTCGACAAGCTCGGCGACCGAGACTGGATCATCGAGGCGATCGTCGAGCGGGCCGATCTCAAGCGCGCGCTCTACCGGCGGATCGAGGACGTGCGCCGGCCCGGCTCGGTGGTCTCGTCGAATACCTCGACCATCCCCTTGAGCGTGCTTCGCGAGGGCCTGCCCGAACGTTTCGCCGGCGACTTCATGATCACCCATTTCTTCAATCCGTCGCGCTATCTGCGGCTGTTGGAACTGGCCGCCGGTCCCGCCACCCGCGACGACGCCATCGACGCCATCGCCGATTTCGCCGACCGCCGGCTGGGCAAGACCGTGGTCCGCTGCAAGGACCGGCCGGGGTTCATCGCCAATCGCATCGGCATCTACTGGCTACAATGCGCGGTGGTTCACGCCATCGACGCGGGGCTCACCGTCGAGGAGGCCGACGCGGCATTGGGCCGGCCGATCGGCGCGCCCAAGACCGGGGTATTCGGGCTGCTCGACATGGTCGGGCTCGATCTGATGCCGGCGGTGCTCGACAGCATGGCCCAGACGCTGCCCGCCGACGATCCCTTTCACGCCGTCAGCCGCCGGCCCGAGGTGATTGAGTGGATGCTCGCCGAGGGCCTGGTCGGGCGCAAGGGCAAGGGCGGCTTCTATCGCCTCGAGCCGGGCGCCAAGCGGCGCGTCAAGCAGGCGCTCGACCTGGGCGAGCGGCGGTACCGGGTCGCCGTCAAGCCCGACCTCCAGAGCGTCCGGGCGGCGCGCAAGGGCGGCCTCAAGGCGCTGCTCGAACATGCCGACAAGGGCGGCCGCTACGCCTGGTGGGTGATGTCTCGGACGCTCGCCTACGCCGCTCGCCTGGTGCCCGAGGTGGCCGACGACATCGTCGCCGTCGATCAGGCCATGCGGCGCGGCTATAACTGGAAACATGGTCCCTTCGAGCTGATCGACCGGCTCGGCGTCGACTGGTTCGCCGCCCGCATCCTGGCCATCGAGGGCAGCCTGCCGGCGATGCTGGAGCGGGCCGCCGGGCGCTCGTTCTATCGTGTTCGCAAGGGCCGCCTGGAGGCGCTGGCGCCGTCGGGCGAGTACCGTCCGGTCGAGCGCCCGCCCGGCGTGCTGCTACTGGCCGACGTCAAGCGTCGCGCGGCGCCGCTGGCGCGCAACCCCTCGGCCAGCCTGTGGGATCTCGGCGACGGCGTCGTCTGTCTCGAATTCCACAGCAAGATGAACGCGCTCGACCCCTTGAGCCTGCGCATGATCGGCAAGGCGATCCGCGTCGTCGAGGCCCGCCACAAGGCGCTGGTGATCCATAACGAGGGCGAGAATTTCTCGGTCGGGGCCAATATCGGGCTGTTGCTGCTGGCCATGAAGCTGCGCTTGCGCTTCGTCGCGCTGGCGCTGGTTCGACAAGGCCAGAACACCTACAAGGCGCTCAAATACGCGCCCTTCCCGGTGGTCGGCGCGCCGTCGGGGATGGCGCTCGGCGGCGGCCTCGAGGTGCTGCTCCACTGCGACGCCATCCAGGCCCACGCCGAAACCTACGCCGGCCTGGTCGAGGTCGGGGTCGGCATCGTCCCGGCCTGGGGCGGCTGCAAGGAACTGCTCGCCCGCTGGACCGCCAGCAAGGATCGCGCGGGCGGGCCGATGCCGCCGGTGATCAAGGTCTTCGAGACCGTCGGCATGGCCACCGTCGCCAAATCGGCGGCCGAGGCGCGCGATTATCTGTTCCTGCG